>Ga0310695_10010854_pt1 | contig 13199 bp, 9 predicted proteins | sample RumenRJG_04DNA_FD_203882 | JGI IMG/M metagenome (GOLD analysis project Ga0310695, IMG submission 203882) | Bovine rumen microbial communities from Lethbridge, Alberta, Canada - RJG_04 (v2) (version 2) | ecosystem: Host-associated > Mammals > Digestive system > Stomach > Rumen | place: Canada...
AGTCCCGAAAACAATTACACAACAGGAGAAAAGCAATGCCTATCCGTTTGAGCCGGTTTGAAATGCCGAAAGGCGTTGAAAAGGACGAGTCGACCGCTACAAAGACCTATGCGAGGTTCGTGGCGGAGCCGTTCGAAATCGGCTATGCCCGCACGATCGGCAATTCTCTCAGGAGAGTGCTTCTTTCTTCGATCGAGGGAGCGGCGATCACGTCGATCAAAATCGACGGCGTCAGCCACGAATTCTCCACGATCAGAGGCTGCACGGAAGATGTCGCCGACATCATTCTCAACCTGAAGAGGGTTCTTCTCAAGACGTTCTCGCGCGAACCGCAGACGATCACGCTCAAGGCCAAAGGTCCTTGCACCGTGACGGCGGCGGCTTTCGCCGAAGCGAACAACGTGGAAGTCCTCAACCCCGGCCAGGAAATCTGCACTCTCGACGTCGACGGCGAAATCGACATGACGTGCGAAGTGAAGACAGGCCGCGGTTTCTGCCTCGCCGAAGGCAACAAAAAGCCAGATCAGGAAATCGGCCGCATAGCGGTGGATTCGATCTTCTCCCCGGTGACACGCGTCAACTTCCTCGTGGAGAACACGCGCGTCGGGCAGAAGACCGACTACGAGAAGCTCGTTCTCGACGTATGGACCGACGGCCGCGTCGATCCCGAGGATGCGCTCAAGACGGCGGCGGCGGTGTTCCGCAGGCATCTCGACGTGTTCGTAGATTACGCCGGCGAGGACGATCTCGAGTTCGACGACGTCTCCGGACAGGGCGGCGACGAGCGTGCGAGGCTCAAAAAGCTTCTCAACATGTCCGTCAACGAGATCGAACTTTCCGTCCGTGCGGCCAACTGCCTCAACAATGCGAACATTCTCACGGTCGGCGAGCTCGCTTCGAAGACCGAGGCCGACATGCTCAAGTACCGCAACTTCGGCAAGAAGTCTCTTACGGAAATCAAGGCGAAGCTCGTGCAGCTCGGCCTTTCGCTCGGCTACAAGTTCGATCGCGAACTTCTCGACGCCAAGAAATAAGATTGGAGTAACTTAAATGCGTCATCAGAGAGTAATGAAGAAATTCGGGCGTTCCACCGCCCACCGCAAGATGCTTATGAGGAGCCTCGTGGCGAACCTCGTCATTGCGGAATCCATCAAGACCACGCTTCCCAAGGCCAAGGAGGCCCGCAAGGACGCGGACCGCATCGTGACGATCGCCAAGAAGGGCACTCTCGCGGCGCGCCGTCTCGCGGCGAGCCGTCTTGCCCAGCCCAAGGCCGTCAAGAAGCTCTTCGAGAAAATCGCCCCGGCGATGAAGGACCGCAACGGCGGCTATACCCGCATAGTGAAGCTCGGCACCCGCAAGGGAGACGGTGCGGAAATCTGCATCCTCCAGTGGGTTATGCCCGAGAACACCGCGGCCGCAGCGGCGCCTGCCGAGGCCAAAGAGCCTGCGAAGGAGGTGAAGTGATGGCCATCGTACTCAAGCTCAAAAAAGGCGAGAGCGTCGAGCGCGGTCTCAAGAGGATGAAAAAGATCCTCGACAAGGAAGGCCTCCTGAAGACCCTCCGCGACCAGCGCTACTTCGAAAAGCCCTGCGTCAAGGCGCGCAAGAAATCCCAGCGCGCCCGCATCCGCGCGCGTTCGCGCCGCGGGCGTATGGAGTTGAACTGACACCGGTTCGACCAAACCGCAAGGGCCGCATGCTTGAAAAAGCCTGCGGCCTTTTTCGGTTGAAAGAGATGGATTCGTTCATCGCCATAGATTTCGAAACGACGGGATACGAGACGGGCGCCGACAACGAGCCGTGGCAGCTCGGCGCGGTTTTTGCGGAGGACGGGAAGATCGTTTCCATGCGCGAGTGGTTTTTCGGCACTCCCCTCACGCCCGATTTCGAACCGCTTGAAGCGCACTGGGAAGAGATACATTCGCTTCTCGCCGGCAGAAATCTCGTCGCGCACAACATCGCCACGGAGCGCACCATTCTCACGCGTCTGGCTCCGTTCACAAAGTGGGGCCCGTGGACGGACACGCTGCGTCTCGCGAAAAAGCGCTATCCGCGCCTGCCTTCTTACAAGCTCGGAGACCTGTGCGCTCTTTTCGGCGCGGTGCCCGCACCCGAAGGGATGCTCGCCGGCAGGACGTGGCACGACGGCCTTTACGACGCCGTCGCGTGCGCGCTTCTTTTCATGAAGACTGGATTCTCCGCGTGAAAAAGTTTTTCTCGATCTTTTCCGAAATGTTCCGCATCGCGCTCGTCGCCGTCGGCGGCGGATATGCAGTCATCGCGCTTGCGGACGAGGTGTTTTCGAGAAAGAGGAAAACGATATCGGAAGGGCAGCTCGTGTCGATGCTTCCCGTTTTCCAGATGGTGCCGGGCATAATGGCCGGCCATGCGGCCGTGTATCTCGGCCGCAAGGAAGGAGGCGCCGCCGGCGCGATCGCGGCGCTCGTCGGCGTGGCGCTTCCGAGCATCGCCATATTTTCACTCGTTTCGGCCGGGTACGATTTCATCCCGGTCGGCAACCCGTGGCTCGAAAGCGCTTTCGTCGGGCTCCGCGCCTCGCTCGTCGGGATCATCGCCGCCATGACCGCGAGATCATGGGGAAAGAGCGTCTCGTCGCCGCTCGACCGCGCCGTCTTCGCAGTCACGCTTTCGCTTCTCCTTTTTACCGGCATCCCGGCGGTGTTCGCGATAGCGGCGGCCCTGGCCTCCGGCATCGCGGTTTCTCTTTTCAAGACCCTGGGAAAAAGGCTCGCCTCTTTCACTCTCCTGCCTTTCATATTCGTAAAATACGCTCTCGTCGCATTCGGCGGCGGATATGTCCTCGTGCCCGTGTACATCAACGATTTCGTCGGCGAGAGCGCGCGTTTTTTGCAGATACCGCCCGCCGAATTCGCGAACGTGATGGCTCTTTCGCAGATGACGCCCGGGCCGATCGGAATAAACGCGGCGACGTTTTTCGGATGGAAGATGGCGGGTTTCCCCGGGGCCGTGGCGGCGTCTGTCGCGCTTCTCCTCCCCGGCGCGCTCCTGCTCTGGGCCGTTCTCGCGGCGATGGAGAGAGGCGCGCGCGGAGGGTTTATCGAAGAGGTGCTGTCTTTCGTGCGCCCGGTGTCGACGGCCATGATGTGTTCTGCCGCGGTGTCGTTCGCCGGGATGTGCATATGGGACGTTTCCGAAAAGGCCCATGTTTCGTGGTGCGTTTTTTCTTCTGTCAATTTCAACACAATCGCCGCCGTTATTGGTATAATATCAGCCGCCATGACATTCAAGAAAAAAATCAGAATCGCCGCGCTCGTGCTTCTCGCCTCCTCGGTTTCCTGCGTCCTCAGAGCGGATGACGGAATAACGACGGAGCGATTCCCCGATGCGGACACCGTTCTCGTGGACAGCCGTGAAGACGTTTCCTTCGCCTGCGACGGCACGTACACGAGCATCGTCACCAGAACCGTGAAGATCCTCACCGAACGCGGCAGGCGCGAGGAGAGCGTCTTCTCGACTGGATATTCGCGCCGTTACGGAACGGCCGAGATACTTTCCGCGGAGGCGCGCGGCGAAGACGGAAGCGTGCGCAAGATCGATTTCGCGGCGACGCTCAAAGATTCCACCGACAACTCGTCGATGGCGTCGAACATCTACGATCCCCTCGACAGGACTCTTTCATGCCAGTTGCCGGGGTTGAAGGTCGGAGACACGCTCGTCATATCGACGCGGCGCATCGCCTTCAAGCCGCGCATGGAGAACGTCTTCGCCGACATTTCCGTGTTCGAGTGGGACGTCCCCGTCCTGAAAAGCACGTATTCGGTGAGAGCCCCGGCCGGACGGCCTCTCAAGTCGATCGCGGTGCGCCGTGACGCCGGCAACGTTTCATATTCGAGCAGGACGCTCGATGACGGCAGCGTCCTCCACGAGTGGACCGCCACCAATTCGCCCCAGGCGTTCCCAGAGCCTTCGATGCCTCCGCTCTGGAGCGAGATGGAGTCCGTCAGGGTGTCGACCGCGGGAGACTGGCGCGAAATATCGGAGTGGTACTGGAATCTTTCCCTTCCGCACATGGAGAAGACTACGGCCGAGATGACGAATCTCGTCGAATCTCTCGGGCGCGACATCGACAGGATAAGGATTTGGACCGCCGAGAACATCCGCTACATGGGGCTTACGATGGAAGACACGTCGCCCGGCTATTCGCCGCACGATGTCGACATAACCTTCGCCAACCGTTACGGCGTCTGCCGCGACAAGGCGGCTCTTCTCGCGGCGCTTCTGCGCATAGCGGGGCACGAGGCGTATCCGGCGCTGATACATGTCGGAGCGAAGATGGACAGCGAAGTCCCGTGGCCGTTTTTCAACCACGCCGTCGTCGCCGTCGCCGACCCCTCCGCTCCCGACGGATACAGGCTCATGGATCCCACGCCGGAAACGAGCCGCGACGAATTCCCCGCGTATCTCGGCATGCGCTCGTATCTCGTGGCGCGTCCCGGAGGGGAGAAGCTTCTCGTCTCCCCCGTGAAAAGCTCCGATCACAATTCGCTGGTCGTGAAGACGAAGGGCACTGTGGCCAAGGATCTATCGGCCGTTCTCGAAACGAAGATGTCCTTCCGCGGGATCAACGACACGGCGTGCCGCCGTCTTTTCATGCGCATGACGGAAGACGAGCGGCGCGAATATCTCGAGAGCGTCGTGTCGGCCGCGGCGGGCGGGGCGGAAGTCCTTTCGTGCGAAATCTCTCCCGCGAATCTGTCCGACATGGCAAAGCCGCTCGAAGTCTCCCTCGTTTCGCGCGTCCGCGAGATAGGCGTCGAAGGGGCCGGTTCCTACGAGTTGTGCCCGCCGTTCGTTTCCGGCGCGGCCGGCATCGCGTCGAGAATGCTTTCGTCGTCCGCTTCGCTCGACAAGCGCCGCTTCACGCTCGAAATGTTTTCGACCGCGCGCGATGTCGAGGAGATAGAACTCGAACTGCCAGATTCGTTCGGGGAGTGCCTTTACATTCCGGAGAATGTCGAGATCGGCTCCGGATGCTCGTTCTCGCGCGTCTTCTCGGCGTCCCGCGGCCGCTTTTCGGTGAAGAGCGTCTTTTCCGTCGATACGCTCGCCTTTCCGCCTGAGGAGTATGCCGCGCTTCTCGACACTCTCGAAAAGCGGGAGGCCGCAGGCCGCCGACACGTCTCGTTCGCGAAAAACCCTCTCGCATCCGCCGACGTGCGCCGCATCTTTTCGTCGTCGTCGTACAACCTTTCTTCCGCGCATTCGTGGGTGGCCACGAACGTTTTTTCCAAAGAGATACTCACTTACGACGGCAAGAAACGCTCTTCAGAGCTCGTCTGGAACTACAATCCCGCCGTCGAAACCGTCCGCGTGATATCGGCTTGCGTCGCGAATCCCGGGCGCGAAACGGTTTTCGCCGGCGAACGCGAGACGAACGTCATGGACGCTGGATGGGTGTCGGCGGCGCCGCGCTACCCGGCCGGCAAAAAACTCGTCGTCAATCTTCCGTCTGTCGAAATCGGCAGCGTCGTCACGGTGACGTCCGTCGTGGAGACGGCTTTTTCGCCGCTTGCTTTCAGAAAGACTTTTGTTTTCGATTCGACCGATCCGGCGGGCGAAATCGCCGTTTCCGTCTCGATGGCGGGCAGCAACGTTTTTTCGCGCGTCGTGAAGAATGCCGTGCGGCTCGACAGCGAGCCGGCGCAGCCCGATTCCGTCCTTTGGCGCGACACTCGCACGGTTTCTTTCAGGACGCGCGAAGATTCGATGCGCTTTTTCTCGAAAGCGGCCGAGACGGAGCCATGCGCCGCGCCGTTCGAGGTCGACGGCGCTCTCTCCGCGACGGGACGGGTGGAGGCCGTGAGGAACTGGACCGCCCGCCACGTCCGCATCGCCGGGCCGTCGCTCTTCTCTCTTCCGGCCGAAATGCAGCTCACATCCCCCGGACGCGTCATCGCCGAGCGCTACGCCACGCGGCTCGACTACATCCGCACGATGGTTTCGCTCATGAAAGGGCAGGGGCTCGACGCATCGGTGGTCTTTGTCGCCGACGACGCCCGCGATAGCCTGGAAAAGAAGAAACACAACGAGGCGAATCCCGACTGCGGCCGTTTCTCCCTCCCGTTCTGCCGCGTGTCGGCGGATGGAGGCGTGTATTTCATCGGCACCGAGAACGAATACACTCCGCTCGGCTCCGCCGCGTGCGAGGGAGGCAGTTACATCGACCCGGCAGGCGGCGCCACCGGCACGGTAGAGTGCGTTCGCGCCGATCTTTCGTCGAGGCGAGAGAAGACGGTCGCGATCCGCCTCTGCGCGGACGGTTCGGCAGACGTGGACGTGGAGGAAAGGATATACGGCAATCCTGCCGGGGCCGTTCGCAAATACTATTCCGAGATTCTGCCTGAAGATCTCGCCCGCATGCATATGGCCGTATTGAAGGGATATTTCAGGAGCGCCGCGGCGACGAGCGGCCTCTCAGCCGACGTGAAGTCGTATCCGGCCAGAGTGAGCCACTCGTTCCACGTGCCGGATTTCGCCGTCGTCGCGGACGGATGCATGACGTTTTCCCTCGTCGGTTTCGACGGCGGAGAATGCGATCTCGCGTCGTCGAGGCGCAAGACGCCGTTCGTCCTCGGCGCGTCCTCTCCGTCGAAGACGACCGTGCGCGTCCATCTGCCCGAAGGCTGGAACGCGATAGAGAGTTGCCCGCAGCCGTTCTGTTTTGACGACCCGTCTCTCGGCATCGTCGATTCGTTCGTCGTCGAGAAGCCCGCCGGAAGCGGAAACGAGCTTGTTTTCACGCGCGAGCGGTCTGCCCGGCGCGCGGTGGTGAGAGGGCCTGAACACGCCGCCGGCGACAGGGCGCGCGCCATGGCCGCATCCGGCCGCGGCGCTCGCATGGTAAAGATAAAGAAAGGAAAATGAACGTGAGATGCTGTTTTTTCGACATGGACGGAACGCTGATCGATTCAAGATTCGATCTTTGCGCCGCCGTCAACCACACGCGGCGCGATCTTTCGCTCGCCGAACTTCCGGTCGACGAGATTCTCAGAAACGTCGGCCTCGGAGCCAGGCATCTGCTCGTGAACTCGATTCCGGAACGCTCCGGCGATCCCGACGGCCTCTGGAAGATTTTCCGCTCTCATTACGAAGAGCACATGCTCGACACGGTGGCTCTGTATCCCGGCGTCGGAGAAACGCTTGAAGAACTCTCCCGCCGCGGAGTGCTTCTCGGCGTCAATACCGCAAAGCCGTCGTTCGCCACGCACACGATTCTCGAGCGCCTCGGCGTCGCCGGTTTTTTCGGAGACGCAGTGATAGCCGGCGGCGACTGCGACGAGATGAAACCGAGCGCCAAGCCGCTTCTCGCCTGCGCCGCGCGCCTCGGCGTCGATTCCGTCGGCGAAGACGACTGGATGGTCGGCGACAACTGGACCGACGTCGAATGCGGCCGCAACGCGGGCGTGAAGACGGCGTACTGCGATTTCGGATTCGGCACGATGCGTTCCAGCGCAGCGCACGTGCGTCTTTCGAAGATGAAAGATCTTCTCGCATATGTCTGAAAAGAGAGAACCCCGCTTTCATGCGAACCGTCTCTTTTCTGTAATTTCGGCTGTAAATATGATATAATACGGAAAATATGAAACTATCCATCGATCAATTGCGTCTCGCGGCGGACACCGTCCGCTGCCTTGCGTCGGACATGATAGACAAGGCCGCGTCGGGCCATCCAGGCGCGCCGCTCGGAATGGCGGATCTCGCCGTGTCTCTCTGGCTCGAACACCTGAACTTCGACCCTCTCGATGTCGATTGGCCCGCGAGGGACAGGCTCGTCTTTTCCGGCGGGCATGCAAGCGCGCTTCTCTATGCCCTCTACCACCTTTCCGGGACGGGCGCTCTCACGATGGACGAGCTCAAGAATTTCCGCCAGCTCGGCAGCCGCACGGCCGGGCACCCGGAGCGCGGGCTGATGCCCGGCGTGGAAGTGACGACGGGGCCGCTCGGGCAGGGGCTTGCCATGGGCGCGGGCCTTGCGCTGGCGGCCAAGAAGTCGGGCTTCGGCAACAAGACGTGGGTTTTCTGCGGCGACGGCGACATGGAAGAGGGCGTTTCCCACGAAGCGTGCAGCTGGGCGGGCGCCATGAAGCTCGACTCGCTCGTGGTCATCTACGATTCGAACGGCATCACGATCGAGGGCTCAACCGCTCTTGCGATGGCCGACGACGCCAGGAAGCGTTTCGAGAGCTACGGATGGAAAGTCTTCGAGACGGACGGGCACGATTTCGCCGCGATCCGCAAGGTTTTCTCTCGCGCCGCCAGAGTGCAGGGCGCCCCGGTTCTCGTGATCGCCAAGACGGATATAGGCCGCGGAGCCCCGACGAAGGCGTGTTCGGCAGACTGCCACGGCGCGCCGCTCGGCGCGGAAGAAACGGCCGGTCTCAAGCGCAATCTCGGTTTCGATCCGTCAAAATCGTTCTACGTGCCGGAAGAAGTGTACGGCGTTTTCAAAAAGAGGACGTCGGCGATGCACCGCCTTTCGAAGCGCTGGGCGAAGGAAAACGTCTCCTGCGCCTGCTGCTCCGGCGCACCTTCGCGCGATGCCGTTTACGCGGCGCTTCCCGCATACGCCCCCGGCGCGTCTGTCGCGACGCGCAGCGCGTGCGGAGAAGTGATGAACGCCCTCGCCCCCGTCGTGCCCGCGCTCGTCGGCGGATCGGCCGATCTCGGGCCGTCGAACAAAACCGTGCTGAAAGGCATGGGCGACGTCGCGCCGGGATCGTTCGGCGGCCGCAACATACATTTCGGCATAAGGGAACTGGCCATGTCGGCGATAGTCAACGGCATAACGGCTTACGGTTTCTTCAGGGGGTACGCGGCGACGTTCTTCGTGTTCAGCGACTACTGCAAGCCGGCCATACGCCTTGCCGCGCTCATGAAGACGCCTTCGATATACATCTTCTCGCACGACAGCTTCTATGTCGGAGAAGACGGCCCAACTCACGAGCCGGTGGAGCATCTGGCTTCTTTGAGGGTCATCCCCGGTCTCGTCACGTTCCGCCCGGCCGACGCCAACGAGACGGCTTTCGCCTGGGCGGAGGCGATCTTGCGCACCCAAGGGCCTTCGGCCATCGTCACTACGCGGCAGAACGTCCCGGTCCTCGAGAACGTCAGCCGCGAAGGCGTGGCCAGGGGCGGCTACGTCATATACGAGAGCGGAGCGCAGGATTCCTCGACGGTTCTTTTCATCGCGACCGGCAGCGAAGTGGCCATCGCGGTAGAAGCGGCAAAGCGCCTTGCCGGCGAAGGCAGGGGCGTGCGCGTCGTTTCGATGCCGTCCGTGGGGCTCTTCCTTTCGCAGAGCTGCGACTACCGCGAGAGCGTCGTTCCCGAAACGATGGGCAGGCGCGTCATCGTCGAGGCCGGCGTGAGGTTCGGATGGGACCGTTTCAGGGTCGACATCCGCAATACGCGTTTCGTCACGATGGACCGCTTCGGCGAATCTGCGCCGTGCAAGGTCCTCGCGAAGGAATTCGGCTTCACGGCCGACAACGTCTATGCCGTCGCAAAGGAGATAGTCTGATGTCCGCCGCCGAAATGCTTATGGCGATAAGCCCCGTAGACGGGCGCTACGCTTCGAAATGTTCCGAGCTCAAAACCGTGTTTTCGGAGTTCGGGCTCGTGTTGCGGAGAGTGGCGGTCGAATGCGCGTGGCTCGCCGCGCTCGCCGCCGAAAAGAAGGTGCCGGAATGCAAAGCGCTCTCCGCGAAGGAAAAGAAGCTCCTCTCTTCGATAGCCGACGGTTTCTCCGTCGAGGACGCGCTGCGCGTCAAGGAGATAGAGAAGACCACGAACCACGACGTCAAGGCCGTCGAGTATTTCATCCGCGAACGCGTAAAGGGGACGAGCCTCGAAAGCCGCGGGGAGTTCATACATTTCGCCTGCACGAGCGAGGACATAAACAACATGTCCCACGCGCTCATGCTCCGCGACGGCATGCGCATCGTCTCTTCCGTGATGCGCGAAGTCGAGAAGGCGGTTTCGTCTCTCGCCGGGAAGTGGGCCCGCGTCCCGATGCTCGCCCACACGCACGGCCAGCCGGCGTCGCCCACGACGGTAGGCAAGGAGCTCGCCGTCGTCGCCGCGCGCCTCGCCCGCGAGCGCCGCGCCGCGGAGACCGTCAGGCTCCCCGCCAAGATGAACGGGGCCGTGGGCAACTACAACGCCCACATGGCCGCGTATCCAGCCGTGGACTGGCCCGCTTTTTCGGCGAAGGTGATACGTTCGTTCGGGCTCGTGCAGAATCCTCTCACGATACAGATCGAGCCGCACGACGGCATAGCCGAGCTTTTCGACGCCGTCAAGCGCTGGAACACCGTCCTGCTCGACTTCGACCGCGACGTGTGGATGTACGTCTCGATGGGGTATTTCAAACAGCGCGCGGTCAAAGGGGAGATCGGCTCTTCGACGATGCCTCACAAGGTGAACCCCATAGACTTCGAGAATTCCGAAGGCAATCTCGGGCTCGCGAACGCGGTGCTGTCGTTCATGTCTTCCAAACTCCCCGTTTCCCGCATGCAGCGCGACCTTACCGATTCCACGGTTCTGCGCAACATGGGCGTCGGGCTTGCGTATACGCTCATCGCCGCGCGTTCGACGCTGAAGGGGCTCGGCAAGCTCGAGCTCAACGAAGAGCGTCTCGCGGCAGATCTCGACGCCAACTGGGAGGTGCTCGCCGAGCCGGTGCAGACGGTGATGCGCAAGGCGGGGGTGCCGGGAGCGTACGAGAAGCTCAAGGAGCTTACGCGCGGCAGGCGCGTCACGCGCGAGACGATGCGCTCGTTCGTCGAAACGCTCGACGTGCCGGCGGCCGACAAAAAGAGACTTGCCGCCCTGACGCCTGCGACGTACGTGGGAATCGCCGGGAAGCTTGCAGCAGTGAAACCCAACTGAAAGGAATGACGACATGGAATCCGTGAAAATCAATATAGTAGACATAGTCGCCGCAATCGGCAAGAAGCGCTCCGCATTCACGAAGGCCGACATCGTCAAGTTCATGGAAAAGCATGGCGTGCGCCATGTCAATTTCATGTATGCCGGCGGAGACGGCAGGCTTAAAACCCTCAATTTCGTCGTGCATTCCAGGGCATATCTCGACGAAATACTCTCCTGCGGCGAGCGGGTCGACGGCTCTTCGCTCTTCAGCTACATCGAGGCGAGTTCTTCCGATCTCTACGTGATGCCGCGCTATTCCACGGCGTTCATGGATCCTTTCGCCGAGCTTCCCACCCTCTGCCTCCTCTGCTCGTTCTTCAACAAGGACGGCGAGAGGCTCGAGTCTTCTCCCGAGTATACTCTCGAGAAGGCCGTTTCCGCGTTCAAGAAGGAGACGGGCATGGACTTCGAGGCCATGGGCGAGCTCGAGTATTACGTGATAGCTCCCGACACCGGAGCGTTCCCGGCCGTCGACCAGCGCGGCTACCACGAGAGCGCTCCTTTCGCCAAGTTCGGCGAGTTCCGCCAGAAATGCATGCTTGCGATAGCGCTTGCGGGCGGGCTTATCAAGTACGGGCATTCCGAGGTCGGCAATTTCACCGAGAACGGCCTCGTGTACGAACAGAACGAAATCGAGTTTCTGCCAGCTTCGCCGGTCGACGCGGCCAACCAGCTCACGATCGCCAAGTGGATGATCAGAAATCTCGGCGCCAGATACGGGTTCGATATCACGTTCGCGCCGAAAATCACCGTCGGCAAGGCCGGCTCCGGGCTGCACATCCATATGCGCATCATGAAGAACGGCGTCAACCAGATGCTCAAGAACGGCAGGATCAGCGATACCGCCAAGCGCGCCATCGCGGGCATGATGGAGCTCGCGCCTTCGATAACTGCTTTCGGCAACCGCAACCCCACGAGCTATCTCAGGCTTGTCCCCCACCAGGAAGCCCCGACGAACGTATGCTGGGGCGACCGCAACCGTTCCGTCCTCGTCCGCGTCCCGCTCGGATGGTCGTCGAAGGCCGACATGCTCGGCGCCGTGAATCCCGGCGAGAAGGCTTCTGCCGGCGAGCTCCGCCAGAAGCAGACCGTCGAGATGCGCTCTCCCGACGCTTCCGCCAACGTCTATCTTCTCATGGCTTCTCTCGCCGTTGCGTGCCGCCGCGGTTTCGAGATGAAAGACGCCGTGGCCAAGGCCGATGCGACGTATGTCAACGTGAACATCCACAAGAAGGAGAACGCCGCTCTTCTCAAGACGCTCGCCACTCTTCCAGACAGCTGCTGGGCCTCGGCGTGCGTTCTCGAGAAGCAGCGCTCCGCGTACGAGGAGAAGGGCGTTTTCTCGAAGGCCATGATCGACGGCATCGCCGCCGAGCTAAAGGCGTTCGACGACAGGACGCTCCGCGCGAAACTCATGAAAGACAAGGCTCTTCTCGCGAAGACCGTACGCACTTATTTCCACTGCGGCTGACGCGGCGCAGGCATACTCTGCCTTGCGGCGCATGCGGCCGATTGCAGCATCAGACATGATAAAAATAGCAGACTGGCGCGACAAATCCGTCGCGAAATTCAATTTGCGGCCGGCCTTCCCGGAGGAGGCTGAAGAGGCCGCGAGGGCCGTTCTCGCCGACATCAGAAAACGCGGCGACAGGGCGGTGGCCGACGCCGTGGCGAAATTCGAAGGAGCGAAACTCAAACCGTCGCAGTTCCGCATCGTCCTGCCGAAGGCGTCGGATCTCGAAAAGGAGATTCCCGCAGAGACGGCAAAGGCCGTGAAGACGGCGCTCCGCCGCGTATCGGCTTTTGCGAAAGCGTCGTTGAGAAAGCCGTGGAGCATGGCCACGCCGCGCGGCGGCAGGGCCGGCGAGTTCTATTCCCCGATGGACCGCGTGGGCGTTTACGTGCCGGGCGGCACGGCTCCTCTCGCGTCGACCTCGATACACACCGTGGCGCTTGCGAAGGCGGCCGGCGTGCGCGAGATCGTCGCATGCACGCCCGCCGGCAGGACGGGCGAGGTGAACAGCGTTCTTCTCTACGCGCTCGTTCTCGCCGGAGCGACGGAGATATACCGCGTCGGCGGCATACAGGCCGTCGGGATGATGGCGTTCGGAACGGCGACGTGCCGAAAGGTGCAGAAGATCGCGGGCCCGGGCAACGCTTTCGTCACCGCGGCAAAGCGGCAGGTCTTCGGATATGTCGCCATCGACCAGGTGGCCGGCCCG
>Ga0310695_10010855_pt1 | contig 13199 bp, 8 predicted proteins | sample RumenRJG_04DNA_FD_203882 | JGI IMG/M metagenome (GOLD analysis project Ga0310695, IMG submission 203882) | Bovine rumen microbial communities from Lethbridge, Alberta, Canada - RJG_04 (v2) (version 2) | ecosystem: Host-associated > Mammals > Digestive system > Stomach > Rumen | place: Canada...
CCACGTTGCCATCCATGTTCACGTCACCACGCAGGTACACGGGAGGCTCAACATAGGTCTCCCAAGCAGTGGGTTCGAACACCAGATTGTCGCCAGACTTCCAAATGATACCATAGATGTTGTAATTACCCGTAGCGGGCTGATTTCCTGTTCCGGTCAGTGAAAGTTTCGTGCCGTCGGGCAGGGTGATTGAGCGTATCGGGAGAAAGCTCTTGTTCACATTCTCGGCGTAAACATAGGCGTTGAGCAGGCTCTCATCTACAGAAGTGAGCTTTTGGGCAGCAGCCAGCGCGGCATTGGTCTCACCGCTGGCGCTGAGGTCTGCAGCATCGTTAAACTTCACCCAGCCGTTATTGCTGGTCTTGGTGGCATTCCAGCCCTGATTCAGCACCTGACCGCTCTCGAAGGTGCCGTCATAGTTGGTAATCTGGCCATAGCCACTCCCGTCGTTCAGATACACGCTGCCCTTCCAGCAGATGGTAACAACAGCGTTGCCGTTGAAGGTAAAGTTCTCGCCATCGGCCAAAGCGTTTGCCTCGCTCAAGCTAGTCACCCCCACAGCGCCCCATGCCGACATGGTCAGCAGGGCAAGTGAAAATAGAGAAAAAAGTTTCTTCATAATTACTGTAATCTCAATTAAGTTGAACTATATATACTAATAAACACTAATAATTATCAATCATTTTATATCAACTTGGCTCAATTTTCCACTGCAAAAGTAATGACAATTATGATATGTGCAAAAAAAAATTGTTAGAGGGCTCTTTTGCCGATAAACAATGCTGTAACGTAGGGCCTCACCTATATGCCTAACGTATCCCATGGGATTATCAATCAGTTCAATGCAACACAAATCGTGATTATAAGTGGGCGGCAATGAATAGAAATCCCTCACACTCGAGAGAGCATGAGGGATAGGTCTATTGGCTATGTTGGAGATTTAATCCCAGCTTTTTGCCAGCAGATAGTCAACCAGGTTGGTTGCGTCAGCGATATCCACGCTGCCGTCCAGGTTCACGTCGGCATTCTCAAGGCTGATGCCAGTGGCATCCTTGCTCAACAGGTAGTCAATCAGGTCGGTCTCGTCGGCAATATCCACGTTGCCATCCATGTTCACGTCACCACGCAGGTACACGGGAGGCTCAACATAGGTCTCCCAAGCAGTGGGTTCGAACACCAGATTGTCGCCAGACTTCCAAATGATACCATAGATGTTGTAATTGCCCATAGCGGGCTGATTTCCTGTTCCGGTCAGTGAAAGTTTCATGCCGTCGGGCAGGGTAATAGAGCGTATCGGGAGGAAGCTCTTGTTCACATTCTCGACGTAAACATAGGCGTTGAGCAGGCTCTCATCTACAGAAGTGAGCTTTTGGGCAGCAGCCAGCTCGGCATTGGTCTCACCGCTTGCGCTGAGGTTTGCACCATCGATGAACTTCACCCAACCGTTATCGCTGGTCTTGGTGGCATTCCAGCCCTGGTTCAGCACCTCACCGTTCTCGAAGGTGCCGTCATAGTTGGCAATCTGGCCATAGCCACTCTCGTCGCGCAGGTACACACTGCCCTTCCAGCAGATGGTAACAACAGCGTCGCCATTGAAGGTAAAGTTCTCGTCATCGTCCAGAGCATTGGCTTGGCTCAGGGTGGTGATGCCCTCATCCTCCTGGGGAACATACTCTACATAGAGGACAGCGGGCTGCTGGCTGCTGGTATAGCAAGCAAAACGGGGGCTGCTTGCATTGTACTGAAGCACGCGAGCGTTATCGGACTTGTTGACCAGCACAACACCATCGTCGGTTGCATTAGCAATCCATTGTGCACCGGTAGCACCAGTGGCGCCGTCGCCGGTGACAGCATCCAGAGAATTACCTGCATTCCAGAGAATATAACTTCCTGAACCATTGATCTCAAAGGTCCAAGTGGGATTGCCGAGGACGTCCATACTACCCTCGCCCAAGGTCAGTTCTACCACGCCAGTGCCACCGATGTAGGCAACATCTTCAACGAAGGGAATTTCGATATGGCTACCATAGTGGGTCGAGCCACCCGTGATCTCACCCATGGCGAGATTTCTATCCTCATTGACGATGATGTACTTCTTGCCTACTTCCAGCTCGTCAGCGCTGTTTACCTTCACATAAGGTTTGGTAAGGACAACAGGCTCAACCTTGGTGTAGGTAGCACTAACCACTTCACTCTCGACATCGCCCTTGACAGCCTTGGCGCTAACCGTGGTGGTCTCGGTGATAGTGAGGGCTTCGGTGTATTCAACAAATTCGCCATCATTGAGGGCGTACATGAGGTCGGCACCTTCCTCATTGTTGGTGATGCTCACGCTGAAGCTGTTTTCAAACTCTTGAGACTCAGGCAGCGTGGGTGCTGCAACAGTCACAGGCGCAACAGAAGCATCCTCAACGTACAGGACAGCGGGCTGCTGGCTGCTGGTGTAGCAAGCAAAACGGGGGCTGCTGGCATTGTACTGCAGCTTGCGAGTGTTATCGGCAAGGTTAATCAGCATGAAACCGTCATCGGTCGAACTAACGATCCAGAGAGAATTATCAGTGTTACAAACCTCAACGGTAGTCAGTGAATTGCCTGAAGACCAAGCAAGAAAGGCGTCATCTCCACCCATTGTAATGAGAGCTTCGGGAACGCCGTCATCATTAAACCATCCATCTACAAAGGTCAGTTCAACTACATCAGTACCCTCGATGTCGATAACATCATCAATGATGTTAACGGCGACAGCGCTACCATAGGGGGTACTGGTACCAGACAGCCCACCCATAGCGCAACTGTTACCCTCATTGACCAAGATGAGATGTTTGCCAGATTCCAATTGGTCGAGGCTGTTCACCTTTACAAACGTGTTAGCGCCCCATGCCGACATGGTCAGCAGGGCCAGTGCAAATAAAGACAAAAATTTACGCATAATAAATAACTGAATTACTTTAAGTTAATAGAAACACATATACTAATAAACACACATAAACATCCATCTTGTACAGTGGCTTCTGTTATCCCCTGCAAATGTAATGATAATTAGCGATATACGCAAATATTTTACCGACAGACTCTACTGACAAAAATAATGCTGTAATATAGGGGCCTCCTCGCCTATATATGCCTATCGTCATCCCATGGGATTATCAATCAGTTCAATACAACACAAATCGTGATTATAAGGGGGCGGCAATGAATAGAAATCCCTCACACTCGAGTAAACTGTACCCCAAGAGTTGGACAAAACACTTTTGGAGTGCAGTTTGTTTATGAAGCATGTTTTTGAAGATAAGCTGAGTGCTATAAGCGAAATCATGTGTGGCAAAGTACCCCATACATTAAAAGACATCCTTTTTTTAGGGGAAAACCATAGTTGAACTGGATAGGGATTCAATATCCTGCTCCCATTCGGCAATATTCAAACAAGTTTGAAATTGCGCTCATTTAAACGCAGGTTTTGGGAAAATAGTGTTACTTTTGCGGCATCAAACTAAAATGAAGACAAATGATTAAATTCTGCGTGCGATTAGTGCAACGTTGGTTGCCTGAACCGTTTATTTTCGCCATACTGCTCACCTTCGTGGCTGCGTTGGTGGCAATGCCATTGTGTCAACAGACCCCCCTCGAGGTGATTGAGCATTGGGGTGGCGGCGTTTGGAATTTGTTGGCGTTTGCCATGCAGATGGCATTGGTTCTTGTGTGTGGGTCCACCTTGGCTGCTGCACCAGTTGTCAAACGAGGCATCGACGCATTGGCCCGTTTGCCCCAGAGCGCTCCCGCCGCAATAGCACTTGTGACCGTTGTGTCGGCATTATGCTGCTGGCTCAACTGGGGCTTTGGCCTTATCGTGGGTGTGATTTTCGCCAAGGCAATAGCACGTCAGCGCTCTGATGTGGACTACCGGCTTCTTATCGCATCGGCCTACAGTGGCTTCGTGGTGTGGCATGCCGGCATTTCTGGCTCCATCCCCCTCACCATGGCCACACCCGGCGAATCACTCGCCATGGCTACCAATGGCGCACTGACCTCTCCTGTGCCATTGGCGCAAACCATTTTCGTCGGGTACAACCTGATGACAGTGCTGTTTGTGATCATCGGCATCACCGTCGCTAATACCTTGATGCATCCCAAGCAAGGCATCCTCACCATCGACCCCATGCTCCTGAAGGACGATGAGCATGTCGCTACCGTCGTTCCCTCCTCGACCAAGACACCGGCACAGCGGCTCGAGCAAAGCAAATTGCTCTCGTGGCTCGTGGCGTTGATGTTCGTAGCCTTCCTCGTTATTCACCTCGGCGTGCACGGTGCTGGTCTGGACCTTGGTGGAGTCATCATGATATTCCTCGCGCTGGGACTCGTGCTGCATCCCACACCCGTCGATTACGTGCGTGCCTTCGCAAAAGCATCCACCGGTGCCTCGGGCATCATATTGCAATTCCCCCTCTATGCCGGCATCATGGGCATCATTACAGGCGTTGGCGCCAGCGGCATCAGCCTGGGAGGCGTCATGGCCGATGCGTGCATCCGCATCAGCAATCCCGTCACCTATCCGCTGCTCACCTTCCTTTGTGCCGCAGTGCTCAATATGTTTGTGCCGAGTGGCGGCGGCCATTGGGCAGTGCAGGCACCCGTAATGTTCACCGCCGGAGCCAACCTAGGTGTGGATCCGGGCTTGACGGGCATGGCCATTTCATGGGGCGACGCATGGACCAACCTCATACAACCATTCTGGGCACTCCCGGCCTTGGCTATAGCTCGCCTTGACGCCAAGGATATCATGGGCTATTGCCTCATCGACCTTCTCGTCACCGGTGTCATCATCTGCGCCGGCCTCCTGATGTGGGCCATGTAGTAAAAGATACGGTTTCTTGGAAGAAGCAGTATTTTTGCACTTGTTATGACACGGGAGGAATTGATATTGGATTGCCGTTATTACAATGGCGAAGACGAAGTACCAGGCTCGTTACCCGAAGGAAAAGACGTCTTTTGGGACTATGAACAGGTGTGGGTGAGATGGATGCTCGAGGGGTCTGACAAGCTTCAAAAGAAAATCGATTATTTTACCAGAGAGTATGATTTGCCACATCTACTCTCTGAAGATGACGGCACGCCTCTTGGATTAAAAGCGCTGCTGTTCAACCGCTATGACTACTGGAATGGGTTTATGGGCGGTTCGAGAGAAGCTTATGCGCAAAGTTTTAAGGAATGTTTTTTTGATGAATATATCTCAAACACCAAAACCCACCGTCAACTGTTGAATAAGCAAAAAACAGGCGATTGACAACCGAAATGATGCACCACCCCAGCTGCCATCACCACCCCAAAAATTACATCAAAAGAACCGTCCCTTTTTTCCTATTTACATGAGAAAAGACGGCAATAGTTTGCCGTCTTTCTCTCTCATAGCTCTCGCACACAGTTGAACATGTTGCGAGTTAGTCTGGAAGATGGTTCTAATTCTGAACGTTACGAACAGCACGGACTGAGAAGCCGTTGCTGCGACGGGTGTAGTCCCAGCCTACGTTAGTGGAAAAACAGCGAAGGTAGTAGGCGCCGAACGAGGTGTAGGGGTAGAGCGTCCGCGACCAAAAGTAGCCGTTCGTGCCATCGGCAGTTAGTAAGTGGACATGGCGGTAACCAGCGGCGGGCAAGAATATGGTGTTCCCATTGGGACCGGTGACCTGGTATCCGTTCACGTCGTTAAGGGTTGTCCACGTCCAGGTGCAACTCTCCCTCAATTCATCCTGTTGTTCCTTGGTCGGCATGCGCCACGAGGGACCCCAGTTGACGTAGGCGGCATCATCCTCGGGGTCTAGTTCCATCTTGTTATCCACAAAGCCGTTATAGCCTTCGATGCTATCGTTGCAATATTTCGTTGTCCAATAGTCGATGCCGCTGCCCTCAACGAACCACTTGTAGTTGCTTGAGTGATAATAGTCCTTGGGCTCGGTCTCGCCCCAGGCGAAGTAATCGCCATAGTCCTCAGGGCTGCTGGCACCCACATTACGGGTAGCCCACAGCGTGCCACTGGGCAAGCCTAAATCAACCCACTCGGGTGTGTCGGGAGGGGTCACAGGGTCATCGGGCCAGGTCCCGTTCAACAGATAGTCAATTAAACAGGTCACATCCGAAATGGTTACTTGACCATCATAATCCACATCACCACGTTGATACTCCACACCTGCAGTGAATGAAGCCAACATCAACAATAATACCACTAAAAATGAGCTAAGTTTCTTCATAATACTTCTGAATTAAATGTTGATTAAAACGATTATTCTCATTCGCAAAAATACACAATATCTTGATAAATAGCATATAATAATAACGAATATTTTACCGACATCTCATTTATTTCGTATTACACCTATTATTACTAATAGTTCGAGGATGATAAAAACTTTTCGGCTTCGGGCGAGGCCAATAAATCCTCATTTCCAAACAATCATGTAACCCCAAAAAGAAGGCGAGAGCGGCACCTCTTCGATGTATCCTTTTCAGACTCGCTTGCGGTTTGATTATGCCATCTTGAGGGCACGGTCTCCCCTGCAGGTGATAGCCCCTGAGGATTGAGGTTAAGAAGAAAACGGAAAAAGCCAAACGGCTCATTACAAGTCATTTGGCTTTCCTTAAGGTGACCCTGTTGGGCTCTGATTCTTAACACAGCATGACAGCAATTGACACTATAACCGCCTGATTCCCATGAATTTCTAATGCTGGCACTATGTCATCGTGTGTTAACGGGTGTCATTAGGTGTCAATCTCTGTTGTCATTTCTGCCAACCGTTTTTGGGGACGCTATTTGACTCCCAAAAATTACATCAAAAGAACCGTCCCTGTTTTCATTGGTCATTTCATCTCGGCATCAATCCAGCCCAGAAGCGATACCAACGAGGCATTCCAGTTGATGGCAATTTCGTTGCTGGCATAGGAGCCTGTAACGTCGATGTAGGACTCATCGGGTTGCTTGGACGGGTATGGCAGACTGCCGTCGCCGTTGTCCTGTTGGCCAGGATTGGGGCCGCCGGCGAGCAGGCCGGGCATGGGGGCATCAATGCCGTCGGCCGACGAAATGCGGTGGTGGATGTTCTTGGTGGGCTTGTGGCCATAGCCGGTCACATAGCAGTATCCGGTGGCATTACGGCCTAAAACATAATCAGCATTATGGAGGGCTGCTTCAAGATATTTCTTGTCGCCCGTGGCACGGTAGCAGTACAGGTGGGCAAGACCACTGGTGCAGAAGCACTCGGACAGGCAACCCCAACCGTAGTCATTGGCATGATTACCGGAGGGCGTATTGAACGACGAGGCCTTCAGGGTCGATAGCTGTTGGTCGCAGAAGCCCAACAACTTGTTGAGCATGAGGTCATGCATGCCGGTTTTGTCGTCGCCGCAGGTAATCCATGAATACATGGCAAGTCCAGTGACATTTCCCCAACCGGGTTGTGAGAATCCGCGCTCACGCAAAGGCTGGGCGGCTTTAAGGAAGAACTCGTCGCCCGTGAGCAAGAACAGTTCGGTAGCAGCCCACAAATGTTCGTCGCTGGCATCGTTGTCACCGTAGGTGCCTGTGGTCACATCGGGGTCAAACTCCCTGTTCATCTTGTCTTGGTCATAGACGGCCTCAGGATTGAGCTCGGCCCAGTGATAGGCGGCCAAAGCGGCTTTTTGGGCCTGTTCGGCAAATGCAGGATAGTCCGTGTTGCCCTTGTAGATGCGTGCGGCAAGTGCCATTACAGCAGCAAAGTCATAGCTGGCGGTCACACTCTTTTGCACCACATAGCGCTGCTGGTGACAATCGGTGGGCATGACAAAAGCCTCGAAATTGGGAGTCGTCAGTTTGTGGTAAACGCCTCCGTCATAGGGGTCCTGCATGGTGATCATCCACTTGAGATTAAACATGAGTTCGTCAAGCAGGTCGGCAGTGCTGTTGCCGCTCTCTGGGATGTCGGCGTTGAGACGATTGAAATACTCTTTGTTCTGCTCATAGGCCATGAGCATCAGTCCCACCGAATAGGATGAGTTGACGATATACTTGTTGTAGTCGCCGGCATCATACCAGCCCAGTGGCGAGGATATGATAGTGCCTGCAGGTCGGCCAGGCGAAACAGCCGATGGATGAATCATGACCTGTGTGTCGGGATGTCCAAGGGGACGGGCATAAACACCGGCATATTTGCCGTCGATGGCGATGCCCGAGCGGTTGAGGTAGAAGGCCTTTAACGCAGCACGAGCTATGTCGTTCAATGCGTGAGGCTGCACGTCAAAGCGGGTCTTTTGGCCATTGACGCTCAGTTCATAGGTGCCGGGGGCGGTAATACCCGTGATTTCGACGATGGTGCGTTTCTTGTTCGACCACGGCGAGGTGTTGGTCCTCAAGGCCTTGGCTTTGCCCACACGTTTGCCATCGGCCGTGTTTTTGATGGTCATCTTTTTGGCTTTAGAGCCCTCGATGACAGCGATTTTGGACTGTTGAGGATAAAATGCAACTTGATTGATACGAATACTTTCGCTCTGGGCCGTCAACGTGATGGCCGTCAAGGCTGCAATGGCGAATGATAACACTTGTTTCATAATTCAGTAATTATTTTGGTACAAATATATAATAATTATCTCATTGGCAGCAAGTGAGATACAAATATTTTTCCGAATGGGCTGCAAAATGAATGATGCTAGTGATGCTTTGCCAGCGATGGCCAGGTAAAACAGAAAAAACGGCTGCCGTCTTTTTCTTATAGGCAATTATATAGCAGTTGGCCCATTTGTAATTTTAACCGCCCTGCGGGCGGGAAATTAACCAAATTAATAATTTTAAAATTTATTTTCTTCTAATTTCCCGTGCGCTGGCACGGTTATATGTGCCACATTCCATCGCAGGGTCAACTGCTATATCGTTCCCTTCTTTTATTGTCTTCGGCGGGCTAAAGCACCGCTCGTGCCAAACCACCGGGAAATCGAATGTTACTTAAACGGGGATGGAACTATAGAGCAAGGCGCAGCCCCAGGCCGTGGCAGGTAACATCAGCACCCCAGCCGCCATCACCTCCCTAAAAACGCCATCAAAAGAACCGCTCCTGTTCCTGACAGATTCTTCCAACAAAAGACACTATTTTTCAGAAAAAAATTACTTTTGCATCCAGTATTTATCATATAACGATTATGAATAGTAACTATGGCCGACAAAAAACAAGACAACCGAGTGCAACCACGCTTGAAGAATAAGGGTGTTATCGTAGACCTGTTTGTTCTATGGCTCGCTTTGACCGCACTCTCATGTGCCGCAATCAATCTTCATATTTCGCTGAATAAGCTGGAGCCAAAAGAAGAAGAATGACCCGTCACTAATGGTCGCGTCTAAAACCTCACGACAGAGCCGAACTCACAATGCTATAGAATTCGGCTCGAGAACGTGTAATCATGTCCAAAAGAACCGTCCCCTTTACCCTTTCTTTTTCATTGTTATTATTGATTACTCGGCTAGGCGCAGGCCGACGGTATTTGAACGGACTTCAAACCCAGAATCGTGCGACATCCAGCCACGTGACCAAACTTCGCTCGTTGCGTAATATGAACCTCCACGAACTATTTGGAATATCATTGGCCTATAATAACCCGTATATAACGAGACATAATCAAGGCAAAGCTCACTCACGTTACCGCTCATGTCATAGAGGCCCAGTTCGTTAGGCTTTTTCTTGCCTACAGGATGCGTCATGCCATCGGAATTCTTACCATACCAAGCCACCTCGTCAATGTTATCACTACCGGCATAGGGGAAGCCATGTGTCTTATTCCCTCCACGGGCGGCAAACTCCCACTCGGCTTCGCTGGGAATCCTAAAGTGCCGCCCCGTGAGTTCATTCAGCTTTTTAATGAACGTCTGGCAATCGCGCAGAGACACATATTCGACAGGTCGGTTCAGATCATCCTCAAAAACCCGTTCATCATTCTCATTGTAGTCATTATTGCTGGAGAAATAACTGGGGTTCTCGCCCATGACGGCAAGCCATAAGGCCTGAGTGACCTCGGTCTGCCCGATGCTGTAGTCGGCAACTGTGACATCAAGGGTCGAATCCTGAAAAAGTACGCCCGTTGGTGTAATCTGCAATTCCATGTTCATTGTCAAGCTGCCGCCCTTGACTTTTATCATCTTGAATGACACACCGTTGACCGTGAATTTCTCGATAGCGGAATTTGGCTCATCCTGACAGGCCGTCAGTGCCAGCAGCCCAATAAGTGGTAAGAAAAGTAACTTTTTCATGATTGTTTTCATATCTCTATTGTTGTTTAATTTGTTGATTGTCTAAAGCCTAAACCAAAAGCTTAATTTAATTGACTATTTCTTGGCTGCAAAGTTACAGACAATTACCGAAAGCAACAAGTATTCGCGCGCCAGAAAATAGGCAGAAAATAGGCAGAAAATAGGGATGGTTCTTTGTCGTGTTCATTGCTATATCTCGTTTTAAGTTTTGATTATGTTACAAAGGTACTAAAACGGCACAACAATTGTACCTCATTTGGGTAAACATAAATCGCTGAAAAATCTTGCATCTAAAAAACAAAAAAATCATTTGGGCTTAATCTGACTTCCAAGGGAGCGTCTAATTGATGGGGAAAAAGGGTAATTATGCAGAAAAAACGATAATCTCATGACAATCACCAAGAGCATAGAGAGTTTTTTATCACATTTTCTTTATTTTGAGCCATTTTTCATGTTGATTTATCAAAAAATGTGTAACTTTGCACCAAACTCCCGAACGGATTTACGCCAAACTCCCGAACGGATTTACGTCAGACTCCCGAACGAATCAATTGAACTTCATTTATATGGCTGATTACAAGGCAAGAATAGTAGATGCTTTACTGGAGCGAAAGCTAAAAGGCAAAGGAGCAGTGCTAGTGGAAGGTGCCAAGTGGTGCGGAAAGACAACCACCGCTATGCGTAAAGCAAACAGTGTGCTCAAATTAGGCGATACGGGCGTGCTGCGTTCCAGCAGACAACTCGCAGAGATGAATCCGTCGTTGCTTCTCAAAGGTGACACACCACGCCTAATTGACGAATGGCAGACGATACCGACTCTTTGGGACAGTGTGCGCTCAGAAGTCGATGAACGTTCCGAGTTGGGTCAGTTTATACTGACAGGCTCGGCTGTGCCAGTGAATGACGATGAAATAGTACACTCGGGGACGGGGCGCATCACCAGGCTACTGATGCGTCCAATGAGCTTGTACGAGTCTGGAGAATCGTCCGGCGAAATCAGCCTGGGCAACCTATTTGATGCGCCAAAAGAGATTTTTGCAGAGAACAAGATAGATATTGAACAATTAGCTTATCTGACATGTCGAGGTGGCTGGCCCCAAGCATCGCTGATGGAAAACGAAATTGCTCTGGACCAGGCATTGGACTATTACGACGCTGTGGTACATCACGACATACAACGTGCTGACGGTGTGGATCGTGATCCAGAGCGTGTGAAGCTACTGATGAGGTCTTACGCGAGGCACCAGGGCGCAGCTGTGAACTACAGTGTCATTTGCGCCGACATGAGGGATAATGACAATGCCACTTTAAATGATGACACGGTGGCCTCCTACGTGAAGGCTTTGAAAAGAATCTTTGTCATTGAGGACATGAGGGCATGGAACCCGAACCTGCGCAGCAAAACGGCGATAAGGACGAGCGACACAAGATACTTCACCGACCCCTCGATTGGTGTGGCTGCACTGGGCATAGGACCAGCAGACTTCTTGAATGACCTGAATACATTTGGGCTGTTCTTTGAGACTATGGCTGTGCGTGACCTTCGCGTGTTTGCTGATGTGCTTGACGGCGGCCTGTATCATTACAGGGACAGGAATGGACTGGAGTGTGATGCCGTTTTACATCGCCGGAACGGAACATACGGTCTAATTGAGATCAAGTTGGGCGGCGACACGTTGATTGAGGAAGGTGCTACCAACCTGAAGTCACTCGCAGCCAAGATTGACACCACAAAAATGAAAGACCCATCGTTCCTCATGGTGCTGACAGGTACTGGCTCATACGCATATCGACGAAAAGACGGCGTTTATGTGGTTCCCATCGGCTGCTTGAAGAATTGATAACGCCTGGTGATTGAAGTTCAGAAGAAAACGAAAAAGCCAAACGGCTCATTACAAGTCATTTGGCTTTCCTTTTGGTAACCCCAGTGGGCTCTGATTCATAACACACCATGGCAGTAATTGACACTATAACCGCCTGATTCCCATAAACTTCTTATACTGATACTATGTCATCGTGTGCCAACGGATGTCATTAGGTGTCAATCTCGTTGTCATTTTTGACAACAGTTTTTTGGGGACGCCGTTTGACGCCCAAAAATTACATCAAAAGACCGTCCCCATTTTCTTCAAGAACATCGTAGATGTTAGGAGGGTGTTGCAAAACTAATGCCTCAAAAGATAATCGCGCTACGCGCGAAAACCTTTAACTCGGCGAAGCCAAATTAAGCAAATTTTGTCTAAAACAAGGCTATGGTATAACAAAAAAGAAATGATTTGTGCTGAAAACGACTTTTGTACCCTCGAACTAGGAAAATGGCGAATATGGCAACGAACAAGCATTCCAATCTAAAGGAAGGGCTGGACCTGAAATTCTTCGACTTGTGAAACGGCTTTATCGAATATCTGCGGGAGTGCTGAATGGAGCACAGAATGGGACATGGAACATTGTCATAACAATTTAATACGCTTAATTCCGACATCTCAGAAAAAGCGGTAACTTTGCGCCCAAAATAATTATCTGTATCATTCACAACTATAGAGCATTTATGAAAATACTTGTTGTCGATGACGAATTAGACATCTGTGAGCTACTCCAATATAATCTTGAGACAGAAGGATACGAGGTGGCTGCCGTCAACTCTGCTGAGGAGGCACTGGCGCTGAATTTGACGGAATACGCACTGATTCTTCTGGATGTGATGATGGAGAACATGTCGGGATTCCAAATGGCGCATAAGATGAAAGAGAATCCTGCCACGGCGCAGATTCCCATCATCTTCATTACGGCACTCGATGGCGAGAACCACATGGTCAAGGGCCTCAATATCGGTGCTGATGATTATATTGTCAAGCCCCTGAGCATGAAGACCGTGAAGGCAAGGGTCAATGCGGTACTCAGGCGGGTATATTCGCATGGAATACGAGACGGAATATCG
>Ga0310695_10010856_pt1 | contig 13199 bp, 13 predicted proteins | sample RumenRJG_04DNA_FD_203882 | JGI IMG/M metagenome (GOLD analysis project Ga0310695, IMG submission 203882) | Bovine rumen microbial communities from Lethbridge, Alberta, Canada - RJG_04 (v2) (version 2) | ecosystem: Host-associated > Mammals > Digestive system > Stomach > Rumen | place: Canada...
CTTATCTTAATATTAACTTATTTAATTAGTTAAATTATAAATTTTAATCTTATCTTAATATTAACTTATTTAATTAGTTAAATTATAAATTTTAATCTTATCTTAATATTAACTTATTTAATTAGTTAAATTATAAATTTTAATCTTATCTTAATATTAACTTATTTAATTAGTTAAATTATAAATTTTAATCTTATCTTAATATTAACTTATTTAATTAGTTGTCCTAATATCGAACAAAACATATATATTTATTAATGTTAATGATTATATATTATATTAATTCTTATTATAATTTTTTAATCTAAAAAAGGATTAGTGATAGAATGAAGGCTGATGCATACAAAATCGTAGATAATGTTTACTGGGTAGGTGTTTTAGACTGGGATATCCGTGACTACCATGGTTATACCTTAAATGGAACTACCTACAACTGTTATTTAGTATTTGGGGAAGATAAGGTAGCTTTAATCGATAATGTTTATCCTGGAAAATCTGAACAGTTCTGGGGAAGAATCAAAGATGCATTTGAGAAGGAAGGAAGGGAATTCAAAATCGATGTCGTTATCCAAAACCACATTGAAAATGACCACAGCGGTTCCTTAGGTGAAGTTGTTGCAAAATTCCCTGATGTTGAAGTATACTGTTCCAAAAAAGCTGAACCAGGACTTAAGAACCATTTGCCTGAACTTGCAGACTTTGAATTCAATACAGTAAAAACCGGTGACTCATTGGATATTGGTGGAAAAACTTTCCAATTCGTAAATGCACCTATGCTTCACTGGCCTGACAGCATGTTTACAATGTTGATGGAAGATGGAATATTGTTCTCCAACGATGCATTCGGTCAACACATCTGCTTGTCTGAAAGATTGGACAGTGATGTTGATCCAGTCATATTGACTGAAGCTGCAAGAAAGTATTACGCTAACTTGATTACCCTTTCATCTCCAATGGTTGGAAGAAAAATTGAAGAGCTTGCAAAATTAGGATTAGTGGACATTCTAAAGATGATTGCTCCATGTCACGGTCAAATCTTCACTGATCCAAGCTTTATCCTTGACTTATACACAAAATGGTCTACAGGTACCTATGAAGGAAACAAGATTACCTTCATTTACGACACTATGCACCATTCAACCCAAAGAATGGCTCATGCTATGGCTGAAGGTGTAATGAGCGAAGGTGTTGAAGTTAAAATGTACTTCATGCATGATGATGACAAATCCGATGCAGTGACTGATGTACTTGATTCCAAAGCAATCTTTGTAGGAGCTCCAACCATGATGAACAATCCGTTCCCAGGAATTGGAGATGTAATGTACTACCTCAACTGTTTAAGCTTTGGAAAAATTGAAACCAAAAAGGCAGTTGTTTTCGGTTCCAAAGGTTGGGCAGGAGGTTCTGCAAGAATCTTGGCTGCAAACCTTGAAGGAGCAGGATTTGAAGTCGTAGAACAGATGGAACTTGACTTCAAGCCAACTGAAGAGCAACTTGAAGAATGTTACGAATTAGGTAAAAAAGTAGCTCAAATGATTAAAGAATAGTATTTCACTATTCTCTTTTTTATTTTTTTTTTTATTAATTTACTCTTTTTTTTTAATCAGTTATTTTAATTTTTTAAATTTAATTTTTTTTTAATGGTTTATTCTTTTTTTTAGTCAGTTATTTTAATTTTTTAAATTTAATTTTTTTTAATAATTTCTAATCACTTTTTCTAATTTTTTAAATTTAAATAATTCATTATTTTTTCAATATTTTTAATATATTAAACTATTTATGTATAATTCTAACGATATGGAATCAATTTTTTAATATAACATCAATATTGCTTTTATTTTTAATAAAAAGTTTATATATTAGTTTAAACATAAAATCAATTGAATTTTAGCGAGTTTAAATGATTTACCATATGTTTTTCATTGTAAACTTCTAAACAACAATTTTTAAATAGAGTTTTAAATAAAAATAAATTTATACGTGGTAGTTTGAGAGATTATAATATAAATGATTTAATTAAGATATTGAAATGTCATAATCCTAATGAAATATATCTTAGTCCCCATGTCTTAGAAAACTGTTTTGAACGTGATTATTCTTTAAATTATGTTCATTCCTGCCTCTTGGAAAAAATTCCCTTATCAATTAGTAAAACTTCTGAAAATCGTTTTTTATTAATTTATCCTCATGAAACGATTAAATTTCAAGATCTTTATATTGTAATTGAAATAAATGATGATGAAAAAATAACTGTAGTGACTGTTTATTGTTTTGATAAAAGGAGAAGAGAACGTGAAGTCAAAAGATAATATATTTGAAGTTGAATATTTTTATAATGAATCTATAGATACTTTAGGCATAAAAGTCAAGAGAGATTTTCAGTATATGGAAACAATTGAAATGGATGAAGGCATTTTATTGGATTTTGATATCGATAACGTTCCAACTGCATTGGAGCTGCTTAATGCTTCAGAAAAATTAAGGGTTCCTAAAGAAAGCTTTGAAAAGATTCATTGCTTTAAGATGAAAGTTTGTGTTGATAAAGATTCCATTCTAATGTGTGCAATATTTGGATTTATGGTTCCAAATAAGGATGATGAATATGAATTGAATTATTTCATTGAAAATAACTTTGATCTTATTCCTACTGAAACTGAATTGGTGATAGCTTAATTTGGAGTCTCATTTTAGGATTTCAATTTCTTATTATGTGTTTAGGTGATTTCTATTAGTGAAGAAGATGATTTGAGAATGATTGAGGAACATAATCAAAAGTCAGTGGAAGAGCTGGTTGAAAACTTTGCTTATGTCTATGTCTATCTGGCTGATGGAATGTCCTATACCATTACAAAAGAAAACAGCTTTGAATTCAAGGATGGAAAATTCCATATTTACGATAAGGATATTGAAGTTGATATAGTAGATATTGAATTGATTGAATTTGCAGACTAGTTATTTTCTTTTTTTATTCATATTTACTATTCTGATTCTTATTTTAGCAAATTTTAAAAATGATATTTTCTAAATATTCTGATTCTTATTTTAGCAAATTTTAAAAATGATATTTTCCAAATGTTCTGATTCTCATTTTAGCAAATTTTAAAAATGTTATTTTACATATGTTCTGATTCTTATTTTAGCAAATTTTAAAAATGATATTTTCCAAATAGATATTCGAGGATTATCATGTCAGATAGGGATTTCAATAAGGATGGACAGACTTATTTTGAATTGAAGGAATACAAAAAGGCCATTGAATGCTTTGACAAAGCCATAGAAATCAATCCAGAAGATGAGGTGGCTTGGTTCAATAGTGGATTTGCCTATTTTAAACTAAAGGATTATACTAATTCAACCAATTCATTCAAGAAGGCAATTTCCATTTTTGATAGCATTCTAAATGAAAATCCTGATGATGGCATGGCTCGAGAGGGAAGATCTTTGGCAGAGCATATGATTAAGCAAATCTCCTCAAAAGAAAATAGGAATATTGAATACATGAATCTTGTAGGTATTGTTAGAAAAGTACATGACCCTATGGAACTTAAAGAGTCAGAATACCTTCAAATCATTGAACTCTCTGATTCCTCATCAGCAATAAGGGCAATTCTCTGGAATGAAAACACTGCTTTAAACATTAACAAGGGAGACATAATTGGAATAGAAAACGGCTTTGTTGAATATGACAGTCAAGAGTCAGTTGGATACAGAATCAATACAGACGAAACCTCAAAAGTGGTTGTCAACCCTAAAATCGAAGAGGGTTTGCTTCAGTTTTTAAAGGAATCTGTTGACATTTCATTGACTGACATCGGAGATATTGATGAGGATTCAGCAGAAATCGATATTTTGGCTAGAGTGGTCACATTGTTTGAAACTTATTCATACAAGACAAAGGAAGATTCAGGGATTGTTTCATCAGCTATTCTTGCAGACAATACAGGAAGCATTAAGGCATTCTTTTGGAATGGAAAGGCTCAAGTTCCAATCATGTCAAAAGCATATAAGATTGAAAATGCAAGAGCAAGACGAAGTGATGAGGGTATGGAACTTCATATAGGCCAAGGTTCTAGGATGATTGGTGAGGATGATTTGCCTAATGAAGAAAAGGCTAATCTAAAATCCTTTGAAGAGCTTGAAAGTTTATTATATGATTATAAAAAGATAAAAGACTTGAAAGAAAATGATATTGGTATTAAAGTAATTGGAAAAATAATGGATGTTCAAGACACTTTTGAGTTTGAGGAAAACGGAACCAAATTTTTAGTTAGAGTCATTGACATTGAAGATGACACAGGTTCCATAAAAGTTAATTTATGGGATGAAATGGCTGATTACAAGTATACCATAGGGAACTTTATCAAGATTCAGAACCCAACAGTCGTTTATAATAAAAATACATGTAATTTAGAGTTAAGTGTTGGTGATGATTGCAATATAATTGAGCCTTCCTTTAAGGAAATTAATAGTATTTTCAGTTAGGCCAAATCTTTTTTTATTATCCCTTTATTATCCCCTTTTTTTCATTATTCAATTAATCTTTTTTCATTTCCCATTAATTTTATTCATTCTTTTTTTAAAATCATTAAAAATCCAAACCTTTATATGTGGCTATGCCCTTATACTTTTAGGAAGTGAAATGTGGATTTAGATGGGTGATATGATTAATGCCATTATAAAGAATTTTGATTTAAAATCTGGAGTTTCAACTGTGCACTCATTTAATTTTTTCATATTAGTGAATTAGGGACGAAGAATTAAAATACGATATTTTGAGGTAAAGACTATGAATATAAGTGAAAAAATAAAGGAAATGCAAGGTGATTTAGACAAATATCATGTGTTAGAGAAAAATGAAGAGGAATGCAAATTGGAAGATATGATTATGCTCATGCTAAATGATAAAGGATATTTGGGGCCTGGCAAAATCATTGATGAAAACGAAGAATCTTTGGATTTCATGTTTTATAAAAAGGAAGGGCCTACCTTTTCTCTTTGTATAAAAAAGGAACACATTTGCGGATTATCCATTTTGCATAAGCCGGATGAAGATGAAGAATCAGCAGATGATAATATTGAAGTGTCTAAGGCTTTGTATCAATGATTTTATTATATTGACTTAATGATTGGGGGTAATTATTATGAATTTCAGTGAAAAAGTAGCAGAAATTGAAGGGAAAGTAAAGAGTTACAGGTTAGAGATTGAAGGTGTGAAAGAGATTCCTGCAGAAGAGATGGTCAGAGTCATGCTTGAAGAGGGGAAAATGCTTGAACCATGCAGAATCATTGGTGAAAGTGATGATTTCATTGATTTTATGGTAGTGGATTTGGAAAATGGGCCTGTTTTTTCCATCTCCATAAATAAGGAAAGAATTGTTGGATTTGGCACTTTTCATAAACCGTTAGACGAGTTGGCTAATTCTGAAGAAGATGTAAATGCAGTGCCTGCATCTCTATATATGTAAATCTTTTTATTTTTTCTCCTCTTTTTTATCTTTTTTAAATATCAATATATAAATACTAAAATTAACAAACTATGTTTACAAAGGAGTTATTTTTAATGAACAAACAAAATGTATTTGCTTTGATATTATTGACAATCGTTCTTTTAGCTGTTGTTTCTGTCAGTGGATGCATTGGAGGATCTGATGATTCTGCAAGTGATGCATCTGGAGACTCAGATGATTCAAGTGATTCTGTCGATAATGATGATAATGACAAAGATGATAACGATAAAGACGACAAAAATGATAAAGACGATAAAGATGATGATGACGATTGAAGGATTTAGCTTTCAATTGAATATTCATTAGTGGCAAGCAGTATTTCCTTCGATAAGTTGGGGATTAGATTTCAGTCCAAAACTCTTTTTTTGCTGATAAATTGCTTGCTTGTTCATCAAATAAAATTTTCTACTTTTTTATTTTTATACTTAAACTTATTTTTCATTTAATTAAAAACATTTTTAAAAAATATTATAAACTACAAAAATATATATTATTATAACTAAGTTTTAGGAGAGAAAATAATGAATAAGAAAACAATTCTTATTTTACTCGTTTTAGCTATTGCAGTTTTAGGATTCACTATGGGTCCTGCTTGTGCTGCTACAACCACTATTAAAATGGGTAAATATAAAGATGTAGGCAGTAAGGATAGGATATTGACTTTCTATCAGCCAAAAGATGCGCAATATGTCAAAGGGGTATATGCGGCTATCTTTTACCATGATAATAAAAGAGGGGATGACTTCAGACCTCACACTTATGTCTTAAGGAAGATGACTGTTTACTATAAGAATAAAAAAGGAAAAGTAATTACAAGAACTGCTAGAGCAAGCAATATCAGTGGCCTAATGTTGCTTTCTACAAAAAAGATAAATGGTTACACTCCTTATAAGTCTACAATAACTTATAGTAAGATGACTAAAAAGGAAAGAAAAATTATTATGAATCCTCTTTTCTAAATAAGTTTTTTTAAATTTTTTTATTTACTTATTTTATTAATTTTTTTTATTTTTTCTATTTTCTATTTTCTATTTTTTGCCTTATTAATAACTTTAAGTTTAAATTGGGCTTATTTAAAGAATGAAAAAATTAAATATTGAAAAAAAGTAAAAGGATTAATTTATTCATTAATCCATGATTTTACAGCTTCTTTTGCATCATATACGCCAGCGCCAGGAATTGATAATCCTTTTTTGATTAGAGCGCCTTCGCACAACTTTTTCAAGTCTTTTTGGGATGATCCGAAACCGGAACCTTCATGGGTTACAAAAGGCTTAACTGTTTTCCCTTCAAAATCCAATTGTTCCAATTGGGTAAACATAGGCATTGGCAATGTTCCCCACCAGTTTGGAAAACCGATGTATACAGTATCATATGCATCAATGCTTTCTAATGTTTCTTTTATTTCAGGTCTTGCATCTTCTTGCTGTTCCTTTTTAGCAACATCAATGCATTTCATGTAATCAGAAGGATATTCAACTGCAGGTTCAACTTTGAATAAGTCTGCATTATCCAATTCCTGAATGTATTCTGCAATCACTTCTGTGTTTCCTTTTTCAATGTTTTTAAGTTCTCCACCAAAGTAGTTTTCACCAGTTCTTGAAAAATAAATTACAATGCTTGACATGATGGCATCTCCTTTTTTGATTTTCAACAATTAATTAATAATTTAATAAATTCACTTGTTAAATGTTCTGTTTTTATTTCAATATTTTCTTTTTTTAAAATTCTTAATAATCCATTATAAACAAAACTTTTTTATAGTAAGGCAAACCTATCTATAACTATATGGATAATTTAATATAAATTAAATATAATTTAATTTTTATTATGAATTCTTATAATTAATTCTTGTAATTAATCTTTATAATTACTAATAAATTATCTTATTAAAAATAATACTGATTAAAATTAAGGAGATTATTATGGCACAAATTAATCAACCTATGTATATTTTACGTGATGATACTGAAAGATTTCAAGGAAATCAAGCTTTAAGAATGAATATTTTTGCAAGTCAAATTTTAGCAAGCATTGTAAGAACCACTCTCGGTCCAAAAGGAATGGACAAAATGTTAGTGGACAAGAAAATGGGTGATGTGGTTGTAACCAACGATGGAGCAACTATCTTACAGGAAATGGATATTGCACACCCTGCAGCAAAAATGCTTGTGGAAATTGCAAGAAAACAAGAGAATGTAGTTGGAGACGGAACCACTACAGTAGTGATTATTGCTGGAGAATTGCTTAAGAAAGCAATGGAATTATATGAGGATGGAATTGCAATCCCAACCATTCTCATTGGATACAGATTAGCAGTTGCAAAAGCAATGGAAATCTTGTACAGCATTTCTACCGATGCAAGAGACCCAGACACCTTATTTGGAATTGCAAAAACTGCAATGACAGGTAAAGGTTCCGATTATGCTAAGGATGAACTTGCACAATTGCTTGTTCAAGCTGCACTCAAAGTTGAAGAAGGAGAAAAATTAGATAAAACTCTCATTAAAATCCACAGAATCAATGGTGGAAGTGTAGAGGACTCCTTAATTGTTGATGGTATCTATATTGACCAAGGTAGGGCTAATGAAGCTATGCCTGAAGAAATGCGTGATTGTAAAATCGCTTTAATGAAATATCCTTTAGAATTGAAAGATTTGGAAAACGCTAAAGTTGATTTCACTGATCCATTGCAAATGCAAGCTTTCCTTGATAGTGAACAGGAAACCCTTAAGGAAATTGCAGATAAGATCATTGATTCCGGATGTAATGTACTCTTCTGTCAAAAGGGTATTGATGATGTAGTGCAACATCACTTATCCAAAGCTGGAATCATGGCATTCAAAAGAGTTAAAAATACTGACGTAAAGAGAATCATGAAAGCTACCGGTGCTGAACTCATTACCAATATTGAAGACTTGACTCCTGATGTTTTAGGTAAGGCAGGTTACATACACCAAGAAAAGGTCTTTGACCAAATTATTACCTTCATTGAAGAATGTGAAGACCCTAAAGCAAGTTCCATTTTAATCCGTGGAAGTACCAGACACGTTTCCTCTGAAATTGAAAGAGCTATGGAAGACGCATTAGGTGTAGTTGCAGCTACTGTTGAAGATGGAAAGGTTGTTTACGGTGGAGGAGCTCCTGAGATTGAAATTGCAAGACAATTAAAAGCTTATGCTAACACTATCAGTGGAAGAGAACAAGTGGCTGTAAATGCATTTGCGGATGCTTTGGAAATAGTGCCAAGGACCTTATCTGAAAATGCAGGTTTAAACACCATTGACTTGCTTGTAGAACTCAGAGCAGCTCATGAAGATAACATCAATATGGGATTGGATGTATTTGAAGGTAAAGTAGTTGATATGAAAGAAGCAGGTGTTGTTGAACCTCAAAGAGTCAAGAAGCAAGCTATTCAAGCAGCTCAAGAAGCTTGTGAAATGATCTTGCGTATTGATGATTTGGTTGCAGCAGCTGGCGCACTTCAAAAAGTGGATCCTGATGAAAACTTAGACCATAGTGGTATGCCTCCTGCACCTGGTATGGGCGGAATGGGCGGAATGCCTCCTATGATGTAACCCGCTCAAGCTTTTCCAGGCCTTCGGCCTGCAAAACCTTGATCAAAATTTTTTCCTAAAGTTGGGAGTAAATGATGTGTATTCAAATAAAAAATCTCAACTTTTTTTTTACTATTTTTCATTATTTTTTCAACTATTTTTTAAAAATTTTCTTTATTTTCTTATTTTGTCCTTAAATAGTTCTTTTTTGAATATCGCTTAATTAAAATTTCTTATTTGTCTGAAATCTACTTTTTAAGAAGTATTTTTTTAATTTAACACTTATTTTAGTATAATTTTAAAAATGATAATATCATTTTCTTTTATATCAAATATGTTTAATAGTCTGTAATTCTTTTTTAAGTTAAATAAAGGTGATTATTTTATTTTCTATTTATTTAAGTAATGTCATTTCAAATTTGATTAAAATAAGTAATTTTAAGTATTTATTCATTATTTAAAGACTTATCAAGTATTTTTTAATTTTTTTAATTCTAATCATTTTTTTTGGATTATAATTAATTAATTATTCCTTATATTTGTAACATATAGTTAACTATATTTGGATAATAAAATAAAAGCTAAAACATTTTCATTTTGAACTATAAACTATGTAAAATCCTTGTTTTGAATGATTTTTTTTAGTAAGATTTATATAATAAAAGATTAAAAGTAAATATTAATCTAATTTGATTTTTTTGTTTTTAAAGCAAAATTGTCAAGTTAAGAAATGTTTAGGGTGGTCTTTATTGTTTACTTGAAAAAGTTAAATGATAAACATTGAGTTTGGGAAAAATAAATATTTTTCCATAATATTTTTTAAAAATTCAATGTGAAAATTATACTTGTAAAACTATAATTTTAGGGTTGCTCTAAAATGTGAGGTGAAATGATTTCAGTTAAGAATCTCACATTACTTTTAGCGGTTTTACTTATGGGATTTTGTTTGATCACATCAGTTTCCGCTATGGATATTGATGATTCATCTTCTATAGATGATTCAAATGACTTATCTGGTGCTAGCGTTTCTAGTGGCTCTGATTATGTTGCTAGTGATTCAAATTCAAATAATTTGGAATCTGAAAATGCTGGTTCAAGTAATGTAAATTCAGAAAATGAAGTTTTAAATACTGATAATACTGTAGAAGATTCTGATTCGGAACATAATTCTAACATTGCAAATAATAAGGCTGTTCTTGGGGCTTCCTCACAATCTGATAGTGCAGTTTTACAAGCTAATGCTAAAGTTAAAACCACTCTCAAGGGAAGTTCAAGTTCCATTTACAGAGGTAATTATTATACTCTTACTTTGACTGATAGCAAAGGGAAAGTCTTAAGTGGTCAAAAATTGAGTTACAATATCAACGGTAAAACATATACATTGACAACAGACTCAAAAGGTTCCACTTATCTTCAAATAAACTTGAAGGAAGGTAAATACACTATGGTCTGTTCTTATGGGGGATCTGGTGCTTATGACTCTTCAAGATTATCTGTGACTTTATCTGTATTGAAAAATCCTAATGCATTCACTGTTAAGGAGATTGAAGATGCAGCTAGCAATGTTGAGAATTTTGTCTTAAAGAATAAAAGATTGCCTAATACTGTGAAAGTAGGTTCTAAAACTCTTAAGATATCTGAGTTTTCTTATCTTTCATCCCAATTGATATCAAATTTGAATTCAAATAAGAAAGGTGATGTAATACTTTTATCAGGTATTTCAGATGGCAAATCTTCTTCTGCTTCACTAAAAACTACTGTTTATAAAGCACAATATCTTGACTTAGCAAAAAATGTAGTTTCTTTCATTGGTTCTAAAAAGGTACCTCCTACTGAAGTTCTTGTTAAGGACGCTTCTAAGAAGTCTGTAGGAAATGCAAATTTCAATTTGTATACCTTTGCTTTTGCAAAAATTTTAGATTTCCATAAGTCTAAAAATTATTTGCCTAATTATTGTACTTTTGAAAGTTCAGCATTTAATCAAGCAAGCAGTTTAAAAGCAACAATTCTTAAAGGAAGTTCAAATACCATTACTAGAGGCAATAATTATAAGCTTACATTAACTGATGGCAATGGTAAAGCTTTAAGCGGTCAAAAGTTAAGTTATGCTATCAATGGTAAAACTTATACATTGACAACAGACTCTAAAGGTTCCACCTATCTTCAAATAAACTTGAAAGCAGGCAAGTATCCTATGGTCTGTTCTTATGCTGGTTCAAAAGTTTACAAATCCGCTAAGAATTCCGTTACTTTAACTGTATTGGATAATCCTAATGCTTTCACTGTTAAGGAGATAGAAAATGCAGCTACTAATGTTAAGAATTATGTTTTAAAGAATAAAAGATTGCCTAATACTGTGAAAGTAGGTTCTAAAACTCTTAAGATATCTGAGTTTACCTATTTATCATCAAAGGCAGTATCCAATCTCAATTCTAACAATAAAAAGGATATAGTTCTTTTAAGCGGTATTTCTAATGGGGCTTCTTCTGCGTATTCATTGAAATCAACTGTTTACAAAGCTCAGTATGTGGATTTAGCAAAAAGATCAGCTTCTAATATAGAATCTAAAAAAGTACCTTCCAATTACTTGTCTGTCAAAGACGGTTCCAATAAGGCAGGAAATGCAAATTTCAATTTGTATACATTTGCATTTGCTAAGATTTTAGATTTCCATAAATCTCATAATAATTTGCCTAATTATTGTACTTTTGAAAGTTCTGTATATGCTCCTCTTAAGAAATCCACTTCCATAAAAGCTAGTTCAAACAGTGTAAATAAAGGCGATGCATATTCTGTAACATTAGTGGATAACGCAGGTAATGGTTTAGCTAATCAGAAGATTACATTTACATTATCTGGAAAAACATACACTCAAACCACTAACTCCAAAGGAGTGGCTTCCTTAAAGATTGATTTAAATCAGGGAACCTATTCAGTGGTTTCATCTTATGCAGAATCTTCCATTTATGAATCATCTAAGTTATCAAATACAGTAACTGTAAAAGATACAAATAGATTTTCCATAAGTGAAATCGAAACTGCAGCTACTAATGTAAAGAATTATGTTAACTCTCATGATGCGTTGCCTAGTACCGTTACAGTTGCAAATAAAAAATTAAGTATTTCACAATTCTCATATCTAATGACTAAAGCTGTCTATAATATTAATGCTGGTAACACAAATTATATTGCTCTTCCAACTGGAATCTCCAATTCTAATTCTGAAGGGGATTCCATGGACGCTACAGTTTATAAAGCACAATATGTTGATTTAGCAAAAAGAGTAATATCCTTTGCGGAATCTAATAAGGTTCCCCCTGTTTACGCTAAGGTTTATAGTAGTTCTGGTAAATCTTTAGGTAATGCTGAATTTGATTTATATACTTATTCATTTGCTAAGATTTTAGATTTCCATAAATCTCATAAGAATTTACCTAATTACTGTACTTTCGAAAGTTCTGTATTCAAAGGAATTACAGTTCCTCCAATTAACATCTCATCTAAAATACCTTATAATTCAAGTCAATTCAAAGCAGGTTTAAATGAGAAAAATACAGAATCAGATCTTGCCAGATATTTGGTTGGCACTGGCCAATCAGCTATTACAAGTTCAATCAGTAATTTAGCAAGTCAATTGACTAAAGGTTTAAAAACTGATGAGGCAAAAGCTCAAGCAATCTATAATTATGTCAGAGATGAAATTGATTATAGTTATTATGCAAACTCTAAACATGGTGCTTCAGGTACCTTAAGTGCTGGTTCAGGAAATTGTGTGGATCAGGCAAGTTTAGTTGTTGCATTGTGCAGAGCTTCAGGCATTGAAGCAAGATATGCTCATGCAAAAGGCTGTAGATTCTCAAGTGGTTTAGTAACCGGACACGTATGGGCTCAAATTCTCGTAAATGGTGTTTGGTATGCTGCTGATGCTACAAGTGTGAGAAATAAATTAGGTAATATCCAAAATTGGAACACTAATTCATATAGCAATTTGAATAGATATGCTGCTGTACCATTCTAGTATTAAAGTATTTAAAATGGATATAAGAGGATTTCCTCTTATCCAAATTTTTTCTTTTTTTATTTTTAATTAATTCTTTTTTTAACAAACTATTTTTTATATAATATTTTTTTAGTA
>Ga0310695_10010858_pt1 | contig 13196 bp, 6 predicted proteins | sample RumenRJG_04DNA_FD_203882 | JGI IMG/M metagenome (GOLD analysis project Ga0310695, IMG submission 203882) | Bovine rumen microbial communities from Lethbridge, Alberta, Canada - RJG_04 (v2) (version 2) | ecosystem: Host-associated > Mammals > Digestive system > Stomach > Rumen | place: Canada...
CTGACGCTGACGAAGAACAAGTATGTCACGCTGACGAAGAGCTTCGAGATGACCACCGACCTCGACCTGTTCGACCTCGTGATGGAAGACAACACGAAGGCTCCGCGCTTCGTCACCGCTACAGAGGCCGACGACAAGCAGAGTGTGGCTATCGAATGGGGCACACCGGCCAACGACCCGCGCTGGGTACGCTTCGACGACGGTGCTCCTTCTACCTACGTGGGTGTGGATATCGACAACGAGCGTGGCATCGGCGGTTCGAATGCCGTCTTCGGTGTCGTCGACCGCACACCGTCTACCGTCTTCGGTGTCGACTTCCTGCTCGGTGCTACAGCTCAGGTGAGCCAGCACTACAGCGTCTACCTGCGTATCTTCGATCTCGACGAGAACGGTGAGCCTACTGCCAACGTGCTGTATGAGAACACCTACGTGCCGGCTCTCGACAACGAGTGGACGCATTACACGCTGCCTGCTCCTGTCGATGCTCCTAACGGCTACTATATCGCCATCTCGCACTACACGTGGGCTGGCATCGCCATCGACGGCGGTGCTGGCGGTGATGCTGCCAACTATCCGTTCAAGCCGCTGACCAGCTGCTTCTCGGGCAACTATCAGACGCAGCCGTTCCTCTATCTCGACAATCAGCAGGAGGGCCTGCGCCACAACTTCATGATGCGTCCGTACGCTGCTCCGTTCGAGACCGACGAGGACGTTCAGCCCGCTGGCGCGAAGAAGTTCTTCTATCCGCAGGCTGAAAAGGCTGAAGAGCAGCTGCAGCTGCAAAGCGAGAAGGGTGTGACGGAGGTGGCCGAGCCAGTGATGCGCACCGGTATGCACAAGAGTGTTCAGGAGCGTGTACGCTACAACGTCTACCGCTTCAACACGAAGGATCAGGCCGACGAATCGAAGTGGACTCTCCTGGCCGACCATACGCAGGCCCTGACGTTCACCGACACCGACTGGGCAAGCCTTGAGAGCGGTGCCTACTACTATGGCGTGAAGGCTGTCTACACAGGCGAGAAGATGTCAGACCTTGTCCTGGCCGACTCTATCGGCAACAAGATGAACGCTACGGTGACGTTCCGACTGAACACGAACACACCGGAGAACGAGTCGTTCGGTGCGCGTGTCTTGATGATCAACGGCGGTGGCCGCCACGTCTATGAGGCTGTTGCCGGCGACGATGGTGTAGTGACTATCGAGAATGTATGGAAGGCTGAGTATGACGTGACCATCTCGCTCGACGGCTTCGAGAGCCACCAGCAGCAGTATGTCTTCACGGGCGACGATGCGTTCAGCTACGACGTGACGCTCAACGAGATTCAGGTGAAACCCTACAACCTCATCGTCGAGGACATCGAGGGACAGCCCACTCAGAAAAACTTCATCTGGAACTATCCCGACTACTTCTTCGAGGGCTTTGAGGATCATGAGGACTTCGCTATCAACTCGCCGGGACTGATCGGATGGCAGTATATCGACGGCGACGGTGCCGGTACTGGCGGTATCTACGGCTTCAGCTGGCCGGGCTTGGGCGAGCCGATGGCTTTCCAGGTGTTCAATCCCTACAGCGATCTGGCGAAAGACGCGAACGGCACGAGTGTTCTCTCGTATATCTACGATCTGACGCCGTATGCGGGGTCGAAGATGCTGACGACGTGGGCCTCTTACGAGGTGGCCAACAACGACTGGATCATCACGCCGAAGCTGCACTTCCAGGAGGACTTCACCTTCCGCTTCTGGGCGAAGTGTGTGGACTATCAGTATCTGGAGACCTTCAACGTGCTCTACTCTACGACGGACACAAATCCTGAGAGCTTCATTGCGCTGAAGGAGAATACGACGGCCTACAGCTACTATCAGGGTCACACCGTGACAGTGCCGAAGGAGGCGAAGTATGTCGCCATCCAGTGTGTGAGCGACCAGAAGCGCGTCTTCTGCATTGACAACATCGAGTTCGGTCTGCCCAGTGCAATGCCCGACAACGGCTACTACCAGGCTCCTGCCCGCAGTGCACGGAAGGCTCCTGCCCTGGATGGTGCCTACGAGGTGTACTTAGACGGTGAGAAGGTTGCTGACACTGACGAGACGAGCTATCTCTTCGAGAATCTCCGCAACGGCACGCACACGGCAGGTGTCATCGCCAGCTACACTTCGGGCAAGACGGAGATGTCTACCATCGACTTCACCATTGATGTTCCGACAGGCATGACGACGGTGCAGGGCGAGCTGAAGGTTGCTGTCGACGGCAAGCGTCTGAGCGTGAAGGGCGAATACAGCAACGTCGAGGTATTCGCTGCCGACGGCAAGGCAATGCCCATCAGCCGTGTTGCTGAAGGTGTCTACTCGCTGAACAGCGTTCCCGCCGGCGTCTATGTCGTCAGCGTGAAGACTGCCAGTGGCGTGAAGACAATGAAGGCCACGGTGAAGTGAATTGATAATTGACAATTGATAATTGATAATTGATAATTGAGAACTATGAATTATGAATTATGAATTATGAATTAAAAAAAGGGTATATGAAACCTGCCATTCGGCAAGTGGTCGTCCATCGGGATGACCACTTGCTGAAAAGCTCATCGCATCAGGCGACAGCTGGCACCCACCTGACTCATCGTGACAGCGTAGAACAAGAAAATCAGTCCCGTCCTTACATCTGGGACTGATTTTTTTTATGCTTATGCGTAATGCATAATGCTTAATGCTTAATTTTTTGGTCGTTTGGAAAAAAGGTTATACCTTTGCAATGAAGAACTTCTAAAATGAAGAATGAAGAATGAAGAATTATGCATTAAGAATTAAGCATTGATAAGCGTTATGATATCATTTGAAAGTGACTACAACAACGGTGCGCACCCACGTGTGCTGGAGCACCTGCTGGCGACGAACGACGAGCGTACGCCGGGTTACGGCTTCGACCGCTTCAGCGAGCGTGCGAAGGAGAGGATAAGGGAAGCCTGTGAGACTCCCAAGGCTGAGATATACTTCCTGCCTGGCGGCACGCAGACCAACGCGACGGCCATCGACGGCATGCTGCTGAGCCATGAGGCCGTCATCTGTGCCGAGACGGGGCATATTGCCGTTCATGAGGCGACGGCTGTGGAGGCGAGCGGTCATAAGGTGATCACGCTGCCGTCGCACGACGGACGGCTGTGGGCTGCCGACCTGGAACGCTTCATGACGGTGTTTGAAGCCGACGAGAGCCGTGACCACTGTGCTCAGCCGGGTATGGTGTATATCACCTTTCCGACGGAGTATGGCACGCTCTACAGTGCTGAAGAGCTGATTGAGATAAAGCAGGTGTGCCATCGTCATGAGCTGAAGCTATACATCGACGGGGCTCGACTGGGCTATGGGCTGTCGGGGAGTGGGGATTTGAGGAGAGAGGAGAGAGGAGAGAGGAGAGAGGATTGCGAAGCGAGGTACGAGGTACGAGGTACGAGGTACGAGAACCAAAGGTCGGCGCCTACGGGGAAAGCCAATAGTTTCGTGGAAGGCGAAGACAGTAATCTCGTACCTCGTACCTCGCACCTCGCACCTCGAGAAAACGCTCCTCGAGAAAATGCTCCTCGGAAAATGAGTCTTCCGTTCATAGCGCGTCACTGCGATGCTTTCTATATTGGTGGCACGAAGGTGGGGGCATTGTGCGGTGAGGCACTGGTCTTTCCGCGTGGTGATGCGCCGAAGGGTTTCTTCAGCATCGTGAAGCGGCACGGTGCCTTGATGGCGAAGGGCAGGCTGGCGGGGGTGCAGTTTGACGCGTTGTTTGCGGATGGAACGACGGGGAGAGAAGTCGCTGCAAAACAGCGACTTACGGAACCTCTGTATTTTGAGATTTCGCGCCGTGCTGTCGAGTTAGCGATGAAGATGAAGAAGATTTTCAGGGAGAAGGGCTACCGCCTGTATATAGACTCACCGACGAACCAGCAGTTTGTGGTGTTGCCCAACGATGAGATGCACCGGTTGGAGAAGGAGGTAATCTTCACGCATTGGGAGCCATACGACGAAGGTCATACGGTGTGCCGCTTCGTGACGAGCTGGGCCACGACGGAGGATGACGTAGCGAGGCTGCGGGAATTGATCATGCGAGATTAATTGAGGAGAGAGGTTTTTTTTGAGGAGAGAGGAGAGAGGAGAGAAAAATCAGTTGACGACGGCTATCTTGCAGACGACGCCCTTCTTTCCTTCTGCCGTGGCGGCCATGACCATATAGACACCCGTTGCGACGCGGTCGCCGTTGAGGTCGTTGCCATCCCAGGTGAAGATGCCACCAGAGCTGCGTCCCTGAGCGACGAGCGATCCGTTGGCCGTAACGATTTTCACGTCGGCATCGTTGGTGAGTCCGGTGACGGTGATGAGTCCTGTGAAGTCGGGGTTGACGGGATTGGGATAGGCATAGACATTGTCCTTAGAGAGTTCTTCTGCCGGTGTGACGGTATCGCTCATATAGGAGCAGAGACCGCTTCCGGAGCCGATAAACACCTCGCCTGTAGCATTGTTGATGGCGATGCTCTCCACGTTGTTAGAGATGAGCGGGCTGTTAGAGGAGGTGAAGTGTTGCAGCTCTTTGGTATTGTCGGCATTGATGAGGTAGACGCCGTCGCCGTAGGTTCCTATCCACTTGCGGTCGGCATCGTCGATGGCGATGCACGATATCCAGAGGTTTTCGAGGAGATAGTCGGCGAGGTTGGTGCCGTCGTTTCGTGGCACCTTGACCTGTATGAGCTGGCTGCCGTCGTTGTCGATCTCTTCGGCGGTGAGCATCATGAGTCCTCCCTTTGTACCGATCCAGATGTTGCCCTCCTTATCGGGAGTGGCGCAGCTGACGAAGTCGGCCTTCACCTCACCGCCGTCCTGGTTGGTGAAGTTGTTGTAAAGTTTGGCCTTCTTGGCATTCAGGTCGACACGTATGAGCGACTTCGTCTTCCACGACTCGTTGGCTATCCAAAGGTAACCTTTGTGGAAGAAGAGGTTTCTGAGGTTGTGTATCTGGTCGGTATCGTATTTCCCGATTCCTTGCACAGTGATCCACGGCACGAGATTCTCCATCTCCGGCGGCGTGATGTTCTCCCACTCGCCGTCTTTCGACAGACGGAAGAGCGACTGCGGTGAGAAGCTGTTGGCGACGATGAGACTGCCGTCGGTGTCGAAGATGAGCCCGTCGACGACGGTCTGGCGGTATTTGGCATCTTTGTAGGCTTCCTGGAGCGGACTGTTGTTGAAGGTGTAATAGTTTTTGTACAGGCCGTCGTAGTATTCGTAGAGTCCCGTCTTCGCTCCGAAGAAGACGTGCTTGTCGTCGTTGGGGTCTATCTCGAAGCAGGTGACGTCGACATGGCTGTAGAACGAACTGGGTACGATCGTGTCGAGACGGTCTTGGTAGACCTGCCAGTTGTCGTCGGCATCTTTCACCTGCACGGTTCCCGGCCGGTTGTAGAATCCCTGGTTGATGTGCGCTCCGCCGCAGGTATAGAGACGGTCGTGATAGTAGCGCATGGCGAAGAAGTAGTTGTATTTCGGACCGTCGGGCATGATGTCGCGCGTGGTGACCGTCCGTTCGTATTGTTCGTCCATGGTGAAGGCCTGCAGGGCACCGTTAGTCTGGTTGGCCCAGAAGCAGTTGTTCGTCTTGTCGTAGGCCAGCACGCTGAGGTCGGTGGCGTTGAAGGCATCGAGTCGGTCGTTCTTGACGTCGACGTAATAGGTCTTCTTGCTGCAGAGCAGGTAGAGTCGTCCGTTGTTGAAGCGATAGGACTGCAGTCCGGAGTAGTTGTCGCCGATGCGTCGGTGGGTGAAGTTGTCGGGGTTGTATCGGAGGGTGTATGTCGATGCTGCGCCGATGAGCTGTCCGTCGATCTGGAAGAGCCGTGCTGTGGCGAGCGTGTCCACGACGGTCCAGTTGGTTTTGTCGAGCAGGTTGTCGTTGATGTCTCCGCAGAGAATGGAGCCATTCTTGGTGGTGGTGGCTGTATGGTAGGATGTCGAGGAGGCATAGATTTTGTTTCCGATGACGGCAACGTCGTTGACGTTGATGCCGAGGTTGTAGGTGTCGGCAAATTCCTCGCGCTTGACGTTGAGCTTGATGATGCCGAACTGCGTTGTAAGGTAGGCGAAGTTGCCGTCGATGGTGACGTTGTTGATGCGCTTACCCGTATTGAGGTTTTTGCTGTAATAGTCGGAGATATTGGTGACGTGGTCGTCGAGTGAGAGCAGGTCGATGTTGTAGTTGGAGTAGACGATGACCAGCTTCTTGGCACTCTCACACCAGGCGATGAAGCTGATGTCGGTATCGTTGAGCGTGTTCAGACGGTCGTAGGTTGTAATGCTGTTGTCGTTGAGGTTGTAGGCATAGAGCCCTCCGTTGGCGAGGACGAAGACTTTCGAGCCTGCCGGTTCGATGTATGTGATGCCTTGATAGCCGAGGTAGTATTTCCACTGTCCGATGGCAGTGGCATGTATGGCGATGGATGTCATCAAACTCAGGAATAATGTCAGAACGAACTTCTTCATAATCGTCTATCTGTTTTGTAGTGATGAGTAATACAATAGCTTATATATATTAAACAGAAAAATTCGCGGATTATTGTGTTGGAGGTTGTTTTTGATAGCCTTTCCGGCTATTTTATAGAAAAATTTAACGATTGGGAGCAGGTGGAGGGACTTTAAGCGGTCGTGATAAGCGAGGAGTGTGGAATAGCCTTCAAGCTGCTCACTAAACTGGAAGAGCGTGCGGAATGCCTCTTCGTTCTTGCTGACGAAGGTGGGGTTGTCCTCGAAGTCGTCAAGGAGGATGGGGTTGTCAATATGAAGGATGGAGATGCCCGCCTCGCGGAGTGTCTTGCCGAAGAGCACGTCCTCGTAGCCATAGTGGTGGAAGTCTTCGTCGAAGGGATAACAGAGAATCACCTCTCGAGGCACCATGAAGTTGGTTGTGCGGAACTCCTGATAGCCCTTTGCGCTTCGCTGCCTGGCTTGATGGGCTGCCTCGCAATGCTTCTCGTAGCGGTAGCGAAGGTTGGTGTGCCAGCGTTGGGGGTCGCCTCCGATGGCGATGCCACCGACGATGACGGGGGGGAGGTGCTCCTCGCTCCTCGATTCGCTACTTACCGCCGCTTGCAGATAGCGGGAGATGAAGTGGGGATTCTGGAGGGTGAGGTCGCCGTCGATGAAGATAAGCCAGGGATAGCGAGCCTCGCGGGCAAGGAGGTTGCGGATGGCAGAGCGTCCGATATTGGTGGTTTGCAGGAGGTATCTGACGTTAGAAAGGCGCTCGATGGTCTTGTTCTGCTCTACATATTCTCTATCGGGCGAAGCATCATCGGCCACAATGATCTCGTAGGGGATGCCTTGTGGCTCGCACTGCCTGTGCAGCTCTGTCACAAGAGCGTCGCACAGGCAGTTGTAGGTGGGTAGCAGAATGGATAAACCCTCTCTCACCTTGTTTTGTTTTTTTACTTTTTCAGAAGGAACTCAGCCAGCTTGCTGACGGCATGGGCACGATGCGAGATGGTGTTCTTGATGTCGTTGCCCAGCTCGGCAAAAGTCTTATCGTAGCCATCGGGCTGGAAGATGGGATCGTAGCCGAAACCTTCTGCCCCACTCTTCTCACGGGTGATGGTACCGTAGACCGTGCCTTGGAACAGACTCACCTTGGCCTCCGTTTCGCCTTGTTGTATCAGGGCGATGACCGTACGGAAGCGTGCATTGCGGTTGTCCTCGCCTTCGAGCTTGCTGAGCAGCTTGTCCATATTGGCCTGACTGTCGTGGTCGGTGCCTTCAGCGTAGCGGGCACTGTGCACACCGGGCTCGCCGTTCAATGCCTCCACCTCCAGTCCGGTATCGTCGGCAAAGCAGTCGACGTGATACTTATCGTGAACGTAGGAAGCTTTCTGCAGGGCATTGTCCTCGAGCGTGTCGAACTCTTCGGGAATGTCCTCATGGCAACCGATGTCGCTGAGCGACTTCACCTCGAACGCCTCGCCCAGGATATGGCGTATCTCGTCGAGCTTATGGGCGTTGTTGGTGGCAAAGACTATCTGCTTCTTCATTCTTCTTTCTTCTTTTTGGTGTTGATGCCTACCTTGATATCGTCGAAGCCCTCACCGAAGACGCCGATGACGGCACTCTGCGATACGAAGGCCTTCGGGTCGATAATCTTGATGAGTCGGAAGATGTTGGTGCTCTCGTTCTTGTGAGCCATCACGCAGAGCACCTTGCGCTCTGCCTTGCTGTACCACCCCTGTCCGTCGAGGATGGTGCAACCCAGCTGCAGCTGGTTGCCAAGAGCGTCGGCTATCTCCTCCCACTTCTGTGAGAAGATGAGGAACTGCACCGAGGAGCGCCGCTTGTTATAGGTATAGTCGAGCATAAAGTTCTCGATGTACATCGCCACAAGACCCATGACGACCATCTGCACGCGGTGGTGCATCTCTCCGAACTGCGGGAAGAGGATACACGAACCGATGACGAAGAAGTCGAGCACGATGAGCACCGAGCCAATCGACATGTTGTAATACTTGTTGACCGATGCGGCGATGATATCACTGCCGCCCGTCGAGCCGTTGTTGGCGAAGACGAAGCCGAGGCCCATACCGGTGAGTGAGCAACCAAGCACGAGCGAGAGGAAGTCTTGCCCGTCGCCGAGCGTCTTGATCATCTCGCCAGCAGCGTCGCGCGGAACGAACTCTTTCCACATGCCCAGGAAGAGCGACATGCCGAAGATGGCATAGATGGTCTTCATCAAGAACTTAAAGCCCAGAATCTTCAGTCCGCCGATGAGCAAGACGACGTTGATGATGACGACCGTATACTGTACGGGGAACTTCGTGGCATACTCCACGATGGCTGCCATACCGGCCACACCTCCTGTGACAATCTCGTACGGCATCAAGAAGAAGGTGAAGGCAAAGGTATAGAGCAGCAGTCCCATGGTGATGCCCATGTAGTCCTTCACTTCGTTCTTCAACAGTTGTTTGCTGATGTTTACGTTCATATCCTTATTTTACTTCTTACTTACTAATTCTTACTTCTTCTTTCACTTCACCACCACATTGACCATTCGCTTCGGCACGACGATGACCTTCATCACCTGCTTACCCTCGATATACTTGGCGGCTTTCTCGTCGGCAAGTACGGCAGCCTGGATGCTCTGGTTGTCAGCATCGGCGGGGAACGACATCTCGAAGCGTGTCTTGCCGTTGAAGGCGACACCCAGCGTCACGCTGCTCTCCACCAGGTACTTCTCGTCCCATGTGGGCCAAGCGGTATCGCAAACACTTCCTTCGCCACCGAGCTGCTCCCACAGCTCCTCGGCGATATGCGGGGCAAACGGGGCTATCAGCACCACGAGCGTCTTCATCACTTCGCGGTTCGTACACTTCTGCGCCGTCAGTTCGTTGACACAGATCATGAAGGCCGAGATGCTCGTGTTGTAAGAGAATTGCGGGATGTCCTGCGACACCTTCTTGATGAGCTTATGCAACGACTTCAACTCCTCAGAAGTTGCTTCATTTGTATTCTGCGCAGAGGCATTTGTAGCCCCCTCGGGGGCTGAAAGGGGGGCTACCGAGGTCACCAGATTCCAGAACTTGCGGAGGAAACGGTGGCAGCCGTCGATGCCATTGGTGTCCCAAGGCTTCGACTGCTCTACCGGACCGAGGAACATCTCGTACAGACGCAGCGTGTCGGCACCATATTTCTCGACAATCATGTCGGGGTTGACCACGTTGAACATCGACTTCGACATCTTCTCGATGGCCCAACCGCATTTATACTGGGTGTTGGGGGTTGGCTGCTGGGTGCTGGTGAGCACAGAGCCGTCTTCCAGCACAAACTCAGCCTCCTCGTATTCGGGACGCCATGCACGGAAAGCCTCAACGTCAAGGATGTCGTTCTGCACGATGTTCACGTCCACGTGGATGGGAGTCACGTCGGTGTACTGCTTGCGCACTCCGTAGCTCACAAACACAGGATGGCCTTTCTGATGGCTGGCTGCATTGTCGCGATAGACAAAGTTGGAGCGACCCTGTATCATTCCTTGGTTCACCAGCTTCTGGAAGGGTTCTTCCTTGCACGATACACCAAGGTCGAAGAGGAACTTGTTCCAGAAGCGTGAGTAGATCAGATGACCCGTGGCATGCTCCGTACCGCCCACGTAGAGGTCGACGTTCTGCCAGTATTGGTCGGCCTCCGGGCTCACGAGGGCCTCCGTATTCTTCGGGTCCATATAGCGCAGATAGTAAGCACTCGAACCAGCGAAGCCCGGCATGGTGTTCAGCTCGAGGGGGAAGATAGTCTTATGGTCGATTGCAGAACAATCGACAACACAATCTTTCACGGTGTCCCAAGCCCAGCGTGTGGCATGTCCGAGGGGCGGCTGTCCGTCGGCAGTAGGCTTATACTGACTGATTTCGGGCAACTCCAGCGGCAGGCATTCGGCAGGAATCATATAGGGCATGTCGTCCTTATAGTAGACGGGGAACGGTTCGCCCCAGTAGCGCTGACGCGAGAAGATGGCGTCGCGCAGACGGTAGTTCACCTTGACACGTCCCAGCTGGTGAGAGGCAACAAACTCCTTGGTTTTCTGGATAGCTTCCTTCACGCTCAGTCCGTTCAGCGAGAGGGTGTCCCCCACTTCTGCCCCCGAGAAAGCCCCCCCTACTGCCCCCGAGGGGGCTTCATTTGTATTCTGCGCAAAGGCATTTGTAGCCCCCTCGGGGGCTGAATGGGGGGCTATCCTTGGGCTGTTGCACATGATGCCCTCCTTGGCATCGAAGCTCTCTTCCGAGACGTCGGCACCCTCGATGAGCGGGATGATGGGCAGGTTGAAATGGCGGGCAAAGGCATAGTCGCGCGAGTCGTGAGCCGGCACGGCCATGATGGCTCCCGTGCCGTAGCCTGCCAGGACATATTCTGAAATCCAGATGGGGATATTCTCACCGGTGAAGGGATTGACAGCATACGAACCCGAGAAGACGCCCGTCACCTTCTTGTCGGAGATACGGTCGCGCTCGGTGCGCTTCTTCACGTAGGCCAGGTATTCGTCTACCGCTGCCTTCTGCTCAGGTGTCGTCAGCTGACCAACCAGCTCGCTCTCAGGAGCCAGCACCATGAAGGTCACGCCGAAGATGGTATCGGCGCGGGTGGTAAAGATGGTGAAAGAAGCCTCACTACCAGCCACCTTGAACTCCATCTCGCAGCCTTCCGAGCGGCCTATCCAGTTGCGCTGTGTCTCCTTCAGCGAGTCGGTCCACTCCACCTGCTCCAGTCCGTCCAACAGTCGCTGAGCGTAGGCACTCACGCGCAGACACCACTGGCGCATCTTCTTCTGCACCACAGGGAAGCCACCGCGCTCACTGACACCGTCTACCACCTCATCGTTGGCCAGCACCGTGCCCAAGCCTTCACACCAGTTGACCATCGTCTCGCCCAGATAGGCGATGCGGTAGTTCATCAGCACCTGCTGCTGCTCCTTCTCCGTCATGGCCTTCCATTCGTCGGCGGTGAAAGAGAGGCCCCCCTCTGTCTCCCCCGAGGGGGAGGAACAAGCAATGCCGTAGGCCTCCAAGCCTTCCGTTCCGTGTTCTTCGAAATAAGCCACCAGCGCGCTGATAGGCTGTGCCTTGGGATTCTCTCCTCCCCTATTGGGGGAGGTTGGGAGGGGGTTCCCATAGAACGAGTCGAACATCTTCTGGAAGGCCCATTGTGTCCATTTATAATAGGGAGGATCGCAGGTGCGCACCTCACGGCTCCAGTCGAACGAGAAGCCTATCTTGTCCAACTGCTCGCGGTAGCGCTTGATGTTCTCTTCCGTTGTGATAGCCGGATGCTGTCCTGTCTGGATGGCATACTGCTCGGCAGGCAGTCCGTAGGCATCATAGCCCATGGGGTTGAGTACGTTGTAGCCCTTCTGTCGCATATAGCGGGCGAAGATATCGCTGGCGATATACCCCAGCGGATGACCCACATGAAGACCAGCCCCACTGGGATAGGGGAACATGTTCAACACGTAGAACTTCTGCTTACCGGCATCTTCCGTCACGCGGTACAGCTGCTGTTCTGTCCACCGCTGATGCCACTTCTTTTCAATCTCTCTGAAATTGTATTCCATACCTATATAATATTTTTGTGTGCAAAGGTACGATTAAATGAACGAAATACAAAACAAAATCGTAATTTTGTTTTTATTTCTGAATGTGAGTACCTTATTTAAAGGTACAAATAAGCGAGCGAAAAGACAAGAAAAAGCAAGAAATTTTGCTTTTTCGGGCTTTTCCGAGCGAGAGTACCTTATTTAAAGGTACGAATAAGCGAGCGAATTACAAAAGATAATCGCGTTTTTGTTTTTATTTCTGAGCGGATAGGAGTAATCGTAGGAGGTCACGCTTCCCAGCGTGACACCTGCCACGTATGTGCCACCTATGTGCTGTTGCGACGCAAGGAAGCGTCGCCTCCTACATGGGCCACCCCCAAAAAAAGGACAGCCGCAACGCGGTGTTGCAGGCTGTCCTCGGAACGATGCAAAGAAAAGCTATAAGCTTTATTTGTCCCACCAAACGCGCGAGTCGAAGCGGTCGCCACCGTTCATGCGGCTGACAGCCTCCTTGTAGTTGGCGGTGTTGATCTGGTCTTCACTGGTCGGATAGCGGAAACGACGGGGGATACCGTTGCTGGCGCTGTTACCGTCGGCAGTTGCCGTCTTACCGTTGGCGAAAGTGTAGGTGCCCTGTCCGCTGCAGAAGGGAGAAGCCTTCAGCTGGGGATAGCCCGAGCGGCGCCAGTTGCTGAATGCCTCATACTCGTCGCCGAAGCTGTTCACCCAGTACTGCGTGTTGATGATTTCCATCTTACCCTCATTAGAGGCAGCGTTGAAGTCGGCCAGGATGCCTTCCACGAAAGCATTGACGGCATCAGCTGTGAGATAAGTGTCAACGAGGTTGGCAGCACCCTTTGCGGGGAACTGGCTGAACTGTGCGCAAGCAGCGCGCAGGCCATTCTCCAGATAGGTAGCAGCCTCACCACTGACATATCCGCGTACGGCAGCTTCAGCCAGCAGCAGCTGTGTCTGGGCATAGGTCACGATGAACGTGGGAGCCTCAGGATCGCTATAAGTGTAGCGGTTGGGAACCGAGAAGACGCTCTGGAAGTGAACCACCGAGCCGTCCTCCTTGTGGTACATATTACCCTCGGTGGCGTCG
>Ga0310695_10010859_pt1 | contig 13196 bp, 28 predicted proteins | sample RumenRJG_04DNA_FD_203882 | JGI IMG/M metagenome (GOLD analysis project Ga0310695, IMG submission 203882) | Bovine rumen microbial communities from Lethbridge, Alberta, Canada - RJG_04 (v2) (version 2) | ecosystem: Host-associated > Mammals > Digestive system > Stomach > Rumen | place: Canada...
TATAACAAAAAAATTATCTTTCTTTTTTGTTGGGAAAACAATAACTCCAGAATATTCATCTTCCAAATAGCCTCTACGTGACTCTATATAATAATGGTCATCCTTATTCCATTTTGCATGATACCAAGACCCCTGTTTTTTTGGATGCTCGAACGTCAAAATTTCATCAGAATTTATCTCACCTTTAACATATCCGACCGCTTCAAAATTAGCTGTGTTCAATACATCTAAGACATAACCTATATCATCGCCATAATCATCTGATATGAATGAAAATAACAAACGATAACTATTTAATTCATTTATTATGTCTTCTTTATGCCATTCCTCATATGCTAAGTCCAAGACTATCTTATCCCCAAAACTTCTAATGTCATTCAGACTAAACATTTCTTTATCTGGGTCAGTATAAGCATCATTTAATTTATGATGCCCCCATTCTTTAATTGAAGTTTCAGCAAAACTTTCTAATTCATTATTTTCGTACATATTTGTAATTTTTTTAATGATGCAAAATTAATACAAAAAAACATTAAAGTTACTTTTTCTTTTCTCGTTTCCTGATACCACTATACAAGGCTACTGACCATTCGTCTAAATCATCTAAAGAAACTGGACGTATTTCACGATTTAACCAATCACCTTCAGTTAAACCTTCTATATTTAGAAAATTATCATGGCTTAACTTTTTAACGACATTACGGTTATGAGTAATTACTAAAACACCTAAAGTATTATCCTTGATTTTATCAAAAGCATCGTTTAAGTAATCGCACAAACCAAGCAAGACTTCTTCCGATAAGCCGATTTCTATTTCATCAAGAACGATAAATCTTTTATCTTTTATTTTTTCTGATGGTTTATCAAGTAATGAGTTACATAGATTTCGAATTAAACTTATCGTGTTAACGGATGTTGCCGTCCAAGGCAAATCATGCATAAGACTTGATAAAGCATAAAAGTCTGGTCTTGAAGCAGTACGAGTCTCCATTGAAACACTTGCGACCAATGGACTATTAATTTCTTCATTGTATATTGCCTCAACTTTTTCCTTTATTATGCTAGTCAATAGTTTTCTAACAACCGACTTTCCGCAACCATTACCGCCAGTTAATATAGTAACTTTATTCAATTCAATTGAATTGGCAATATCGATGATATTATCAATGTGCTCATTAATATTTTTTTCAGTAATATCCTTATAGTCCATATTCGTTTTTTTAACAATGCAAAGATAATACAAAAAAACTAACAAAAAAAAATTTCTACTAGTTTTTTTTAAAAAATAATCATAATCGTATTATTTTTCTTCTTGTGCTTTATCCAACTCGACCTTTTTCGCTTCAAATAACTTTCTAGACTCGTAATCAATAATATGATTGCACCATTCGGCGATTTCTTCTACCGTATCTTGCGTATAAACATCTGCTTCATAGTTATCATTATTGATAAGCATATCGCACTTATTCACAATATATTTAAGAGTATTTATAAAGTCTTCTTGTGTCATGCCTTATCTTCAATTTTGTTTCCTATACAAATTGTTCGATTTAACCACATAAAAAATAAACACCTATTCTTAGTGTCGATTCCTATTATTGGAATGAGCCAAAACATTTCTTTTAATTTATCAACTTTAATCTTCATAATTTATTGATTTTACTGGACTCATGCCTTAAAATTTGGTTTGGCAACATTAATATTATCAGATGGCTTTTTAAGATTCTTTAATTGTTCTTCTAACTCCATAAGACTCTCTGATAATGTCGGATGTTCACCGAAATCGTCCGTAATAAAAGACCTTGCAATACTTATTGCTTTAATCTGCTCATCACTCGGCTCCCATTCTTTTGTAGTTGTGCAATTCACTTTACAATTAAATCTATCTTTAAGGGATTCGAGCCATGTCATAACATCTTGGTATTCTTTCTTATAAAACTCTTTTTTGAATATCTCTAACCATGTAATAATTTGATTTCTTTCCTTTTCATCCTCTTCACTCCAAGCAGGCTTCTGTTCACCTTGTTTTTCAAGCCAATCAATCCAAGATTGAAATTTAGCGCATTTACATCCTAATTGGATATATGGCTCAGCTTGATTCTTACAATGTTCCAAAATTTCCCTCCTTATCTTCTCATCTTCGCTCACTTTGAGTTCAGGGAAAAGATACTCTAAAGTTTTATCAACGTCAAAAGGCATTTTTGTTTTACCATCAAAAAAGTCTTTCACTTCTTTGACAACTCTATCATAGGCATCTGCTTTTTCTAATAGGTTTAATTTCTCCATATTTTAATTAAATTTTAAAATTATCCTCCAATACAAATTAGTTCATCGTTTTCCCAATCAAATATTTTCAATATATGAATTAAATCGAAAATAAGATATTCGTATAAGTCACTACCTGAAACTAACCATTTATTTTTAGTATCAATATTAATATTAAAATATCGTTCCTCACCATTTTTATTTTTAAAATGGTTTCTCCATAAGAGGGCTTTATGATTCCATTCCCCTTGGTTTGCCTTTCTTGCATCTTCAGAAGTCCAAGGCTCGTCTCTCATAGGATACAATGCCGTTGGATTTTTGAAAGCCTCTCCGACTTCTTTATCTGTTACAACTCTGTCGTTAAACCATTTACTAATATGATTAACTCTGACTTCTTCGATAATATTTAGTAATTGCTCTTTTGATATAGTACCAAAATACATATCATCTTCAACACTAAGCCTATTTTTAAACAAGCGTGTTGAAAAACTCCCATCTTTGTCTGAAGAAATGACATCAGTTAATGTGTCAGATTTCACACTATCTTTTTCAAGATTATCTAAAAAATCATCATCCTTCTCATAATCTTCTTCCTTATATTCACGGTATTTATCGGCTACCGTTTTAGGAACACAGTATAAACTTATTCTATAACTCATTTTATTATTATTTACGTTTAAACATAAACTCTACTTCAGTTGGAATTTTACTAAAATCTGAAACAAAAATTGACTTTGTATATTGGCAATCAGTTTTATATCTCACATATGAGAACTTAACATAATTGCTTTCAGATATTTCAAATTCAATTCTTTCAGGGTCAGGATTTGCAGTAGAAAAATTTAAAGTAATAACATCGTCTCCATCGTCATTTTGTAATGTGTTTACGAAGACAAAAGTGAACTCTACATTAGATTGATAAAAAATACTACTACAAAGGCTAATAGCATTTCTAATTGTTATTTGAGATATCCCAACATCCTTAAAATCATTTATTCCATTTAAGACGTTTTCTTTAAATTCTGAATCAATATTCATCTTACAGTTTTCTATTTTTAACATTTTTAAGACTTTTTATGATTTGTCAATTCTTTGAGATACTTATCAAAAGTAGGCTTCTTTTCCATACCTCTGTTAATTCTCATTTTATTTAATTCATCGTGGCGACTAATAAATTCAAGTTCAAGTGTATCACAATGATAAAAATCTTTTAGATATAACAGATTATCAGCAAACATACGTTTTGATGTATTCATAACCTGTTCAAGATTAGTATCTTTAAAAATACCAATCATATCGCCATCATCCCAATATAATAACAAAAATTTCATAACTATTCCTCTATTGTTTTATAAGGATTATTTTCTTCTGTTACAGCGATTGCAAAGCCTTGTTCAATTAAAAATCTATAATCAAAGTGGTGAGAATTGTAAAAGTCAACAAGGTCTTCAAAATAAGGTAAAGATAAAGTCTTTTCATACCCTTCATCACCCAATGTTACGTCGATAATATTCTGTTCTAACTGATGAAACATTTCTTCTGCCTCTTCCTCAGTCATACTTGACATTGGGCGTAGTAAAGGTTTGCAATCATCTATCTTTACTTTATACGTAACATACATTCCGTCCATTTCAAAACCTATCACAGCAATATTCTTGTTGGGGTGCAAGGCTAATAAAGTGTATACCTCTTGGTCATTTGGTGTTAAAACCTTGACACCATACGGTAATCTTGCTGAAAGGTCTTTCAATACTATATCTTCTATTGGTAATTTTTTCATTGTTTCTTCTTCTTTTTATTATTGCCAAGACAAAAATATTTATTGCAACAAAATGAGGGTTCTTCGGTCCTATAATTGTCGTGTAGCCATTTGCAGCCAAGACAATTATTATTTATTTTATTTATTTTATCTTTTAGCCCACGTATCATAATTAATTTAATAAAAATATCCTAAAGGCCAATCAATAAGTTGACCTCTATCAGTAAAATGGTATTGTACTGTTTTTCCAGTTCCAAACGCACTTTCATTTGCATATATCTCAATATCATCACCGAACCAATCTTTGCCGTATTCTCTGTGAAAACGACCTATATGATTAACGAGTGATGGATAACAAGAATGTATTTCTTCACCAAAGGATTTAATCATTGAAATAAATTCCTCTCTAGATGTTCTAATAATGTCAGCCGATGAATATTCGTCTTCAATGTATTTAACACCTTTTTCTTTGTGTACGTCAAGATAAATTTTCATAATTATAACTTTTTTATTTAACAATGCAAAGTAAAACAAAAAAAACGGAAAAACAAAATATTTTCCGTTTTTTTTTACTATCCCTATGATATTTCAAAATTTATTACTTCTAAAAAATTCTGAGTCGGACTCGATTCCATTCTTTTCCACTCACGTTCAGACTCTTTGATAGATGCCTTTATTTCACGTTGTTTGCGTATCATCGGACGGCTTGCGCAGAACTTCTTACAATTTTCACAAAGAGATAGTCTTTTCTCAGGAGCCAACCATGTATTGTCAAACTTACCAAGTTTACAGTAGTCCTCAGTATTGTAAATTGGATAAGGGTCATCTGTAACCATAAAGTTCTCAAAGACATGGTGAGAACAGTCATACGCCTTTTTTCTTTTTCTTAGTTTCATAAGTTATCTTCTATACAATGTGTTAAGTCCAAGTTCAAAGAAATGTTCTGCAACGGCTTTTATCGCACTATCAGCCTCATAAAGTTCCTTAGACATAGTGAAACTCTTAATTTCTTCGTCCAAGTCCACCTTTTTAACTTCAATAGTATCAATGAAAGAAAGTAAATATTCTAAGACGGCAATTCTTGTTTCAACATTCTCAGATTTGTATAGAATTGGACTTTTTATAAGTCTTTCTATTTCTTCTGTAATAGCATTCTTATCGATATACTGTTTCTTCATATTACAGCATATTTTTTAATTCGTGTATTTTAATAATCATTTCGTAACAAGCATCAACAACGTTGAGGTGGCGCTGTGTATGCAGCACATCACAATAGCGAGCATCGTCAGATGCTATATAATAATATGTGCCCACACCATCAGTCTGTTTAGCAATTGAAAATTCTGATGGCATAATGTCAAGCAAGGCAGCAACACTCCAACAAGGTGTTGCATTTTTTTCTAAGAGTTTTACTTCTTCATGCCACACCCAAGGATAGTCATTTCCGAGTGGAGTATATAGCATATCCGCACTCTCAATCGGAAGTATTTCTGCCAATTTCTTGGACTGTTCGAAATCAGTATATGTTTTACTCATTGTAGTTAATCTGTTATATGAACTATTTCCTTCATTTTCATTTTACGTCCACTTCTAAATTTCTTCAAAAACTTTTTTGACTCATACCAAAGTCTAGTTATATGTCTAAGATTCTGATTCTGATAGTCTTTAAGGAAATACGTTAGTGGTTTGCCATTGTATTTTTTACCTCTACGGTCATATTCCCCTATTATTTTAAGAACTTTGATTTTCTGTCTACTCTTCATTTTCTATTTCTGTGCTTTAAGACCAAGTTGAAAAAAGAATCTTGCAGTTTTTTCTATGTCAGAAAAAAATGGAAATTCATCCGAAATTCTAAGTTCTTTTATAAAGTCGTCAAACTCCTTTGCAAAATCCATCTTTTTCGCTTCAATTCGTTCTTTTTGTTTTTCTTTTTGCGCTTCCTCTAGTCTTCTTGCAAGTGCATGACCCTTATAATAAGCCTCTGATACAATGCCTTCTTTCATGGTGGTGCCACTACTATTAAATGAGTGTGGATTAGCCAAAAGACCTTGAAGTGCAGCAATCGCAGCACGTTCCTTAACGTCTTGCCAATGCTTATCATCCTCATCGTTAGTTATCAGTTCAAGTTCATCTTCTGCCCACATTCTTGAATTTACCATTACGCTTTCTTTGTATATCATTTTAGATGTTCCATGTTGAGATTCATGGTAAACATCTACAATTTCGCCAGTTTTTTTAATTATCGCTTTCATAAAATTAGCATATTTTACATTTTTAATATCTTAAACTTATTATTTTACGCCTTTCTATAGTTAGAAGTATCGTAACTCTTTACATATTCAGAAGTCTTGCAACTCTTTCTACGTTTAGAAACTTCGTCATTCTTTTTATACTTAGGGATTTCGGGAGTTTCGCAATTCTTTCTGCGTTTAAAAGTTCTCCAAATTGGTACGACTCTTTCTTTTTGACCATGTTTATTTTCAACATAGTAAATGTATCTACTAAGCCCTTTTCTCTCTATAGATATATGAGATTCACAGTTTCTGCATACTCCAATATCTGTTGCACTATCAAAATTATCAATTTCAAGAGTTAGACTTCTTTTACCACAAACAGGGCAACGTCTGAAGAAGGCATACGGTATATTCAGTATACAAAGTACGGCAAACATTTCGGGAAATATTGCCAGCCCCCAACCGACTTTTATAAAAGCGATTATCGCTAATACCTGAGCCACTGCAATCAGAAAAAAACATGATATCATATTTTTAATTTTTAATCTGTTACTTTCTCATTTGTCTACCTTGCTTTTCAATCTCATATTTAGCGTAGCCTAATAAGTTGTTTGATACCCACTTAACAAAACCTTCAGTATATTCATAATCCTTATTGAGGACACTGGCAAAAAGGTGTGATACTTGCTTCTCAAACTCAGTATCAAAGTTTTCTATTACATCCACTTTTTTGCCTTGATTTTCAAGCCAAGCGAAGATGTCATCTTTATGTATCTGATTAATATAGTAACCCGTTCCATCACTCTTGACAAGGTTGATAAGCGTTTTCTTTATCTTCTCATCCTTGTTTTCTTTGAGTTCAGGAAAGATATCTTCTAGCAATGATTTTAAGAATGGAGAAGTTATATGTTCATCATTAGACTTTTCTCTTGCTCTTTTAATTGCTTCGTCATATGCTTTTGCCTTTTCTTCTTGTGTCATAATTTTATTTTTTATATTTACAATAATATAATCTTAAAATAGCGGTGTCACTTCCTTGCTCTCAGAATCCCACTCATAGTCAGATTCCTTCATCTTATAAAATAAAAGGTCACGTTGCTCTTTAGATGCAGGGTAAAAATCATGACCATCTATTCTTAGAAAACCTTTACCGTAATAAAAATTCCAATGTATTGAATCTTTACTAGTTATATAACAATGGTCCCATGACTTTCCATTTTCTAATTTAAAGAAAATACAAATATAAGAAAAAACGTTGAATTTACTCTTCGCATATATAATATCCCCATCCTTTGCATCTTGGATAGTCCATAAATGAATTTCATTTTCAAGAGAACGGTTATAAATATGAAGATGATTCTTAATGTCATAACAATGATAAAATTTATCATCAGGACTCATTTTCATTATTTTACATATATTATCATCATATACAATCCAATCCCCGACCTTAAATTTCGGCTGAACCTTATTGGCATTATCAACTGACTTTTCATTGATTGCTTCGAGCGCAGATTTGTCTTGTGGCTTATTACTTTGGTTTGACTGTATTCTGTTTTTAAGAGATTTAAACCAATCAACAGTACCAATTAAATTATTATAACCTTTAATTTCTTGTTCTTCTTCGGCTAAATTTAATATATGAATAATGTGATTAAATTCATTTTCATCGTCTTCACTCCACTCTGGCTTCTTTTCTCTTTTCTTTTCAAGCCAAGCAATCCAATCTGAACAATCGGATTTATCCCACTTATCAAAATTAGCATTTTTGCCAAAATGCCAAATATCTTCAAGAAATGCAATTAAACCTTTTCTCATCCTCTCGTCCTCACTCTCGTTGAGTTCGGGGAAGATAACATGAGGTCTTACCAAACAATTGTTACGTGTTTCATATTCCTTTGCTCTTTCAATTGCCTCATCGTATGCTTTAGCTTTTTCTTCTTGTGTCATAATCTTTATCTTTTATATTTACCATCATATAATCTTAAATTATCAGCCCATTCAGCAATATCACTTCCACCGTCTTCATAGTGATACTGAAAGAATGTATACTCTTTACTATTAAGAGGATAATGAACGGTAATGTCCACAATCTTATGTGGTCTACCGTCACCATCTAACCTCATTACAATATCGCCTATTTTGAATGCCATAATTATAGCATTTTACGTTCATACAACTTTAGTGCCATTTCGTAGCAAGCATCAATAGGATTGTCTGAATAGCATTCCATCATTAGATTACCGTTATCGTCCTCATAAGCGCATAGCCATTCTGTTTTATCATTGGGATTAGGATTTATAAGTGCTAAACAATGCCGCCCATCATCACAACTTACGGGCAAAACATCAAGCAATGCTGTAACACTCCAACAAGGAATATAATCATAAGATTCACCATTATAGACTAAATCTAAGTCAACTCCAATAAATACGTCCGATTGGCTTCCGATTGTATTTTCATCATTTTGCCAATGGTGATACGTATAATGCATATCAGCAGTATTAATATCAATCCCCAATTCTATGAGTTTTTTGGATTGACGAATATCTGTACAATTTTTTTTCATAATCAATATAAAATTATTTAAATATTACCATCTACTTGCAAACGTATCCTCACGTTCTCTTTCTTTTTCTCTTTCTCTTGCTTTCCGCTCAAAATATTCTTCATCTTCTGGATTATAATATCTGAATATCAATTCGCCTCTTAGGTTTTCACCTATTTCATTCACGTGTACTTTTTTATTCATAGGATATTCAGACAAAATTTTTATCATTCTTTTAACGGTCATTTCCATATTTTATTCAATGTTTTTAAATTTGACAATGCAAATTAAAATAAAAAAAACGGAAAAACAAAATATTTTTCCGTTTTTTTACAGTTAGCCTATCAAAAAATATCAATTTATATTTGGATAGGCTGCATTTTTAAGTTGTTTGTTTTATTGGCACTAAGCAACGCATTTCCGCAAGTAATACGGTCTTCATCTTCTTCTTTAGATGGTATAAAGACTATGACTTCCCATCCTTCATCAAGCAATGGCTGTTCAAATTGACGGTATACATCATACTTATAGTATCCTTCTGGTGTGTTGATACCATTTGCATTAGCCTCGTTTGTCTCATGGATTGGAGTAATCTTCACGATAAACTTAGATTTATCAAACAGTCGGCTCAACTCCTTTGGGTCAAGTATTGTTTTGTCGGTTACAGGGAAGTTTAGCGTATATTTGCGTCCCTTTGGTTTTGGTAGATTACGAGCCACAGAAGCAATGTCTTCAAGACTCATAGAACGTCCTCTGAACAATTCCTTACGCTGATTTTCATCAGTAGAATTAATAGATAGTTGCAATCCATCCTCACCATCGTAAACGTTATTTTTGATGTCGCAAAATGCTTTTAGAATTGGTTCCATTCTCCATACGCCAAGACTTTTTGGCATCATTGTAGTAAACACTGGATGGATAACGTCGGCTTTCATATTTGCGTTTACTACATTACGCAAATCGTATTTCAGAAAATTAAGTACATTGGCGGCATTAAGTGAAGGCTCACCCATTCGTGCAAGATGCAAATTGAAACGTTCTGTGTACTCGCATCCGCTAAACTTAATAGCATTAGTTACCTCTTCTGCGAGTTCTTCTCTTGAAACATTTCCACCAAACTTCACCTTCGGACAATCACAAAACATGCAATTCATTGGGCAACCTTTCTGAGTTGAAATAGTAACGACCATCTTATCTTTAAGGTCAACATTATGATGAGGTACTTGGTTGATTTCTTTCTTGAATCCAAGAAAATCAGCTTTAATATTGTTCTCTTTGCCGTAATCTCCTACATACAAATATTCCATTTTCTTTTCGGTATCGCAATAGATTGCACCAGTTCTTGTTTTAAATTCCTGTATCATAATTATAACCTTTTAATAATATTTTATTATATTATCACAATTTTTTGCTGTTATTTCTAAGCGCTTTAATAAGAATTCATCAAGCAACGTTACAGCAAGGGCTAATGTAGCACTTTCAATCTCATATTCGTCCTCGAACATAAACTCTATATTAGTTCCATCATTAGTAACCTTATATTTTGAAAATGTATAGGTTAATACTTCAGAAGAACCTTTTGTTTCAATACGAATTGTATTATTTTCAAAATTGATTTCTATTCGTGAACGGCATTTTGTATTATCTTTATTTACAAGGTAATTAAATTTATCATAAACGTATTTATTATCAGAAAAATATACATTTGGTATTTTATATTTTTTCCATACGCAAAAATCATATTTTCTTACAAAGAACATTAGCAGTACCGCTAAAATACATAAAGTAAGAACTACGGTTTTAATGATTACTACTATCATATTATTTTACATATAAATTATCAAGATACCAAAAAGTTATAATCTCCCCAATCTTAAAAAAAGCAGGGGTCTCTCCCTCATCCCCATATATAATGTAGGAACACATTATTTGAATTGGATATATTATTAGACTAATAAGGGTTAGAACAAAACTTATTATAAGTATTACAACAAGCCCTATAAATGAAAAGAACCTTTTAATATAAATCATACTATTTAACTGTTTAACTTTGATATTTCTTCTTGCGCCTTTACGATGGCTTCATAGCATTTACCCGACAATTCACTATCCTTATAGGCTTTGGCGATAAGTTCCTCGCCAGTGCCATAGAAACACCCGACTTCCCATTTGTTGTTTGAACGAGTCCAAGTAAAATAACGCCCACTACTCCAAGTGTTTTTAAATACGGCATAATCTTTATCAAATTCTATTTTAGCATCGCCACAAATATGCGCATTACCATAAACTTTGGCATTTCCATAAACTGTTGCGTTGTCTCTGACGAAAGTATCACAAACTTCTGCGTTACCAAAAATTTCTGCGCTGTCATAAATTTTGGCATCGCCATAAACTTGTGCATTACCATAAACTTTAGCTTCATTATAAACCCAGCAACAATCTGAATGATTCAGATTGTTTTCGGATTCAAGCCAACCTCCTAAATCACCTGCTTTAACATCGCCAAAATCCTTGGTCGCCTTTATTCTATAGAGTTTGCGACCAAAAAAATCCATTATTTCATTCGTAAGAATATATTTTCTATCTGCCATATTTATGAGTTTTTATTTATTTTTATTATAAGATAAGTGTGAACTACCCACAAACTAAAGATTTGTGGGCTTCTGACTTCATAGCTGACTGCCCTTGAAAAGGTCTTATATCTGCTCCATCAGTGTAATCGACAGTTCCTGCCGATATATTTCTTAATCCTTCTGAAAGGATATTTGAAAACCAAGGTTGATGCAATTCATCCCATTAACTGAAGATTAATGGGTTTTCTTGCATTGATGATATAAATTTAATATTTGGTTCATAGGCTCACTAAAATCATAAGTATCCACAATTAAGTTACCATTTTCATCTTTTGCCTTTAATGACCATTTATTATCAGATTCATTATCAATAAAGAAAATGTCGATATCATTATCTTCCAAATCTTTTGATGCAAACTTTACATTAAGATAATTTAGGATATAAGGACTCATAGTCAGCATAGTAACATCACTGGACTTAAAAGTCTCTATATGCCCATCTATCATTTTCATTTGCTCGTATGGACCTAAAGTATGCTCTGGGTAAAGAAAATCCGCAACTTCTTCATAGGGTTTCAAAGCCGAATAATTAAGACTAGTATAAATCGTTAGCATCTTCTGTCAATTTTATCATAAATTATTTTTATTAAAAAAATTATATGTGGTAATAATTGCGTTTAAAACGATATCAGATACGTCATTCGCCCCTATTTTATAACCTTCAATTGCCTTAAAATTATTCATTAATTCTAGCCAAATCTTATATGAATATTTATCAGCAAATTCATTTACATCTTTATTATCAGTAAATGCTGATAAAGGAATATTTTTTCCATTAATCAAAATATACTTTTTATCTTCCATATTTTTTTAATTTAATTTTTTATTATCATTTAATTTCAGTAACAATTCAACAATTACATCAATCAAATCTCCATCTTTTGATTTTCCGACGTTAATAAAAACTCTATCAATGCTACTATATGATGCATAATCCTTTGTAATATGAAGAAGATAAAAGTCGATATCAGTAGTAATAGTTTGAGGTAAAAGATTAATTAAATCATCTAATGTAAAAGATGGAAGAACTTCGTCCTTATATTTATCAACGCATTCATCATATGTTATATATTCTAATTCGCCTCTATGAAAACTTAAACTTGCTGATTTTGGATGGATTCCTATATTTAAAAGTTCCTTTGACTGTTTAATTGTCGTTGACAGTTTCTTCATGATTTTTATCTTTATTAATTTTCTTAGTCATATCTTCTATGTTAAACTCAGAGGCAAGACGGTTTTTATTTAAAATATTTTTATCCAATTTACATTTTTTATATTTTTTACTTTCTTCTTCTGAATAATTACCAATTGTTCCAAGAGTTTCAATCGATTTAATATTTTTCAATAGTATTTTCTCCGTTTCATATATCTTCTTTATCATAGTTTTCTTTTTTAATACTTCAATAGTTCTTACATAGTGATTTATATTTCTAATATCAAAACAGTAATAACAGTATGTTAAAACTTGAACAAGGCTAATCTCACTCATTATTAACTTCTTGCTTCAGCCTATCACTACTTTTTAGTGCCTCATTGCTGAGTCTGTCATCCATAGTTGGATAGTCCACAAGCGTAAATTCGGGTGTACTGCACCCTATTATTCTTATTCCTTCATCAAGTATGTTTAATGCGGCATTGTAGTCACGTTCAATTACTTCGCCACATTGAGGACAAACCCATTGTCTGTCATTCAATTTCAACGTCTTATTGATGTAACCACAATTATGGCACGTCTTACTTGATGGGTAAAATCTGTT
>Ga0310695_10010861_pt1 | contig 13195 bp, 10 predicted proteins | sample RumenRJG_04DNA_FD_203882 | JGI IMG/M metagenome (GOLD analysis project Ga0310695, IMG submission 203882) | Bovine rumen microbial communities from Lethbridge, Alberta, Canada - RJG_04 (v2) (version 2) | ecosystem: Host-associated > Mammals > Digestive system > Stomach > Rumen | place: Canada...
AGCTTGCTTCCATATGAGCATTATCATTGCTGTGTCTTGGTCTGTTATAGGTGCATGAAATACCAAGCTCCAGACACTTGGCAACCATGGTTGAACCTCTCATAGGAGCTCCATTGTCACTGTGCAACTCAAGAACCTTACCAAAGATATCTGTATTGCGTCCGTCAGCTCTTATAAGAGTGTTGTCACCCTTTATAAAGCCTACCTTTTCAACAGCTTTTTCAATGAATTTGGGTGTCCAGGATTATGTCCGCATCCCCACTCCTATTTGTTAAAGTTGAAATGTGAATAGATGCCGGGTTCAGGATTGCTTCGCCGTTCCATTCTTGTAAATCAACTGACCGATAGTTTTTCTGTGGATGTTCATCGGCGTTGAAAGACTTTGGATTTGAATAAATAGAGCTTCTGTTGTGGCAGAGCTTGTTATGAGAAAATTCTTTTGCAAGGTGTTTCAATCTGCCCTTGCAATCTGTCAGTCTGAGTTTTAATTACTTTTCCTGTTCGTTTTTTTCAAGATCCTTGTAACCATTGAGTACGCAGGAATCTGACTGTACGCTAAGATATGTTTCTAGCATATCGATGACTGCATAGATTGGCAGAATAAGGGGTCAGTCGCTTTTTTATGTGATTGCCAAAAATAAAAAATATTTATGCATTGAATAAAAAAGGATCTTTCTGTATGTTTGAGCTGCATCCGCCAAGATGCAGCAACTCAACCAAAAAAGAAGATTCGTGCCATGAGTTATCCGGATGACGAATACTTCTTTCTCAAGGTTATGGATGTCAGTAGGAAGAAGTACAACAGGAATCAGCGATCACATAAAATTAATGATTGAGCTTTTTTTAGTAAAAAAATCATGTTCATTTCTGTGAAAATCCCTATCGAAATCAATACAAACAAATAAATAATTTGTGCCATTTGTGACTTGCTTAAGATTTTATGAGAACAATTAACTTTGGCTAACTTTGTCAAACATGCTAGGATAATCCCTCATAAACAGAATTGATTAATTTAATTAAAAAAATGGAGAATAATCATGGCAGAATTAAAAGGATCAAAAACAGAACAGAATTTGCTGAAAGCTTTTGCTGGAGAATCACAGGCCCGTAACCGTTATACTTTTTTTGCTTCAGTAGCTAAAAAGGAAGGTCTTGTTCAGATGTCTTACATTTTTGAAGAAACTGCAAACCAGGAAAAAGAACACGCAAAGAGGTTTTTCAAATATCTTCAGGGCGGAATGGTTACTGTAACCGAAACATTCCCGGCAGGAGTGATTTCCACAACTCTTGAAAACCTGAAGGCTGCGGCCGACGGAGAACACGAAGAGTGGACCCATGCCTATCCGGAATTCGCACGTATTGCCAGAGAAGAAGGCTTTGATGATATTGCCAGAACATTTGAAATGGTAAGTGTTGCCGAAAAACAGCATGAAAAACGCTACCGCGATTTGTACAACAATCTGGTTGCCGGCAAGGTATTCAAGAAGGATGATGTTGTAATCTGGAGATGCCTGAACTGCGGATTTATTCATGAAGGAAAGGAAGCTCCTGAAGTATGTCCTGCATGTAACCATCCTCAGGCTTATTTTGAAGTTCTTGGTGAAAACTGGTAGCCGTTTATATCTGCTTTTTTTTGAAACTGCAGAAAGCTTTAAGTTCACACAGTTCGCAACGGGGATTCTGAGCCCTGCATGTGTAGCGGCCGTGTAAAAGAAGATAATGATGTGCCTTGAGTAAATATTCCCGGGGCACATTTTTTGTCAAATCATCACTTACCTGATCCGGAGTTTTTCCTCTGGATAATTTAAGTCTCTGAGCAACTCTGAATATATGTGTATCGACTGCAACAGTCGGCTGATTAAATCCTACATTCAAGACAACCTTGGCGGTTTTGGATCCTACTCCCGGCAGAGTGATCAGTTCTTCATAACTGGATGGCACTTCGCCGTTGAATTTTTCCAGAAGAATTTCTGATGTTTTCATTATATTGGAGGTTTTGGTTCTGGCAAGACCGATTGATTTTATGAAACCGAACAGTTCGGTTTCACCAAGTTCAATCAGTTCCTGCGGACCTGTGACAATTTTAAAAAGAGATTCGGTTGCTTTGTTGACGCTGACATCGGTTGCCTGGGCTGACAGCATTACGGCCACAAGAAGCTGAAAGTGATTACTGAATTTCAGCTCACTTTTGGGATCGGGAAATTTTTCCGCCAAAACCGGAAATATTCCGGCAAATTTTTCCTTTAATCTCATGGTCCGTTATTTATTCGGTTCTGTTTTTAAAATTTTAAGATCTACAAAATTTTTAAATGCTATCAGCAAACCAAGTGTTATGAAAGCTCCGGGAGGAAGAATTGCAATCAGCAGTGTCTTGTCGCTGTCGAGAACCGTAAGGTAGGTGTCGGCATAGCGGAAGCCAAGCAGCTGATCCAGTCCTTTAAACCATGTTCCCTTGCCGATAATCTCGCGGATTGATCCTATGATTACCAGTACAAAGGTATATCCCAGTCCTACAAACAATCCGTCAAAGAAAGACATTACCACATTGTTTTTGCTTGCGTAGGCTTCGGCCCTGCCGATGATTATGCAGTTGGTTGCAATCAGCGCAATGAATATGCCCAGAGCTTCATACAGAGTATAGGTGAAAGCCTCCATGATTATCTGGGTGCAGGTTACCAGAGATGCTATCAGCAGCACATATACCGGAATTCTTACCTCCGGCAGTATTATTTTTCGCAGCAGTGAAACCATGGTATTGGTCAGTGTCAGGATACATGTGGTGGCAATCGACAGACCAAGCGCGTTGACTGCCGAACTGGTAACAGCAAGGGTAGGGCAGAGACCAAGCATCTGAACGAAAATCGCATTGTTTTTCCAGAAATCCTGTTTAAGCAGTTCAAATAATTTTTTCATATTGTCTTACTCCCCGTCGCAGGAACCCTGTAAATTGAATTTACGCTTGTGATTTAAAAAATATTCCAGCAGATCCTTTTCCGCGTTTACCACGGCGCGCGGCGTTATGGTTGCACCGGTGGTGTAGGTAAAATCACCGCCGTCCTTTGTAACCGCATATTTTCTGTTTGACAGATTGGCTCCGATGAACTGATCCAGCCACTGTCCTGATTTCTGGAGAATTATATCTCCCAGTCCCGGAGTTTCATTATGTTTCATTACTGAAACCTTTATAATGTCCCCCTTCGGTGTAATACTTGTCAGCATTACAATTTCTCCGCTGTATCCGTGATTTGTCATGTGCTGGATAATATAACCTGTAACCTCATTGTTGAATGATGCAGTGTAAATACGGTATTTTTCATTGTTGGTAATCTGAGGATCCTGGTACAGACCGCAGCTTTTAATAAGATTGTTGTTGTATCTTATATCCGGCAGCATTAGCGCCAGCTGATTCTGAAGACGGCTGCGCTGGTTGTTTCTAACGTATTTTTCATAAATCGTTGCCTGCACCGTGATTACCAGCGATACTGAAAACAGTGTGAACAGAGCCAGGCATATTGCTGATTTAACCCATTTTTTCTTTAAAAATTCCATTAAATCTTCTCCTTGCTTCCGAATCGTGCAGGAACGATAAGTTTATTGATTAATGGATTGAAACTGTTGCCGAGCAATGCTCCGAAGGCAACGGCATCAGGATAGTTTCCAAAAGTTCTGATAGTGATAACAAAAAATGCAATCAGAGCGGCGGAAACAATTCTTCCGGCAACAGTTGTAGGTGATGACACCGGATCCGTAATAATGAAAAACGCTCCCATCATGGTGGCGCCGATCAGCAGATGCTCGATTGGCGCAATGGCCGGAAATTCATAGACTTTTCCGAGATAACCGTATAACAGCGCAAATCCGAAGGCAACCAGAAGAAAGGTTACCGGCTGGCTGGTTGATACATAACCGAAAAGCATCAGCAGTATGCCTCCGAATAAATATGCGATATTCATGGCAACCATCGGGTTCTGCTGAATAAAGTTTCTGATTTCAGGCAGCGGATCCGAATTGATATGATTCCTTGAAAGCACGTTGCTGCTTTTGTCGATTTTGAATTCGCCCAGCGGAGTTGCCGCGGTTGCCGCATCAAAATTATTAATTCTGTCCTCCTGACCTGTCACCAGATAATATGAATCAGCCAGACTGTATTTTGTATGGCTGTCAACGGTATTCCAGTTGTTCATGGCGTTGGGCGCTGAAACAAGAAGAAAAATATATGCCGCCATTGCGGGATTGAAGGTGTTCTGACCTAAACCGCCGAAGCATTGCTTTACTATTACGGTCGCAAATATTATACCTGCGGCTGTTAATCCGAGACTGAGATAAGGAGGTATGGCAAGGCAGTATATAACCGCAGTTACCTGAATACTGAAATCCTTCATGCCTTTAACAGCCGAATATCCTCTTAATTTCAGACATACCGATTCAACCAGAGCCGCCAACGGACAGCTGATCAGAAGATGCCATAACAGACCGAGCCCGAAGCAATAGATATGCATAATGACAGCAGGGATTAATCCGACAATGATCATCAGCATGATTACTGATGTCTGACTGCTCTCATTTCGATCGTGAGGAGAACTTTCTAATAAAAATTTCATTAATCTTTTTCCTTATCCATTTGCTTTTTTCTGGCCAATGCAAGAGCCAGAGCTTTTTTACGGGCAATGTCCTTCGGATCTTCGGCAACGTCAGTCTGAGATTCCTGAGCGGCGGAAGAACTGTTTTCAGTTTCAGCCTTTTCCATTTCGGCTTTCTTTGCTTTAGCCTTTGCCTGTGCAAGAGCCAGAGCTTTTTTACGGGCAATGTCCTTCGGATCTTCGGCAGCGTCAGTCCGTGTTTCAGAAGCGGCGGAAGAAATGTTTTCAGTTTCAGCTTTCTCTGTTTCGGCTTTCTTTGCTTTGGCCTTTGCCTGTGCAAGAGCCAGAGCTTTTTTACGGGCAATATCCTTCGGATCTTCGGATGTGGCTGGCATGTTTTCCTGAGCGACGGAAGAACTGTTTTCGTCTGCCGATTTATCAATTTCTTCCTTATTTGCCTTGGCTTTTGCCTGAGCGAGAGCCAGTGCCTTTTTACGTGCAATCTCCTTAGGATCTGCAGCGCTGTTATGAACTCTGCTGTCTCCTTCTGAAACTGCATTCTGTTTCCGTTCTGCTGCCTGCTGTTCCTTGAGTTTCTTTGCTCTTAACAGTGCTTCCTGAACTTTCTGCTTTGCAACGCTGTTCTGATTTTCACCGTCAGAAGTCTTTTTCTTCAGTTCCTCAAGTTTGGCGGCACGTGATTCCTGTTCAAATTTGATCTGTTCAAGTTTGAAATTGGTATCGTATTTAATTTGTTCTCTGCGTTTTTTATCTGCACGCTGTTTGTTAAGCTGAGCCTTACCGATGCGGAAATAATTTACAAGATCAATCTTGCTTGGACATACATAAGCACAGCATCCGCATTCAATACAGTCCTTCGGATTGCATTTTTCAAACTGTTCCCAGTTGCTGCTTCTGATGTGACCGTACATTTTGTACGGAGTCAGATGTGAAGGGCATGCATGCTGGCATTTGCCGCATTTAATACAGTTTAGGGACTCGATGCCGCATGGCAGTTCGAGTTCGTCCGGAGCGATTATGCAGTTTACCGTTTTGGTCATTGGCACACTTAAACTTCCGACGGTAAATCCCATCATCGGTCCGCCGATGATAATTCTGGCATTTTCAGTACGATTAAGTTTGTATTTATTTACAATCTGTCTCAACAGTGTTCCGTTACGAACAATTACGTTTGCATGTTCCTTGAAATTGTTGCCGGTAATGGTAACAATACGCTCAATTGACGGTTCGCCGTCAATTACAGCTCTTTTAATATAATATGATGAGGTAACATTCTGCATCATTACCCCGAAATCGGTGGAGCGGTGGGTATAACCAACCTCGTGCCCTGTTAAAATCCTGATGAGAGGACGCGCGGCTCCTGACGGGTACAGGGTCGGAAGAACACGTACTTTGATGTCTTTTCTGTCTCTGACTGCTGCTTTCATTGCCTTAATCGCCTGCGGCTTATTGTCCTCGATGGCGATAATCACAATCTCAGGCTTTAAAATATACTGCAGAATTTCAATTCCGGTAACGATTTCTTCAGGTTTCTCCTGCATAAGACGATCGTCACAGGTCAGATACGGTTCGCACTCGCATCCGTTTATAATCAGAACCTTTACTTTGCCTTTTGCCGATGAGATTTTTGCATGGGCAGGGAATCCCGCTCCTCCCATGCCGACAATACCGGCATCGCGTATTTTTTTGATAAGTTCTTCGGGTTCAAGACTGCGGAAATCTTCGGTTTTCCTGAGTTCGCACCATTCGTCTTTGCCGTCCGGTTCAATAACAACCGCAAGATCTTTAAATCCTGACGGATGGCAGGCATTGTAGTACTGAATGTTTTTTACGGTTCCGGAGGTGGGAGCGTGTACGGCAAGATCTCTGCCGGAAATACACATGGTCAGCGGCTGGCCCTTTTTTACGGACTGTCCTTCCTTGACAATTATTTCACCGGCATTGCCGCTGTGCTGTTTAACAGGCACCACCAGAACATTTGGCAGCGGCATGGCTGTAATTGCAAGACTGCATGTGTTTTTATTCTCATTCGGATGAATTCCGCCGTGGAAATGCCACAGGTGACCTCTCTTGATTTTTCTTAAAGGATCCAGTTTAAAGCCGAACATCAGGCAGTCCTCCATTGTTTACGGCAGAAGATCGGAGAAATATTTGATTTGCATGAATTCATGATTACTCCTCCCATCCTGCATCGGAAATTCTGTAGTTCCAGGTTGCCGGAGTCTGACGTCTTACATTCATCTGAATGCATTCGGTCGGACAGGCTTCAGTGCACAGTTTGCATCCTGTGCATTTTGCTTCAATCACGGTATGCTTCATTCTTGCACCTCCGGCGATTGCCGCAACCGGGCATGCCCGCGAACATTTGCTGCAGCCGATACATTTGTCTTCATCAATAACCGCATACAGATCCTCTGGTTCTTCAGCGGCCGCCGCTACCGGCTCCACACACATAATCGCAGCAAGTTCGTTGATTACACTCTGACCGCCAGGTATGCATAAACTGATGGCCGCCTCGTTTTTTGCCACGGCTTCGGCATACTGATGACAGCCTACATAACCGCACTGTCCGCACTGAATCTGCGGGAGTGCTTCATTGATTTTTTCCACTACCGGATTTTCCTTTACAGCCAGTTTTTCCGATGCAAAACCGAGCAGTGCACCGACAGCGAGGGCTATGGCGGTAAATATAATAATAACAATTAAATAACTCATAATAATAAACCAGGCTAAATCAGTCCCGCAAATCCCATAAACGCCATGGACATCAGTCCGGCACTAATCATGGCTATTGCCGCACCTTTGAAAGGCTTGGGCACATCTGCCTCTTCGATCTTTTCTCTCATGGTTGAAAACAGGATCATTACAAACATGAATCCGAGACCGGCTCCGAATCCGTAAAGCAGACTTTCAATAAAGTTGTGCTTGAGGTTGGCATTAAGCAGGGTCAGACCAAGCACAATGCAGTTTGTCGTTATAAGAGGAAGGTAGATGCCGAGAACCTGATAGAGTTCAGGATTGGTTTTTCTTACCACCATTTCCGTGAACTGAACAGTACATGCAATCAGCAGAATAAAACTCAGTGTGCGAAGATATGTTATATCCAGCGGAACGAGCACATAGTGATCGAAAAAGTATGATAAAGCCGATGCCACTGTCAATACGAAGCAGGTTGCAGCTCCCATGCCGGCCGATGCCGATGAGTTTTTGGACACACCCATGAACGGGCATAAACCCAGGAACTGAACCAGTACGAAGTTGTTAACTAGCACGGTACTGATTAAGAGCAGTGCATATTCTTTCATTGCGGAACCATTATCTGTTGTAAATTTAGTTCGCTATTTTAACACTTTTTAATTCAATTTTAAATAAATCATACTAATTTAGTAGTAATTGGGGATTTTTAATATGAATGACTGAACTACCGGTTTTTTCAACCGGAGGAAAAACTGATTTGCGCGATTTGTTTTTCTGGGTACTACTTGAATTTTCTTACCATGCCGGTTACGACGCCGAATACGTTAAAGGTCATTTCAGGTGTAACGGTTATGATCGGGTAGTTCCGGTTCTGCGGAACAAGACGCGGATAACGCTGGTTGAGATCAAGAACCTTGACGCAGAATTCACCGTTCACATTGGCGATAATGATGTCGTAGTTTCGAGGTTCAAGCGAGCGATCCACCACAAGTATATCGTTGTTGAATATTCCCGCCTCAATCATGGAATCTCCGTCAACACGAACAAAGAAGGTTGAATTCGGTCTGCTGATCATAAGTTCATTCAGATCCAGCGTCTGCTCCATGTAATCCTCTGCAGGAGACGGAAAACCTGCTGAAACCTTGTCGGCATAATACGGAACCTGAATGTTTTCCTGATTTTCCGAAGGCGATATAAATTTTATGGACATGGCGGTGTAAACTCCTGAAAAATCTGTTTTTCTGCAATTATACCACCTGACAGACACTCCATGAATGACTGTTTGTCATTCCTCGGTCCTCTGAGAACACAAATATGTGAAAGCGAATGTTTTTACCGGAAATTAACTGAATGCAGAAATATTTCAGGACTGTCCCGGCAGTCATGTATTTCAGTGAATGCCGGACGGTAAACGGAATTATGATTTTTTCAGTTCCATATAGTAGGATATTCTGTTTCCTGAAAACTTCTTGCTGTTGTATGTTCCGTTGTCGGCCTGCTCGTAGAGGGTCTTGAAACTTATGGCATTCTGTCCGTTGTAGAAGGTTGCACCGGCACTTATTTTTACCTTGCGATCAGCCATTTCAGGAATGTTTATCGCCTCGATATTCTGGAAGAGACGCTGAATAACGACCTCCGCCTTGTCCCTGGTGTCAAGATCAACCGCATATACCGCAAATTCATCTCCTCCGAGTCTCATGATTACGTCAGCCTTGCGGAAGGTCTTTTTGAGTGCGTCGGCAATCGATATAATCACCTTGTCGCCGACATTGTGACCGTAGGTGTCATTGATGCTCTTGAATTTGTCGGCATCAAGCAGAATGAACATTCCCGGCTGTTTGGCCGCTATCAGTTTTACTATGCATGATTCGCCGGTTCCTCTGTTCTTTATGCCGGTCATGAGATCTGTTTCCGCAAGATAGGTAAGCTCATCTCTGTGACGCTTTTCCTCATCGATGTTTTCCACCAGCCACAGAACATGGTCTATTTCATTTTTTCCGTTAACGGTTATGAAGTTTGAAACAATGAATCTTGCACGGCACCACCTGTTGCTGCTGTCCAGAAATTCCTCGGTGACGGTCCTGCCGCTGCCCAGCCTTTCCTTCAGAGTTTCAAAATTCATGAAATTGCGCATGATAACGTGATAATTCGGATCCGAGAACTGTTCGGCGATTTTTATCAGATTGTTCTGGGCATCGGTCATCTTTTTAAATTTATTATGATTCAGTTCATCAGGGAGATTAAAAATTTCGGCTGTCTTGTCATCCGCTGTGCCGGATTCGGCCTCATTGCCGGATGCAGGGCTGTGTTTCTGATATCCGGTGTAGATATTGTTGTTGATTTCACTGAAGACATTCTTTTTCAGATCTATGTCGAACATGGAAATATAGATGCTGCCTACCGATGCAAGCTGTCTGTTCATTCTTTTGGCAAAAAGATGCTGTTTGCTGATACGTATAATAACCATCAGGAACATCAGTGTTGCCGTGATTGTAACCAGGAATGACACCAGAGTGATAAGTCTCGGTGTTTTGTAAAATTCGTCGATGTCCATCGCCGCAACACAGTGCCATCCGTCTTCCAGCTGTTCAGCATACACTATGTAGGTTATGTCGCCGTATGTGACCTCGAATCTCAGTTCTCCTTCATCGATGATTTTCTTTGCTATCAGTGCCCCGAGCGTTCCGGTTTCTTTGATAAAATTGTGCTCCACCTGCCGCTTGTCTGTATGGGCAACAACTCCTCCGGAGTCATCCAGCACAAAAGCAAGTCTGCCGGGACAATCCTTGGCAATATTTTCAGTGATTACTTGCAGTTCGCCAAGGGAAACATCAAGTGCAACCACACTTTTTTGATCATTAAGAAGTGACGAGATGGTCATCATTACAGTATTTGTTTGCTTGTCAAGGTACGGTCTGACAAAATTTATTTTCTTGCCGGCGGAAACGGTTTCAATATACCACGGGCGGCTCTTGGGATCGAAGTCGGCGTCTGGAACCCATCCTGCACCGTCGATGTACTCATCTCTGATAAAACCGTACAATCCGGTATACTCGTCGGCTATGGCCTCTTTTATATTGTCTGATTCAGCGGTCATGTATCTGGCGATGATTTCATTTGAATCACCGTTGAGAATCATATTGTCAACCGCATAGGATGCCAGTTTCACCGTGTTGAGACTGGTCGAAAGATATTCATCGTATAATTTTGAAAATTCCTTTACGTTTAGTTCGCCCTGGATAAAGGCTCTTTCCTTGCTGGAGGTGTATATGTTATAGAATCCCGATATGAGTGTGGCCAGGGCAAAGATGAATATCACAACGACAATCATCATGTTGCGAAGACCTAAATTTTCAAGAGCTTCCAGGATGCTGATGTTTTTTGCATATCTCAAACTCTGCATAAATATTTCCGTTTTGTTTGTAATTATCCGTGTTATTTTTATAAATCTTTGTTTGTTTTTATATTTATTTAGTATTGCAGAAAAGGCATTAGTGATACGAGACGATATTCAACCTGTCTGAACAACAGAAAGATTCAGGTTTAACACATGAAAAAATAACATCAAACAGTTTATAAAATAGTCGTCATGTATTTTTAAAATGTCTCACTGATCACATTGTAGCACAATTTTGATATGTCCCCAAACTGCTGCACAGATTGCTTCGGCATAACGGGTAAAACCTGATAATTCTGTTGTCCATGCTTCAAAACAGTTTCTGCCGAGAAAAACGATGACGGACAGATCTCCGTTTCAGAAATAATGTGTCAATTGAAATTCCGTTGTGTTCTGCAGTATTTGCGAAACGATTGCCGGAACCTCCTCGGTTTGACAGGATTTTATTCAAAATGCTACCGGCACAGTCTTTTTTGATTTTCTCAGTGGACCTATCAGGAAAAAAAATTTGCTGGATAAATGCGCCGGATTTTCACAAATTGCCGGTTGTTTCAATTCATTTTTTCATCGTTTTGATTAAAATGTTGAAAAAATCGTGTTTTTTTTATATCGTTAGCAATCATGTCTGCTGACATGTGCCGGTGGTCGCAAATCTTTTAATTAATGGAATTGTTTCGTAATGAGTTTAAGCAAATTAAGTCAGGAAATTATCGGAGTTTTTGAACCGGGCGGAAAACTTTCCCAGTCCATAAAAGGTTTTGAACCGAGACTGCAGCAGAGGGACATGGTAGAAGCAATCGTAACGGCTTATGAAGATTCCAAGGATATTGTGGTGGAGGCCGGAACGGGAACAGGAAAAACATTTGCGTATTTAATCCCGTATATGCTGATGAGTAAGAAAATGATAGTCAGCACAGGAACCAAAAATCTGCAGGATCAGCTTATGGAGCGTGATGCAGCCATTATCAACAGTCTTTTCCGTAACCGCAAATACAAAGTGGTCTGTCTCAAGGGCAAAAACAATTATCTGTGTCTTCATAATTTTTATCATATTAAACATGCGGTTGAGGAAAATTCCCCCGCTTTTATCTATGATGTTGAATTCATTGAACTTCAGAAGCTTATAAAGAATCTGGACGAATTTATACAGACACCGCATAACCGGGGGGATTTAAGCAAATTCGCCGGCAGCGACAACCGTCTCATTAATCAGTTCAGGGCATCCAATGTATGCAACCAGGAAAAATGCCGCTACTACCATCAGTGCTTTCTCACACAGGCAAGACAGGCTGCCTATGAGGCGGATCTTCTTATAACCAATCATACTCTGCTGCTTCTTTCCGCACCTTCCGACAGATCTTTTGTTTCAAATTATGATGTGGTTATATTCGATGAAGCGCATAAACTTCCGGATTATGCCAGAAAGACATTTTCAATTGTGATATCGGATTCGATTATCGAGGAGTGCCTGGGTGAGTTTTTGACATTTGTTAAGATGAATGCGCCGGAACTTTTTGACAAAAAGCAGCAGTCGATTGAATTTGAAGAACTCGGGAATATTACCAAAACCTGCAAGGCTCTGCTTGAAATAATCAGGGAAATTAAAAAAGGTCTCGGAGATTTTGTAAAGGAATCATATCAGCTGATCTCCGGACAGTATGCAGATTCATCCGACGGCAGTAAATTTCAGGTTAATCTGAGGGATTTGATTGATGATCAGCCGGTTGTGCGGAAAATAAAAGGTTTCCTGAGTCTGTTTGAGAAAAAACTTAATGAGATGGATCAGCTGTTTCTGGAATATGCACAGACTCTGACCGGCAAGGAAAGGAATGATATAATTTTCGATACGATACAGGAAAATGCTCGGACTGTTCTGGAAAATTTTAAGAATATTCTGCTTGTAGAGGAAGATGAAAACGCAAGAAAAAATTATCTGACGGTAATTGATTACAGGAAAGGAGCAAAGGGAGACATTCATTTCGGGCTGACTCAAAGCATGCTTGATTTTTCTTCGGTATATGAGGAAAAAGTCAACAGCAGACTGCCGCCGCGCAAAGTATATACATCTGCCACGCTGCTTGTTAACGGAAGTTTTTACAATTTTGCATCACAGCTGGCGATAGATCCGGAAATGACTTCATTTAATGCCTATTCGAGTCCGTTTAATTTCCAGGAGCAGGGATGTCTCTATCTTCCGTACGGCGGACTGCCTGCCAGCGGAGATTTCGAAGCTGTCCGAGCAAGAAAGGTGGTTGAGCTGGTAAAACCTCTTCTCGGTATTATTGACGGCGGATTTTTTATTTTATGCACCAATATTTCGGTAATGAAAAATGTTTTCAGCATGCTTCTTCCTGTTGTCGGCAGCAGACGCCATATCTATCTTCAGGGACAGCAGTCGAAACTGGAAATCATGAAACGCGTGCATGAGGACGGCAATGCGGTGGTCGTGGCAACCTCCTCTTTCTGGGAGGGTGTTGACGTAAAGGGCCGGGCACTGTCT
>Ga0310695_10010863_pt1 | contig 13193 bp, 8 predicted proteins | sample RumenRJG_04DNA_FD_203882 | JGI IMG/M metagenome (GOLD analysis project Ga0310695, IMG submission 203882) | Bovine rumen microbial communities from Lethbridge, Alberta, Canada - RJG_04 (v2) (version 2) | ecosystem: Host-associated > Mammals > Digestive system > Stomach > Rumen | place: Canada...
TATTCCGATCTGAAGGGGCATTCATCATCGTTTGTGCCGAAGGAGGTCGGGACGACTGTAAAGGAGGGCCGGGCTCCGCCCGGCATGAACTGAAGTATGGAAGAGAAAAAACACCGCGGCCTCGCCATCGGGGCCCTGCAGGAAAAGATTGGAGAAAAGGCGGAGAGCGCTGCCAGCAGCGGCAAGGAACTTGCCGGGCATGCGGTCGAGGCTCTGCAGGAGAAAATCGGTGACAAGGCAGAAAACGCGATCGGAAATGTCATGGAAAATACCCGTTTCGAGGCGCCGGAGCTCCTGATCCGTCCCGGACAGGGGGTTTCACAGCAGCTGCCCGAGATGGAGCTGCGTCAGTGGTACCGCGTCCCGGTGGAAGGCGGAAAGACAGCGGACGGCTCGGAATATCACATTTATGTGAGGAAGGGCACTACGGATCACTTATGTGTGTTTTTGTCCGGCGGAGGCATTGCCTGGAACCCCTATACGGCTGCCCGCCCCGTGACCGGCGGCAGAGTCTTGGCCTGGCATCCCAACTATTACTGGAGCAATCTGCGGCCCTTTACCCAGTTTTTTAATATCGGCGTCGGGATCACCGACAACAGTGCCAGGCGCAATCCTTTCCGCGACTGGAATTTTGTCGTCATCACCTATGCCACCGGAGATATGCATCTGGGCAGGAACATTTACCACTACAAGGACGAAGAGGGACAGGACCAGTGTCTGTATTTTCACGGATATGAAAACTTCAGGATGTCCATGCGCATTTCAAAGACACTCTTCCCTGAGACGGACAAGCTCCTGATCGCCGGAGAAAGCGCCGGCGCTTTTGCCGTACCTGCCCTGGCGGAGCAGATCCATCAGGAATTTTATCCTTCCTGCCACGATGTCACCCTGTTTTCCGACAGTGCCCTGCTCCTCAACAAGGAGTGGAAAAAGACTGCCCGGGAGGTCTGGAATGTGAGGGAGGAGACCGTCCGGGATATCAAGGGACGGAATCTGACCCTGGACTGGTACCGCGCCCTCTACCGGCGCAGGGGAGACCAATACCGCTACCTCTATGCCTGTTCGGTGCGGGACTATCTGCTGAGTGCTTTTTATAATGATGTGCACAATAAGACCTATGACACCGATGAGCGCATGCAGCGTCTTTTCACGCGGCAGCTCCGGGACATGGTACGTGCCCTGCAGAAGGTGACGCCTTCTTTCGGGATCTTCCTCTACGACTGGCGCCGCCCGGTCCTCTACCGCGGCGGAACGATCCACACCCTGGTGCGGCAGCCGGAATTTTACCTGCACCGCCGCGGCGTGCCCAGCATGGCCAAGTGGCTGGCGGCCGCTGTTGAGGGTGAAACACAGAGTGTGGGCCTGGAACTTCTGGAAAGGAAAAAGACCGGCAGAAAAAGGAGAATAAGGCGGAAAAAACCGGAATGATCCGGACAGACCGCTGCACTCGCCCTTACTGTCTCCCTGTCTTCACGAAAACGGCGCATGCGCAATTCATGCATATGAGGAGCGTACGGAGCGTGTGGACATGTGCTGAGGGATCGGCGGGCGTCATATTTGTCTGTAATATGGGAAAATACAGGAAAGAGCAATAAGAGGAACTATGAGTAAATTCAAAATCAGCCGCATTGCTTTTAAAAGCCTTCTGACCTATACAGCTCTTCTTTTTATTTTCGCTGTGACAATGTGTATCATTGGTTACAGGGGATTTACGGAAGTGCTCCTGCGCATGTATACGCGGGGCGGTTTCAGGATCGCTGCCGCGGCCCAATATGATATCGATGCGGATCAGCTGGATGCCTACCTGGAGAGCGGAGGAAATACGGATGGATATCAGGAGAGCTGGGACAGGCTGGATAAACTCTGCAATGCTTCCGATGCGACATTTATTTATGTCATCCGGCCGGATGAGACTGACTACGGGCATGTCAAATACATTTTTTCCACAGTAAACCACAACAGCAAATATTCACCCTATGAAGTCGGATATATCAAAGAGACTACCAATGATGAGTACCGGGTGAAGTACCGGCGGATGATGGAAGGAGAATCGGATGCGGAGTCCCTGGTCCTCCAGAGCAGGCAGTATTCTACGAGGTCACATCATATCACAGCTATGACGTCCCTCAAGGGGAGCGATAATAAGACGAAGGCCCTGCTCTGCGTACAGCGGCAGATGACTACACTCGCCGTTTCCCGAATCGAATATATCATTGATGTCATTCAGGCGACACTGGTGCTCGTTATACTTGCAAATCTTCTCAATACACTTTATCAGAGAAAGGCCCTGCTGATCCCTCTGCAGAAGATCACAGAAGAGGCAAGCCGTTTTGCAAAAGAAAACAACACCACCGGAAAAAAACTCACTGATGAAATCCGCAACAACGACGAGATCGGCCTGCTTGCCGCTTCCATCGACAGCATGGAAGAGAAGGTCGTAAACTATGTCGAGGAAGTCCGGCGGTTCACAGCGGAAAAAGAGCGCGACAGCACGGAACTCGCTCTCGCTGCCGCGATCCAGGATGGCATGCTTCCCAATCAATTCCCCGCGTTTCCGGACAGGACGGAATTTGATATTTTTGCATCCATGGATCCGGCAAGAGAAGTGGGCGGTGATTTTTACGATTTCTTCCTGATCGATGATGACCACCTCTGCCTGGAGATCGCAGACGTATCGGGAAAGGGAATTCCCGGTGCCCTTGTCATGATGGCTTCCAAGATCATGCTGACAGACTTTGCCATGACACTCAGGGATCCTGCAGAGATTCTCCGTGCAGGCAACAACGCAATGTGCGGCAGCAACACAGATAAAGTGTTTGTCACTGTCTGGCTGGGAATCCTGGAAATCTCAACAGGCAGACTTACTGCGGCAAATGCCGGACATGAATATCCGATTTTGAAAAAGCCGGATGGAAATTATGAGATGATCAAGGATAAGCACGGTTTTGTCATCGGCGGCATGGAAGATATGGTATACAAAAACTACGAACTTCAGCTTGAGCCCGGCACGAAACTGTTCTTGTACACGGATGGCCTGCCTGAGGCGGAAGACGCGGACCACAATATGTTTGGAATAGACCGCATCCTCACCGCTCTGAACGAACAGCCGGATGCCGCTCCGGAGCAGGTCCTGTCCAACATGACCGATGCCGTGAACGCCTTCGTGAAAGAGACAGAGCAGTTTGATGACCTCACCATGCTCTGCCTTGAATACAAGGGACCTGCTGCTGTTTGATCAGCGGCCTGCGGAAAGATATTTTATAAGCAGTCCGGAAAAAGACATGGCCTGCCTGCATTTTATAAGCAAATCCGGAAAAAGACATGGCCTGCCTGCATTTTATAAGCAGTTCTCGGAAAAAATACCGGAAATCATTATCCCCAAAAATATTGTATGTAAAAATACGGGCGGCGCCTGAAAGATCAGCGCGCTGCCCGTATTTTCATTTCAGTCAGTGAGTATTGCAGGAGATCCTCCGGTTTCGTCTGCGGCCGGATCCACTCCAGTGCGGCATGCGGAGGAAGGATCAGAGGCATCCGGTCATGAATCCGGGACAGCTCCTGCCCGGGCTCTCTGGTCAGAATGACGAAGACAGGGACCTTATTTTCAATCCGGTAGAGTCCGCAGAGCCAGGTGATGGAAGAGGTCTTCAGAAGCTCTTTCCAGGATTCCGAAGGAGAAGGGACTGAGACTGCAGCAGAAGATATTTCTTCAGGAAAGGATCCCGCACAGATCGCATATTTCTGCCCGGTCTTTTTCCGCCCGCTTTCATCCGTAAAATGCTCCCACTCTAAATACCAGGAGGCCGGAACGATGCAGCGCCGGGAGGTCCAGGCATCACGGAAGGTCACTTTTTCGGCGGCAGTCTCCACGCGTGCGTTGACCAGGAGCATGCCCTTCTTTGCCTGTCCTGCCCCTTGTCCGTTTCCCGCAGGCAGGCGGAAACCCCACTGCATGGGATAAACAGCGGCATTGCCTCCTTTGTCCGGCGCCAGGACAGGAACGATATCTGTCGGACGGATCTCTCCGTATGTTTTCAGAATGCCGTCAGAGTCTCCGCTGTTAAATAGCGATGACCCTGCTCCTGCAGCAGGATTGCTGAAAAGATCCGTCTGGACGGCTGCATTTCCCGCCCCGCCTGTGTCAGGAAAACCTTTTTTCTGCAGCAGTTCCATCTGCCGGCGGCGCACAAATCTGCGGAGCAGAGGCGACTTTCGGGCGGCTGCCATAATGTATTCGAGATCCGGCGAACCGGGCAGGATGTAAAAACGGGTGCACATGAGTGATTTCCTTTCCATGCCGGGGGAGGATCCTCTGATCCGGCACGAATATATTTCCGGATTCTCTCCGGGAATAAGGGGATCGATCGTCTTTGGTGAACCTTACTTATTACAGTTATAGGATCCCTTTTGCGGATATGTCAAGACAAGCGGACTGTTTTGCAGGAACAGAATATTGCCTGCCAGGGGGTACAACTCTTTTTGAACCCGACATGACATTTGCATCGCATTCATTCTTTGCCTTGATCTTTCATTCCCATATAAAACAGCGTGCAAAAAAGGGTTCGACCTGTTACAATATCTGTATTGCACAGGGCAAAGCCGCCGTTTGACCAAAGACGGAGGTGATTGTGTGATCCACATACAGATAATCGATTTATATGACGCAGCTATCCGATCATTAAGAAGGCTGCGATTTTCTGTTTATGTTTTTTACAGTAAAAGTTCGATCAAGCGGCTGTGTGGATGGACGAGCTCGCTCGTCCAGACATACAGACATTTGATCGGACCACCATGTATGAGACAAAAAGCTACGCGCAGCAAGGCAAGCGGAGCGATTGTCGAATACATGGGGGCGATTGCGAGAGTGAGGCCTAAGCCGCACGGAGCAATCGACTTTTACACCCTTGGTGGAGGCAGTTACGCTGCCATGGCAGTTTACAGTGCATGCCGAATGATTGCCGAAGGTTTCGGAAGGATATGCAGCGGACCGGTTTCTGGAATGAGACCTGCATCCTCAGACCTGGATTCAAATTCAGTCCATACCATTCCGGGAAAAAGACATACTGTAAGAGAAATCCAAATATTACTATTCATTTTACTGCCGCTTTTGTTTATGTGCGGCTGTTCCTCCCGGTCAGGTGACCCCGTTCTGGAACCTCTTCCGACAGCAGAAACTGCAGGCACTTCTTCTCAGAACGCAGAGCAGCAGAAGGAGCCGGCCGCAGAGGAATCGGAAGAATCGGATGAGCAGCGTGCTCCGCAGAAGCAGGTGACAGTCCATGTCTGCGGCGCGGTCAGAAAAGAGGGAGTTTATGTGCTTCCTGAAGGAGCCAGGATCCTGGACGCAGTAGAAGCCGCCGGCGGGTTTTCGGAAAATGCAGACAAGTCCTTCCTGAACCTGGCCATGCAGGTTGAAGATGCATGGCAGATTCGTGTACCGTCTAAAGAGGAGACAGAGAATCTTCGGAAACAGCAGGGGGACGCAGATCAGGGTCCGGCTTCTGTTTCCACACAGGGAAATCAAGGGATTCCCGGAGATTCTGTAATTACCGACGGGGCGGATTCTCCATTTATTGTGAGGGGAGAGGGATCTCCTGACTGCTTGTCCGGCGGATCCCCGCAGACAGGCACTGCCGCAGATGCGGAAAAAGTCAGGATAAATCTGAATACAGCGTCCAAAGAGGAACTCATGAAGATTCCCGGCGTCGGGGAAGCAAAGGCCCAGCGCATTATTGACTACCGGGAGCAGAACGGACGGTTTGAGGCAATTGAGGATCTCATGAAGGTTCCCGGCATCAAGAATGCGAGTTTTCAGAAGATGAAGGAATATATTACTGTTTAGGATCTGCTTTTATTAGGAACTGTTTTTATGCTTTTATGCTTCTGTGGACTTTTACGGCTTTTTATGATTATGAATAGAAATAGTTCTTTATTTTTTTTATGAATAGAAACAGTTCTTTAATTGACAGTCTGCATATAGGAACGGAAGTAAGGGGAGACTGATTTATGGCATTAAGAGTTCTGGTCGTAGATGATGAGAAGATAATCGTGAAAGGGCTGCGCTTCAGCCTTCTTCAGGATGGATATGAAGTGGAGTGTGCCTATGACGGAGAAGAGGCAGTCACATTGATCCGGGAACAGCAGTTTGATATTGTTCTTCTGGATGTCATGCTCCCCAAACTGTCCGGTTTTGAAGTGCTGCAGCAGGTCAGGGAGTTTTCGGATGTGCCGATCATCATGCTCACTGCGCGCGGAGACGACATGGACAAAATCCTCGGTCTCGATTTCGGTGCGGATGACTATGTTACAAAGCCCTTCAATCCGCTGGAGGTCAAGGGAAGGATCAAGGCAATCCTGCGCCGCACATCCCGCGCCCGCAAAGCGGAGGCTCCTGTCGAGAACATCATTGAAGTGGGTGATCTGCGCATGGATCTGGACAACCGCCGTGTCACTCTTTCAGGCAAGGAAATCAATCTCACCAGCAAGGAATTCGAGATGCTGGAGCTTCTGGCCACGCACCCCGGAAAGGTCTACAGCCGTGTCATGCTCCTGCAGATGGTGTGGGGCAAGGAATACCAGTCTCCCGGCGATGTACGTACAGTCGATGTTCATATACGCAGGCTTCGTGAAAAAATCGAACACAATGCTTCCGACCCTCAGTACGTCCTGACCAAGTGGAAGCTCGGATATTATTTCAAGAGCCACGAAAAATAAGATGCTGCCGCATCAATCGCCCCCGCTGACCGGGGCGGGGCAGAGGATCTGCTTCCGCGGATCCATGCCGGGCGGCCTATTGTCTGCCGTCTGAACGGAGTCTTGTAATTTATGAGGGAAAGAATCAAAAAAATCCTTGACAGACTGACATTTTTGCGAAGTCTGGGGGTCCTTTTTTTCATTATCATATTCCTGGTCGGTGTCGTCCCCTGTGTCCTTCTTCAGAACGCGATCCTGCGCAATTATGAGGAGCGGGCGGTGGAGGTGCGTGTGGAGCAGGTCAAGGGTCAGCTGCGATCCCTGGCCAATCACCTGATCAACAGCAATTATCTGGTCAATCATGAATCCGGACAGGTCGATGCGGAGCTCTCCGAATTTGCAACGCTGTACGACGGACGTCTCATGATCATCGATCCTACGCTGACGGTTGTAAAGGATACCTATGGCCTGTCGGAAAACAAGACGATCGTCTCGCAGGACGTTATTACCTGTCTGCTGACAGGAGAACGCGAGGGATCACAGAACTACGACAGGAAATACGGCTTTATTGAGATCGTTGTTCCGATCACCGAGACCAGATCCATGGAAGGTCTGGACTATTACGTGAATAATAACGGAAGCACTTCCGACGAGATGCCGGACACCGGCTCCGGACAAAGTGCCCTTAATGGCGAAAACAGCCAGTCCAACACAGTCCTGGGTGTACTGCTCGCAAGTACTTCCACGGAATACATCCAGAAGACCAAGGATATTCTGCGGCGCAAGGCACTTATGCTGCAGACAGTCATGCTGATCGTTGTTTTCCTGGCTTCTATTATTATCTCCAGAATGCTGGTACGTCCCTTTGAGGTCCTGTCCAGGGACATCCTTGAAGTCAAAGAAGGGTATTCCAATGAACCGATCTCGGCGCCCCGTTATCTGGAGACCATGCACATTGCGGATTCATTCAACACAGTTCTGGCCAGGATGAACGCCCTGGACCAGTCGAGGCAGGAATTCGTCGCGAACGTGTCGCATGAGCTCAAGACCCCTATGACATCCATGAAAGTCCTTGCGGCCTCTCTTTTGTCGGAAGAGGATGTGGATCCTGCCGTCTACAGAGAATTTCTCGAGGATATCGACAGCGAGATCGACCGTGAGAACAAGATCATTTCCGATCTTCTGGCCCTGGTCAAAGAAGACCGGACCAACATTGACCTCGAAGTCACAGAGACGGACATCAACGCATTGGCGGAGGCTGTCATGAAGCGCATGCGCCCCATCGCGGAAATCGCCGATATCGCCATGACTCTGGTCAACCGCTGTGAAGTGCAGGCTGAGGTGGATTCCACCAGAATCAGTCTGGTCCTCACCAACCTGATTGAGAATGCCATTAAATATAACCGGGAGCACGGGGAAGTGACCGTCACGGTTGATGCGGACGAAGAGTATTTCATGCTGAGCGTCGCAGACAACGGAATCGGGATCCCTGAGGAAGACCAGGCTCGTATTTTTGAGCGATTCTTCCGTGTGGATAAGTCCCGCTCCCGCGAGATCGGAGGAACAGGCCTCGGACTGTCGATCACCAGGAGCGCGATTCTGCGTCACCACGGAACCATTTCTGTCGAGAGCAAGGAAGGCGAAGGCACTACCTTTACCGTGCGCATACCTCTGCACTATTCTGTGGAGCCCATGGAGCTGGAAGTTGATAAACAGCGCAGACAGATCACACGATTTCTGCTGCGCCGCAAAAACAGGCTGGCGCAGAAAGAGTACCTGGAAAAGACGATCCAGGTCTCACAGCGCAAATATAAACCGGACTCACCGGCTGCACCCGGTCCATTCAGCCCTGATCGATCCAAGGCTGATCAGTCCAGATACGATCAATTCAGGCCGGAACAATACAGGATCGATCAAACAGGATCTGGTCAGAACGAATCTGGCCAGAACGGATCTGGCCAGAACGGATCTGGCCAAACCGGATCCTCTCAAACCAGATCTGCTCAAACCGAATCTGGCCAAACCGGATCTGCAGAAGAAGGGAGGAATCAGTGATGAAAAGAAAAACTGTATCCCTGAACTGCACCCGGATATTCCCCCCATCATCAAGAGATGTTCGGGATTTAACAGGAGGAGCCGGGGATCATTATTCTGCCCGTTTTACACGCTTCACCCGCATCACCCCCTTTACCCCCTTTGCTCCCTTCACTCGAAGAACTTCTGCATCCGCTATCTGCCTTATTCTGGCCAGCCTGCTGCTTCTGTCCGGCCTGTGTACGGGACTTTGCGGCTGTGCGGGAAAGGATTCGGATGAAAAAACGGTGCGTGTCTTCTATCTGAACAGAGAAAAGACCGGACTTGTTCCCAAACAGAAGGCGCTGAAAGCGGAATCTTTATACGGACAGGTGGGAGAGATGCTGGATCTTCTTGCAGCGCCTCCCGGCGATGAAAGCGCGGCTGCTCCCATCAGCGGATTTGAATGCGGTGACTGTACCATTGAAAAAAACACGATCATCCTTGAACTGTCCGGCAGCTATCGGAAGCTGGATACAATAACGGAAAAACTGACCCGGGCCGCGATCGTCAACACTCTGTGCGAATTAGAAGAGATCCGCCGTGTCACCATCCGTGTAAACGGTGCCCTGATCGTGGATGAGCACGGCAACAAGTCGGAAAATATGACGGCAGATCAGTTTATATACAACGCCGGCAGCGAGATGCTCAACTTTGAGCGAGCGGAGATCCACCTTTACTTTGCATCCGAGGACGGAAAAAAACTGGTGGAGACCTACCGGACTGTTGTTTTCAACGGCAATATTCCCATGGAGAGACTGGTCGTGGAGCAGGTCATCGCCGGCCCCAACGGCGCTTTCAATTACCCGACGGTCAACGAAAACACAAAAGTCGTCAACATACTGACCCGCGATAATATCTGCACAGTTACCCTGGACAAGACTTTCCTCACCAATCCCTATTCCGTGGATCCGGAGGTCGCCATTTACTCGATCGTCAACTCACTGACTGAACTCCCTGCTACCCGCCAGGTGCAGATCCTCATCGAGGGAGAAGAGAATCCGGTCTTCATGAATACCTACACGATCAACTCAGAGACCCTCCTGCAGAAAAACACCAAGATCGTTCAGAACGGGGAGTGAGACCCTCCTGCAGAAAAAGACCAAGATTGCCCGGAACGGGGAGTGATCCAAACAGGATCCAAACAGGATTGTCCGGAACGGGGAGTGATTCTTGTTGCAAAAAGAAAGAAAAATGCTAAAATAGAACCATCGCACAGGACAAAGCCGCCGTTTTATACAACGGAGGTGTCTGAGTGATGCGAACTCATATTTCTAACGCGTACAGCGCAGCCACCCGCACAAACCGGGAGCTGCGCTTTTTTCCTTTTTCGACAGGAAGGCCTCTTTTTGCGGTACTTGCCATTGCGGCAGCTGCGATCGGGATGACTATACTGCTTTTTCCGCCCAGGCCGGCAGATTACGAACCGCACCGGGAAGAAATAATACAGCTGACAGGGACAGTCTGCAGCCTTGAACCCAGGCTGCAGGAGGATACAGTCGTCTGGCGTATGATCCTGTCCGATGTCCGGTTTGAATCCCTTATGGCAGCGCCTGATACAGAAAGGACTGTCAAGATTAAGACCTCGTCCAACAGAGGAGATGAATCTATAGGAGGTGCCGAATCTGAAAGGGTGGATAAGGGGCAGGCAGATTCAAATCCGGAAAATCTTGCTGTTGAAAACAGTACTGCCGGACAGATTCAAGCTGCTTTTCATCTGACCAGCAAAGATAAGGTACTCTGCATTCTGGACCATGAACCTGAAGCAGAGATGAGCTCCCGTGTGCGAGTGAGCGGGAAACTATTTCCTTTCCGGGCCGCCATGAACGAAGGCGAATTTGACCTTCGCATGTATTACCATATCCTGCGGATTGAGTTTTCACTCCGCGACGTGGATCTTCTCGCTGCCTCATCACCGGCAGACAGGCTCGCCGCATTATTATTTCACTTCAAAAACCACTTGTCTTTAATCATTGACCGTCTTTTTTCGAAAGAGAATTCGCCGGTCCTCAAAGCCATGCTCCTGGGAGAAAAGGGCATGCTGGAAGAAGAGACGAAAGAACTCTATCAAGGGGCCGGAATTATCCATATCCTGAGTATAAGCGGTCTCCACTTGTCTCTTCTCGGTATGGGCCTTTTCTCCCTGACCGGAAAGTGCGGGCTCATTCCCATACCCGTTCGGGCAGCATTATCGATTATTACAGTCTTTCTATACGGAAAAATGATCGGCATGGGCACTTCTGTATTCCGTGCCCTCATTATGCTGACCCTATATATCATATCCAAAGTCATTGGCAGGACCTATGACCTTCTGACGGCTGCCTCCATCGCCGCATTTCTCCTGCTGCTGGACCAGCCCCTCTACCTTCTCCATACGGGCTTCCAGTTCTCTTTTGGTGCTGTCCTGGCTATCGGCTTCCTGCTGCCGGCTCTTCCCGGCCGCATTCTGAAAGCCGTCGCCATCCCGTTTGCCACCCTGCCTGTCTACCTGTGGGCATACGGAACTTTTCCCATCACTTCCCTGCTTTTGAACCTGATCGTCATTCCCCTTATGACTGTGGTAATGATCAGTGCCGGAGGATCCGTTTTGTTTGAAGCTTTTGCCGGGATCCTGCCGGTCAGCCGGCTGATCGGCCTGCCTTCGGAACTGATTCTGGATTTTTACCGTTTCCTTGCGGAGACATCCTCCAGGATCCCCGGCCATGAGATCGTGCCGGGCAGACCTGCGGCCGTGCAGGTCCTTCTGTTTTATACAATGCTGTGCTTGCTTTCGGCCATTTCCGTACGGCTGCAGATGCCGCATATGCGAAGGCGCATTGAAGCTGCCTCAGTCAGCCGCAGTGCTGTCAGTCAAGGTGCAGTAAGCGGTGCTGCGAATGAGGAAAGAGATGTTGGTTATCGCAGTTGTCTCCGAGGAAAAGAGGAAAGAGATGCTGGTTATCACAGTTGTCTCCGAGGAAAAGAGTCCGTCCCGAACAAAATGGACAGGATTCTTTTGGCGGTTTCGGAGAGAACATGCCTGTTGTTCCGTCTGTACGATAATCGCGAGAGGAAGATTTTTGCATGCATCTTCAGTGCGCTGTGGCTGATCGCTGCTCTTTTTGTCCTGACTTTCCGGCGGCCTCCGGCATTTGAGATGGACGTGCTTTATGTCGGGCAGGGTGACGGCATATTCATCAGCTGTGAGGGCAGAAATTTCCTGGTTGACGGCGGCAGTTCGACCAAAGAGGAGCTTGCCAAATATACTTTGATCCCTTTCTTGCACTGCAAAGGGGTCAGCCATTTGGACGGTATCATCATTTCCCACGAAGACAGCGATCATTGCAGTGGTCTTCTTGAATTTCTCGAAGCAGAATTGGAAGAAAAGCCCGTTATTTCTATTTCTGCTGTCTATCTTCCGGATATTGCAGAGGAAACGAAAGGGGAGAACTACCTCATGATTGTAGAACTTTCTGAAAAGGCAGGCATTCCGGTCCGGTATATCAGCTGCGGCCAGAGGATTCGAGCGGGAAATTTGTTCTTGGACTGCCTTCATCCTGCCCGCGGCGCTTCCTACACAGACGCCAACGAATATTCCGCGACGATGCTGCTTCGATACACAGCTCCGTCATCATACAATGCAGGAACAGACGATGCTTTTTCCGCCATGCTCACCGGAGATATTGAGGAAGAGGGAGAAAAAGACCTGTGCGAACATCTGCAGGATATGAATATCACCGTACTGAAGGTCGCCCATCATGGGAGCCGGAACGCGACTTTAGATGACTTTCTGAAGCTCGTGCATCCACAGGCAGCAGTCATCTCTGCCGGTGTGGATAACCTGTACGGCCACCCGCATAAAGAACTGTTGGACAGGCTTGGGTCCTCCGTATCCTGGCCGGCCATTTACAGGACTGATTTACAGGGGGAGATCTCATTCCGGCTCAAGAAGAAGGGAGACAACTATCAAATCAAAACCTTTTTGGGAGACGCGACAGAGACGTCGAAATAGAAAAAGATCACCACTGCGGCAGAGGGAGCGAAGCGACCGGAGGCTGTGGAGTGCAAAAGGTCACGCATGCCATGAAAAAGCGAAGCGACAGAGACGTCGAAATGGTAAAAGATCACTACTGCGGCAGAGGGAGCGAAGCGACCGGAGGCCGTGGCAGGCAAAAGGTCACGCATGCCATAAAAAAGTGAAGCGACAGAGAGATCGAAATAGAAAAAGATCACCACTGCAGCAGAGGGAGCGAAGCGACCGGAGGCCGTGGAGTGCAAAAGGTCACGCATGCCACGAAAAAGTGAAGCGACGGAGACGCCGAAATAGTAAAAGATCACTACTGCGGCGGAGGGAGCGAAGCGACCGGAGGCCGTATCGTGCAAAAGGTCACGCATGCCACGAAAAAGTGAAGCGACGGAGACGCCGAAATAGTAAAAGATCACAACAG
>Ga0310695_10010865_pt1 | contig 13192 bp, 6 predicted proteins | sample RumenRJG_04DNA_FD_203882 | JGI IMG/M metagenome (GOLD analysis project Ga0310695, IMG submission 203882) | Bovine rumen microbial communities from Lethbridge, Alberta, Canada - RJG_04 (v2) (version 2) | ecosystem: Host-associated > Mammals > Digestive system > Stomach > Rumen | place: Canada...
CGTCGATTTCAAGTATAAACTTGTCATCCACAACCAAATCCGCACTCAAACCTGCAATATCAACCCCTGCAAGTACATGATGGTCAAGTTTACGAATTTCATCGGCAACTTCACGCTCAAATGAGTTTTTATAAATATTTGCATCTATTTCGTCATTTGCAAGCGCGCGTTTGCGTTCCAAATACTCTTTGATATATGAAATATAATTTCTAAAATGCCCTTCTGACATTGTTTCAATATCGTGTGAAACAAAGTTTATACATTTGTTTTTCGCTCTTGTAATCGCAACATTAAACAAATTCGGTTTCTGAATAAATGTAATGCTCTGCGGATGAGAATTGTTTGCAAAGCCCCATGAAATAAGCATTATATCTCTTTCATCACCCTGAAAAGTATGTGCTGTACCAATTTCAATTTGATGTTTTTTAATCATGTAATCAGACAAAACTTTCGGGACAGAAATTTTCAGTTGCTCAACCTGCGCTCTGAAAGGTGAAATTATCCCGATTGTTGTCGGATTATCAGGGTTATTTTTTTCGTCATCCACAATAATTTCATGCAAAACTTTGACAAGTTCTTCGACTTCAGGCAGGTTTCTTGTTGCATCAGAATCAACTTTTCCGTCTTGAACTTTGATCAAATCCAAAACTTTTTCATCAAGTTTGTCCTTGCGCATAACTCTTATTCTGTCTGAATAGAATTCACGGTTAGAAAAATTGATTACAGGCGGAAGGCTTCTGAAATGCTCATCAAGCATGACAGAATTCATTGAATAATAATCCGCCAAATCAAACATAGAGTTTGTTCTGAATCTCCACATCAATTGATATTTATCAGGGATACCGTATTGGCTTAAAAACGACTGTTCTTTGGCTTTTTCAAGGAAAGACAGGTGCGGTAATTGTTTATCATCACCAACTATAACCGATTTTTTTGCACGATACATAATAGGGAAACAACTTGCAATATCGCACTGCGAAGCCTCATCAATAATTGCAACATCAAACATTCCGGGTTTTAAAGGCAAACTGTCAGATACCGCATAAGTAGTAACACACCAGCACGGAAACGCCTCTAATAACGGCTTGAAATCTTCTGTTTCAAGTATATTTTCAGAATTTTTTCTTCTGTTACTTACAAGAGATTTTGCATGAATTTTTATTCTGCGAACTTTTTTTGCATCTCTTAAAAGTGATTTCAACGCTTCACGGCGGGAACTTTTTAGGATATTTATTGCCAAAGATTTTTGTTTTCTTTTGAGTTGACGAATTTGTTCCATCATAACATGAAGATTACCGATTTTTTGAATATCCGCTTCAATCTTTCTTAATTGCCATTTTTGAGTAATAAAATCAAGTTCGACTTTCAGGCGGTCTAAATTCTCACTTTCAACCTCAAAATCTTTTAAATCAAGAATTTTTTTGAGTTGTCTTAAACTTGACATATTCTTTAAACCCGCAAAAAATCCTGCTTTTTCCATATTTTCGGTCAAAGTTTTAATAACATCATTGATATTATCAATTTCGGATTTTTTAAGCGGTCGCCTGATATATTGCATATCGCCTACGGTCATAGAGTTTTCTTTAATTTCATCTCTCAAATCGTGCCATTTTTTCTCAAGTTTTATGATATTTTCGCATTTTTGTTCGGTTTCACGAATAATATCAAGATGTTTTTTCATATCATCTACATCTGCAAAAATATAGTCTTCAACATCATCATCAAGATTAATTTTATTATTGGTCAAATCTTTAAGTTGATTACTTAATTGTCTTTGGTAATTTAATCTGCCTGCTCTCAATGCAAGATATGGAGCACCAAGACCGTTTAAACGATCAGCAACAACATCAACAGCCTTATCCATACGGGACGCAATCAAAACTGTTTTCCCGTTTGCTATCAGGTGTGCGGCAAGGTTTACAATAGTCTGAGATTTTCCTGTTCCCGGAGGTCCTTGTACCGCAATAAATTTATTGTTTTCAATATTTTTGATTACTCTTTCCTGCGAATCACTCAAAGACAAAGGAGTAATCGGATAGAAAGGAGTATTGTCGTCTTTTACCGTGTTTCTTTCAACCGCCTGATTATATTCATCATTAATGACTGACAAAGTTGTTTCACGATAAACTCCGCTTGGTTTTTCTGCGATTTGCAAAAGTTCGTGCAAAACACCTGCCGTAACTGTCGGGCGTTTTGTCAAAATAATTGCACTTTGATAGGTTACACAGAGTTTTTTGAGGTCACCCTCATATTTTTGTTTCTGCTGCTGAATATCATCTTCAATGATTTCGTCTAAATTATCACCGTTTATTTCCATATTTGAATAATCTGGCGTTTCATCTCTTGAAACATTATCTTCATCTGCATCTTCACTGTTATCAAGAGCAATCTCAACATCAGGAATAAGTGATTTTAGTGTAGTTAAGAAAATATCCATTTTTTCTTTTGTAATAGGTAAATCAGGCACAACATCCAAAATACCTTCCAAAAAAGAATCCACTTCATCGTCATCATCACTTTTTTTCATCAAAGATGCCAATGCACCGGTATTTAAAGACAAAATATCTTCCTGACGAATACAGTTTATATTTACACCGTTTCGCTCCAACTTGCACGGAACATACAAAAGCGGGGTCAAAAACTCATTACGGCGCTTGGATTTTCCGTTTCTGCCGACCAAAAACATATAACCGTAAATTAAATATTTATCTCTTGAATTGTTTTCACTCTGAATCATAAGTTCGGTCAAATTCGGGTTTGCACCGTCGAGTTTTAAATATTCAAGACCGTCTGTCAGCAAAGTTTCTTTTTCTTTTAAGAAAATCCATTTATTATCTTTATCACCTTTTAGATTTCGAAAAGTTGAACTTTTAACCTCCTCACGCACACAGTCATGCAGATATTGGCTGATTTTCTTGATAAAACTGTTATTAAATGCTGAATTTAGTGCTTTTGTTGCTTCCTGTAACATGAAATTCCCCTGTTTATAATGTTAATAGTTTTTTCATTTTACACTATTTTAGGCTAAAATCAATAATTTCACATCATTAATTTAATGGATATAAATATAGCAAAAAATTAAATTTACGAACTTTTTGATATTACAAAACTTAAAACAAACTTGAAGTTCATGCCTGTAAAATTTATAATACATCATGCTGGTGTGAGTATGGAAAGGAATTAAATATAAATGGCTGCTATTGAAGAAAAAACTTATCCTGAATTAGAAAGGGCTATCAGTCCTAATCATGACATTAAACTCTTTGCGGGACGTTCAAATCCTGCATTAGCACAAGAAATTGCAAACGAACTCGGAACAAGTATCGGACCTATGGTTGTAAAAAATTTTTCTGACGGGGAAATTTATGTTCAGGTCAAAGAAAGTGTCAGAGGAGATGATGTTTTTATCATTCAGCCGATATGTAATCCCGTTAATGAAAATCTTATGGAATTATTGATTATTATTGACGCATTCAAACGTGCAAGTGCAAAATCAATTACTGCAGTTATTCCATACTACGGTTATGCAAGACAGGACAGAAAAACTTCAGGCAGAGAAGCCATTACAGCAAAACTTGTTGCAGATTTGCTTACAACAGCAGGAGCAGACAGAGTTCTTGCAATGGATTTGCACACAGGTCAAATTCAGGGATTTTTCAATATTTTAGTTGACCACATTTTTGCTGCGCCGATAATAACAAATTATATAAAAAGTTTGAATATTAATCCTGAAGAAATGGTTGCCGTTTCCCCTGATATGGGCGGAGCCAACAGAACAAGATATTTTGCAAAAAAACTTGATTGCCCTATCGCAATTATTGACAAACGCCGTGACAAACACAATGAAGCAATAGCCACAAATGTTATAGGTGATATTGAAGGTAAGGTTTGTTTAATGTTTGACGATATTATTGATACGGCAGGAACAATCTGTGAAGCGGCAAAATTATTGAAATCAAGAGGGGCAAAAGAAATCTATGTCGGTGCAACTCACCCTGTTTTCTCAGGTCCTGCGGTTGAGAGATTAGGTTCAGCACCTATAACCGAATGTATTGTAACAAATACTATTCCGCTTGATATGAGCAAAATGCCGTCTAATATTAAGCAACTTTCTGTTGCACCGTTACTTGCTCAGGCAATAGCAAGAATCCATGATGATGAATCAGTAAGTTCTTTGTTCGGTTTTGAAAAAGAAATGCAGGTTAACTAAGTAAGGTAATATATTTATAAAAAAACAGACTGCCAAATTGGCAGTTTGTTTTTATTATTGTTTTTGTATTTGATATGGTTTTATTTACCGTTTTTTTTAGCAGAGGGATCTTTACCTATTGCCCATCTAAAGCCGGCAGATAAAGCAATACCATTTCTTCCGCCGTTGCGAAGCATTGCCTGAGCAAAGCCCGTAAATCTTTCACCCCAGCGTTTTTGTAATCCGACACCATACTGAATGTACGGTTTTACACTCATATTCGGTAATGAAACATTTTGTGCCTTGAAATGTGTGTCATCCATTATGTTCCATACCATCTGTACTCCCACATAAGGCTGCCAACCATGTTTTAAATTCCCGATAAATTTCAAGCCCGGTGCCATATTTATTGCATGCAACGGATCAGATTTAATTCTTACTCCCGCAGAATTTGTATAATCAAAAGTATTTACAAATGTATAACTCATTAACCAACTTGGCTGAATTATGAATTTACCCTTTGCAAGTTCCCAATTATATCCCGTCTTACTTGCTACACCTGTCATTAACATTGGAAAATCTTCACTGCCATACATTGTAGATGCATCTGCTACACTTGCTCCGACATTTGCAGTTAATGCAGTAAAGAAATCACCTTTATACCATATTCCTGTTGCACCTAAATTACCGCCGTTTTGGTATATTGAATTACCCTGATAATTTTGGTGAGAACCATTGTACCCGATATAAACAGAATATTGATAATCCCAGCCGTTCTTAGTTTCATACATTTTAGAATCACCGCCAAAGTATGAACCATACATTATATTTTCGGCATTTGGACCGCCATTGAGATTTACTTTTTCAAAACTTGCATAAGGTCTGAACCATCCCGCACTGTCTTTTTCAGGCAAATATGTCGGACTGAATACTTTAGGTTGAACTTCTGAAGCATAACGATTTGCCATTTTGTAAGCCTGTCGTTCTTCACGAGTCATAAGCATTTTCATATCCAAATTTCTGAATGCTTCGTCATAAGAATTCAATTGAGATAAGTATCCGCCCAACTGTGCAGCAACAGGACTTACCGTAACCGCAGGGTTGAAACTGTCATAACCACTCCCTGCTCTTGCAAGCCCGAATACGACAGTTCCGTCTTCCGTCACTCCGAAATTCGTATTATATTTATAAATCGGAGTTGTTAAAGACTGAGGTTTCAATCCGAAAACTACCGACCTTTTTAATTCCGTATTTTTAAATTCCGGACTGATAATTGGTACTTCATAATTATCTTTTGTTAAAATAGTACGTTCATTGGTATTAATAAGATTTACATTGTCAATATTAATCGTTCCGTAATTAGTAATGGCATCGTCTTCATTTTCAAAAACAAAAGTATCTGCTTTACCGTTTTTTATATCCACATCAATTGCCAAATTGGTGTCCTCATTAAGATATAATTTTGACAAATCGACAGGAGTTGCTTTATCATTTTGCAGATTAATATTTGCTCCGTTTAAAATAAGAAAATTTGTTCCGCCCGCCAATAAAGAATCCTTATTAACATTAATTTCTCCACCTGCTGCATTGATGGTGGTATTTGAAAGTTGCCCGTTTAATTCAAGATTGTTTGCTTTGCTATATAATGCTACATTATCAGTCTTATTGAGAATAATATTATCCCCATAAGCAACAACTTTTGAATTTTCATTACTTTCGCCTGTAATTTTACCTGCAACAACAATTTCAGAACCTTTATCTGACATTAAAAGAACATTTGAACTATCGTCTAAATATATAGCGTTATTACTGCTTACAATTGCAACCTGAGGATTCTCCGAACCTGATACAATATTTAACATACCACCATTTTGAACAGTATAGGTTCCTTTATTTTCCTCGCCTTCTGAAGCATAAAAAGTATTAGTTTTTATTGTCGTACCTTGCGGATTTGTAGTCCCGTCAATAATAAGCCCCTTATGCCCATCAAAATTCAGGCTGTCACCACTGACTTCAAAAGTTTTCCCCGTAACTGTTCCGCCATCTGCATTTTGAATTTCACCTTCAGCAACAATATAATTAGATGTTTTGGCATCCTGCGCGGCATCACCAACACCGTTTGATGCTGAAACAGAACTCACTACAAGATTTTGTTTTGAACTGTCTTGTGAGAGGGTATATTTTTTCCCGTCATAATAAACATTTGTTGAGGAGGTTCCTAAATCAACCAAAGCATTTGTAAACAGAGGTTTTTCATAATCCGTTCCTTTTGCTTTGAGTTGAGAAACTTCACCTTTATCAGCATAAACTCTTGAAATTACTGTCGTTCCTGTACTTCCTGAAGTATCAGTTATATTGAATGTGTCCCCCAAATCAACATCAAGTTTTGAACCGTCTGATGTAACTAACTTATTAATTTTTATATTTTCTTTTGTCTGATTACTTGTATCAAGTTCACCTGCATTAAGACGCAATTCGTTATTAATATTTGATACATTGAAAGTTTCTAATATTTTACCGTCAGAAACATTAATTGCACCGCTTCCTGTAATACTTTCTTCAGTATTTTGAGTTTTTATTGATGTGTTACCTGTAATATTAAGAACTCCGTTATTTGTTATATTATACACATCAATAGTTTTAGATTCGTTTGAATTCCCAAAATTCAGAGTTCCGTTGACATTCATTTTTAAGGTATTAAATATGGCATTTTCTCCGGTTATGTTATCCGAAAAACTACCATAGTAAGAATCTGTTCCATTTCCAAAATTCAAATTTGTAAAGTAAATTTTACTTACATCTTCACCGGTCACAGGTTGACCTTCACTATCCTGAACATACATACCTGCTCCGGACTGAACTGAGTTCCATTCAGAAATAATATCGCCTTTTACACTTGAACCGTTTTCTATATTGATATTTTTTACATGTGCATTTTCGGAAATATAAATTGATGCTTTTTGACCTTCAAGTTTGCCTGATACATTAAAATTTTCCACCAAAGGACCCTGTAATGCATCTTCGGCAATGGGGTTCTTCTTTCCGTCAAATTCAGAATATGAACCTCTACCGGAATATAATTCACCCATTACATTTTTACCGAAATCAAATTCGGCAGCCACACCGCCATCACCCTTTGCGGTTACTTCTGAACCCGAATTTAATGTAATTGTATGATTCTTACCCCACATAGTTGCAATACCGATACTCCCTGCACCTGCAGTATCAATTTTATTTCCGGTATTAAGAGTATATGAGTTATTTACACCATCAATTCTTGCCCCGATTGTATATTTACCGTCAGATAATATATCCGAAACCTGAGTAATATTGTTATTATCACCGTAAATATGCAGACCTATACCATTTTCTGTCGTACTTCTGCCTGAATACATGCCTGATGTTTCATCCCAAACACCACCATAACCTCTTGTAAAAACCTCTGACATATTATCAAGATAATAAGATTGACCAAAATATTTTCTCATATCAACATCATAACCAAGGTCTTTTAATACAGCCAATTCGGCTTCCATAAGTATTGCCCAGTTCTGATAATTTTGGTGTGACATAAAACTGTTTTTAAGTTCAATATGAGATAATTCCGGTCTGGAATCTTCTATTACATTGACCGGCAGCCCCAAAACCAAAGGACGCTTTGCCAAAGCATCATAATAATTAGAATAATTTTTCAATCCGCCTTTATACATTATATATGCTTCCATATCTTCAACAGAAACATTATTTAATCCTGTAAGAACTTTCAAAGTTTCTTTTCCCGCAAAATACGGAGCATAATGCAAAATATCAAAAATTCCGCCTTCATCCATATTATCAATTTTTAGGGACATACCCCGAGCAGCAGCAATTTCAAGTGAAGGATTATAATATGATGCAGAAGAAACATTTCCCTTATATATCCTCAAATAACTGTCCCAAATTGAAATAGGAGAATTTACATTTCTTGAAAAATAATAACTAAAATCATCTTGTTTTACTCTGTATTGAGATGTACCGCTTGCAAGACCAATTGAATGATACATTTCATGAATCATAGTTGAATATATATCAGGCAAGTGCTCCTTAAAAATAGCCGAAGAACCATCATAATTGCTCCATTTAGGTTCTGATTCAATTAAACCAAGACCAACTTCAATTAACCCGTGGAATTCCGGCAAAGGTTCATCTTCATCAGGAATTATCTGCTTATTAGTCATCATTGAATTTATTAATGTATACATGTAATTTGAATTAGTGACTTCATAATAGTCGCTTGATGCAAATGCGTTAAGTTCGTTTGAAGAATATATTCTGTAAATCGGTAAATTATTCGGAGTAAAATTGATATATTCTGTCCACTTTTTTGCCGCATCAAAAAGAGCACTCATTTGATTGTTTGTAAGATTATATGTAGAAGTAACCGCTTTATTATCATAATTAAAATATTCTCCTGCATCATAAATATCAAAAGCATAATGCACGGAACCTTCCGGCACCTCATATCTTGTATATGAAAATGCAGGAACAGATAATAATGTACTCAAAACCAAAGCGAAAAATATCTTTTTCATTTCTATCCTCTATAATATTAATTCCAAATAATACAATTATGTTATCACAAACTCTATGAATATATAAAAATATTTAATAAATTAGCAATTTTTTTTCTGTGTATGTTTTTATTAATGTATAAGGTTAGAATTACAAATTGCAGGTAGAACATGATTAACAATACTAATACGGATTACGCAGATTACACATTAGGCGCAGGCGCAGGCTATTTATCCTACAAAGGAGCAACAAAATTAGGTGCAAAAATCAGAAAACCTTATGCGCAGACTGTTATGAATAATATGAGATCTTTTTCTGCAATTCCGCTAAATAGGGATGCCTTAAAAAAAGCAACCTACGACGGATATGTTCAGTCAGGACTAAAAGCAAAGAAAGTCTATCTGCATAATGTTACATCTGACAATGTAGAACAAATGGAAAAACTTATAAAGAAAAAGTCATTTATTATCGGCAAAAATTCAAAATTATTCCAAAAATTAAACAAGATAAAAAGAAATCCGAATACAAGACCTCTAAATCCTAAAGAACAAGAAGAACTTGCTCAAAAATTATCACAATATCTTAAAAATAAAGAATACAAAAAGGCATGGCAAGAATTTAAAAATGCTTGCAAAGGTAAACCGATAAGCACATCCGGAACTCCTGACAAAATCATTAAATCTGATAAGGCTCAAAAACTCTCAACAAAATTAAAAGTTGTTGCAAAGGGTGAAAACGCATTCTATTCTCCGATAACAAAAGATATAATGATTAACACGGACAAACTTGGCGGTGCATCATTCCACGAAATGGGACATGCGTTGAATGCGACAGGCTCAAAAGCCATAAAAGCACTTGCTATCGGTCGCCATATAACAAGATTATTTGTACCTTTAATTCTTGCAGTCGGATTATTGAAACCTAAAAAGAAAGACGGACAAGAATCGAACGGAATTATTGATAAAACAACAACATTTATAAAAAATAATGCAGGGAAACTGGCTTTTGCCGCATTGATACCAACCCTTGCAGAAGAAGGACTTGCAAGCATCAGAGGCGGGCAAATTGCCAAAAAAGTTTTAGATCCGAAACTTTTAAAACAGGTAAACAAACACAATTTCTTTGCATGGACAACATATCTTGCCGGCGCACTTGTAACATCCGGTTCTGTCGCTTTGGCAGTTAAAATTCGTGATGCCATTGCAGAGAAAAAATAAAATTTAATTAAATAATAAATTACTTAAAAATTAGAACAGAAATTAGCGCCGTGGTAATTAGCGGAATGTTATAATGTAAAAATGTCGGAATACAAGTATCCCAAATATGATTGTGTTGCCCGTCGGCATTAAGACCGGCAGTAGGACCAAGCGTAGTATCTGATGCCGGCGAACCCGCATCACCTAATGCAGCCGCAGCAGCAAGAACAATAATCATTGACGGAATACTGAACCCTAATTTTATAAATATCGGTACAAACAAAACTGCCAAAATAGGTATTGTACCAAATGATGTTCCTATTCCCATTGTTATAAATAAACCTACAAATAACATCAATGCCGTTGCAATAAGTTTACTTGACATCATAAACGGTATAATCGCATTTACAAGAGAATCTATTCCTCCTGTTGCCTTCATTACGCCTGCATAACCCGCTGCCACAAGCATTACAAACGCAACATATCCCATCAAACCGACACCCTCATTTATAAGTTTGTCCATTTTGTTGTGGTCAATCGCTTTCAATCCAAAAATTACGGATAATCCAACCAACGCTCCCAAAGGTAAAGACCCTGTCCAAAGTTGAACAACAAGAGTCAAAATCGCTGCAATTAAGGTTATATAGTGACTTCTGTGCAGAGTTGTAGATAGTTCTTTTTGTTCTTTGACTTCCAAATTTTCATAAATTCTCGGTTTTCTGTAACTTATAAAAATTGCAATTAAAAATCCGATAAACATTCCTAAACCCAATACCCAACTTGATTTCCATATATCATTTTTTAAAACTTCAGCACCATTTTGCACCATATTATCAGCAATCAATCCCTGAAAAATTAACCCAAAACCGGCAGGAATCATTATATATGGTGCTTTTAAACCAAATGCCAAACCGCATGCAACAGCGCGTCTGTCAATTTGAAGTTCGTTCATTATGACAAGCAAAGGAGGGACAAGTATCGGTATAAATGCAATATGAACAGGAATTAAATTCTGCGAAAGTATTGCTATACCTGTCAGAATAAAAATCAACATATATTTTTTTGATTTAATGGCATTAGAAATTTTTAAAGACAAAATCGGCGCAAGTCCCGTATGAGTCATTGATGCTGCAAATGCACCAAGCAAAATGTAACTCAATGCTGTTTCAGTATTATCGCCCATTCCTGTGACAAAAATTTTCATGACTTCAGATATTCCCATTCCGCCTATTAATCCGCCTGTTAATGCAGAAATCAAAAGTGCCAGCAAAACATTCACCCTGAATAAACAAAGTACACAAAGCAATATAACTGAAATTATTATCGGGTTTGTCAAAATCGTAACCATACCCAACAGAATACCATAAACATGGGTAATAAAAGATAGAAAATACGGTAATAGGCAAATTTTAATTATACGATTAAATATAATTAATCTTTTTCATACTTCCAGCTATTCTTAATTTACGAGGACTTTTTGTCCTCTTTTTTTTATTGACAAAATTAAAAAAAATGTATAGCATATTTTTAAAAGCAGTAATTGATATGAAAGGTTTAAATTATGAAAAAATTATTAGCAACCGTTTTAACAGGAATATTAATTTTACCGGCAGGAATATGTTTTGCCGACACAGTTTATTATGTAAACAGTCAAACTTATCAACCGACATTGTTGGATAAAATTGAAGATTCAACACAAGATTTTGCTGATGCAGTAGGAGAAAAGAGCGTTGAAGTTGCGGATAAAACGGGAAAAGCCTTCAAAAAGGGGGCTAAAAAGACAGGCGAAGCCGTAAAATCAGGGGCAAAAAAAGCAGGTCATGCAACCAAAAAAGGTGCTAAAAAAGCAACAAACTGGTCTGCTACAAAAATTCGCAACGGAGCAGAAAAAATTATCATAAAAACAGAAGATACTGAAACTCAAACCACAGAAACAAAAGAATAATTATGCAAAACAATGTTCTGATGCCCGGGGATAATGCTGGTAATTATGACGAAAAATGGACAAAAACATTTGACTTAGGCTTTCTTATTTTATGGATTGTCCTGTTTATTATAATGCTTGCAGTAACCTTCATTTTTGACTCATCACTGTTTTCGGAAAAAATATTTTTTACAAAAACACTTATAAAACTTTCAATAATGATGTTATGTTCATTTGTTGGCGGACTTGTTTGCCGACACTTTTGCAATATTGACGAAAAAGGTTACATAACTACTCCAAAAAATAAATGGTTTAAAGTAAATTACACAAGAAAAATTCAGCATTTTGCCGCATATCTTGTCCCTCTTTTAAGCCCTCCTACCAAACCTTTTGGGATATTACCGCACTTGTGGGAATCTCTGTCTGTTTTATTTATGTTTTTAATATTAATTAAACCTTTAAGAGAAAAATCAAAATTTTTAATGCTCCAATTCAATTCGCTTGACAGAGTTGAAGACAGACCAAATACCTTGAAATGGATTGTATTGGGTAATATGCTTCCGGGACTTTTAATCATAACCGTATTTAAACAAATTTTTGAAACATATTTGGGATTACCACTACTTGCAACGATAGTTGTCCTGACTGTCGGAATAGGAGACGGTCTTGCAGAACCTGTCGGGGTATATTTGGGCAAGAAAAAATACATAGTACCGTCATGGAATCTCAAACAAAGATATGTACGCTCTTATGCAGGAAGTCTTTGCGTTTATATTTTTGCATTACTGTTTATCATTTTGTATAAAGACCAATTTGCAAATTTGCAGGAATTTTGGTCAGCGATAATTTTATTCCCGCCTGTAATGGTATTTTCTGAAGCATTCGCACCACACTCTATGGACACACCTATAATGATGCTTGTCGGATTCTCTTTGCTGTTTGGTATATGTTATATCTTTTAAGCATAATGGGGAACCTTAAATTTTACCTACTCACTATAAGTAATCCTTCTTTTATTTATATCTGCCTTACTTACTAATTTAATTACTTTTATATGATCTTAAAATAATATAGGTTACAAAAAGAAGGATAATTATTATGAAAAATTTTGTTGTTAAATTTGGTGGCGTTATTGTGGATATTATGGCAATTTTGACACTAATAGGCTTATGTATATCCACATTTAAAGTTACGGTTGATCAAGGCTGGTGGGCAGGATTAGGATTTTTATGGGCAGGGCTTGTCAGTTTTGTATTCGTATTTTTCATTATATATTTAGTGATTTCAATAAATGACAAATTATCATACCCAAATTCCGATAATTACAATAAA
>Ga0310695_10010866_pt1 | contig 13192 bp, 9 predicted proteins | sample RumenRJG_04DNA_FD_203882 | JGI IMG/M metagenome (GOLD analysis project Ga0310695, IMG submission 203882) | Bovine rumen microbial communities from Lethbridge, Alberta, Canada - RJG_04 (v2) (version 2) | ecosystem: Host-associated > Mammals > Digestive system > Stomach > Rumen | place: Canada...
GGTTTTTGCTCATCTTCTTTAAGCAATTTACATGAGCAAAAAACTGAGCAGCTAAGCCGGGCAAAAGTTGTACAGAAAATTTAGCTGCCGCATTGCAACATTTCCGTTTATATATCTGTATTTAAGACAAGAGCATACGCAAGGGGGATATTGCATATGAATAGAAAAAGGTTCATTTCCGGGTTGCTGGCTGCGGCAGTGCTTATGGGCGCCGCAGCTTGCGACAGGAATGCGGGAAGGAACAAGCCCGCTGACACAAGTGATGATATCGCAGGCGTGGAAGACATTGCTGCCACTGACGGCACGATCAAGGTGACGATCGCTGAGACCGGTTCCGGAGACGCTTCCGGAGACGCTGACGCAGGCACTGGTGCAATCACTGACAAAGGCACTGACACAGGCGCTTACACAGACACAGATGCATCCGGCAAAACAGATGTCACCACGGCGGGCCTGCCGGTGCCGACAAGTGAATACGATCCGATCGTTTTCATGTATACATACTCGAACATGGCGTGGCGCTATGAAACGATGTGCACGCTGATAACGGCAAGCGGCGAAGTTTATATTTTCAGGGACAATCCGGCAGTGTCGATGATGCATAACGGACGCGATATAGAGCTGGAATATCTCAAGGAATATGCGGAGCCGTCATGGCACTTGGATCACGAAGACATCGAAGAGCTCTATGAGGTCTGCTGCGCAGTAGCGTCTGACGTTGAGACTGATATGGTGCACGCTGCTTACGACAGAGGCGAATACAAATTCACATGCATTGATCAGGAGACGGGCCGTGAGATAACGGTATCCGTTGACGGCGATTACAGGATGGAGACTGACGATCCTACGCTTAAAGAGGCGCAGGAGCTTTCCGGGGACCTCCTTGCGGGCATCAGGGGCCCTATCACGGATCTCAAACTCAATCTGTATTCTTATTGCATAAGCGCGCCTTATGGCGGTACGGAACTTATCGGAACGCATTTGGTTTTCGACAGCTTTGAAAAGCTCACAAAGTACTGCGAAGAAAACGGGATAGAGCTTGATGCCGATTCTGCAAGGGAACAGTTTGAAGAGGCGTCTTACATAATGCTCCAGGTTTTCGATACGGACCAGAGACTGAGCGGAGTGCTTATCACGGATGATGAAGTGCTGCAGCTCCTGCCTTCGCTCGAAGCGTTCGAATACGATCCTGCTTATGACGGCAAGGTCGGTGTAGGCATGTGGAGATTTGAGGGTTTTGAGGAGGGCAGCTACGTTGACGAGAACGGCGACCCGTGGGTCTTGTACGGATAAGAATTACTCCGCGCCCTGCTCTACCAGTTTCTCGTGTTCTTTCTGGATCTTCTCATCGTATGAGAGCATCGGCTTTACGCCCTCCTTGTTCTTGATGCGGCGGGCAACATAGTTGTCGGTGAGCTTCATGACCAGAGGACAGAGCGAGACGACACCTATCAGGTTGGGGATCATCATAAGGCCGTTGAACGTGTCGGAGATGTCCCATGCGAGTGAGCTTTCCATGACGGCGCCGAAAATGATCATGAGAACGAAAAAGACTTTATAGACCTTTGCAGCTATTGTGCCTACGGATCCGAAGAGGTATTCGATCGCCTTGCTGCCGTAGTGGGACCACCCGAGGACGGTCGTAAATGCGAAGAGCAGGATGGCGACGGCAATGAACCATTCACCTCCGATACCGAATACATTGCTGAAAGATTTTGCAACAAGAGTTGCGTCATCGACGCCTTCTTTTACGAGGCCCGTCTCAAGGTCGATGTAGCCTGAAGTGAGGACTACGAGAGCTGTCATTGTGCAGACGACGAATGTGTCGGCGAAGACTTCGAAGATGCCCCACATGCCTTGCTTGACGGGTTCCTTAACGTCGGAATTCGAATGGACCATAACGGATGAACCGAGGCCGGCTTCGTTGGAGAAGACGCCGCGCTTACACCCTTGAGTGATCACCTGCTTGATGGCGATGCCTGCAGTTGCTCCGGCAACTGCCTTGATGCCGAATGCGAACCTAAAGATTGCGCCGAATGCGGCGGGAAGTGATGCGAAGTTTAAGACAACGAGGGCAAGAGCACCGATGATATAAGCGATTGCCATGAAGGGAACGACCTTCTCTGCAACTGCTGCGATTCACTTAAGGCCGCCTATTATGATGACGCCTACGCCGATCATGAGGAAGATGCCGATCACGAGAGGCACTACCCTGACAGAGCCGTCCAATATTGCCAGTTCTTTTAGATCCTGAGGGAAGAATGCTGATTCGAGATTTAGTGTGATCTTGTTGATCTGGCCCATGTTGCCGATGCCGAAAGATGCAAGCGTGGCGAAGATGGCAAAAAGGATGGCCAGGATCTTACCGATGTGTTTACAGCCCTTGTAGTTTCCGAGGCCGTCCTGGAGGTAGTACATCGCGCCGCCGGACCATTCGCCTTCGTTGTTCTTGCGTCTGTAGAAGATGCCGAGAATGTTCTCGGAATAGTTTGTCATCATGCCGAAGAATGCAGCGACCCACATCCAGAAGACCGCGCCCGGGCCGCCTAAGCAGATAGCGGCAGAGACGCCTGCGATGTTGCCTGTACCGATCGTTGCTGCCAATGCCGTACAGAGAGCCTGGAACTGGGAAACGGATCCCTTCTCTTTTTTGTTATGGCTCTTCTTGTCGAACACGCCGCCGCCTGTCTTTTTCCACCAGTGTCCTGCGTGGGTGATCTGGAAGAATTTGGTTACGACAGTCATCAAGATGCCTGTTCCGATCAGAAGGAAAAGGCCGATCTTGACCCATACGAAAGAATTTATTGCATCGTTGATGTTCGCAAGACTGGTAAGAAAATCGCTCATAAACTAGGGGTCTCCCAAAAATCTGATGTTAGAAAAATACACAAGAAAAAGCGTGTTATCAAGGGTTTTGACCCTATAAACACGCGAAAAGCCTTTATCTGTTATGAAATCTTAATATTTATACGCTTTGAGCCACTGACGTGAAACAAATAACATAACCGTCGTACTCCGGCCTGATGACCTTTGCATAAATGCGGTTGTCGCCTTCCTGAAGCATTATGTTGGTCCTGGGCTGCAATTCGTAATCGCATGAGATAAGCGCATGCTTTTTATCTGTCGAGATCTTGTAGACAGCCGCCTGATGGCCTACTGCTTCAACGGTCTTTTCCTTAACCGTGTGGAGATCGTATTTTTTCTTGTCGCAGTCCGTCCAGACGATGACTGAATAATTGGTATCGACAGAAAGGCCGTCTAACTTGGAAACTTCGTAGTACTCAGTGATGAGGACCTGGCCTCCGACGGTAAGGCCCTCAAGTCTTCCGGCGATGTTTACCGTCTGTCCCATGCAGCCGTACTTCATCTTGTTCTCTGAACCGATGTTGCCCACAACAACGCTGCCGGTATTGATGCCGATGCCCATTGCGAGTTCGGGATAACCGTTTTCTTCAGTCCACTTGTTGACTTCCTTGATCGCGTTCTGCATTCCGATGGCGCACTTGACCGCATTGGACGCATGGTCGGGCATTTCCTTGGGCGCGCCGAAAACGACAAAGATACCGTCGCCCAAAAACTCGATTACCGTGCCGCCGTACTGGGAGATGACGGCGACCATTGCCTCGAAATAATGGTTGAGGAGACTGATGAGGCTCTGGGCCGGCATTTTCGATGAGAGCGCGGTAAAGCCTCTAAGATCGCTCATGAGTATCGTAACTTCCTGCGTGAGGCCGCCTCTCTTCTGACCTTCGGCGGTCGTAAGAACGTAGTCGGCGATGTCAGGAGATGTGTATCTTGCGAAAGCGGATCTGACCTGGATGAGCTTTGTGAGGTCCGTGATGACGACGAGGTAAACTGCCATGTCGTCTTTCTTGAAATAGTTGAGCCTGACGTGGAGATTATATTTGGTGCCGTCGTTGCTGACGTAATCGACGATCTCTTCCTGTGCCTTGAGCTTTTGCGCGACCGCATCGATGAAGAGTTGGATCAGGTCGTCGTTGCCTTCAACGAAGGGAATCGCATCCCAGATCTTGATCGCGCTGTCAGCGGAGATCCCGAAGAGTTTTTCTGCCGCCGGATTTGCTTCCAGCAGAATGCCGCCCGAAGAGACGAGACATACTGCATCTTCCGTGTTCTCGAAAATATAACTGATCTGCTCGGCAGGCATTTTTTCAAACATCTGAAATCTCCGTAAAAATCATTTTAGCCGCGGTAATATTGTAACATCCCGCGGCCAAAAAGAATCAGAACAAAAACTGATCAGCTGTTGTAGAGGTCATTGACTTCCTTGCATGCATTAAGGAAATCGTATGTGAGCATCCTTAAGCGGTATGAGAGATGCTTTAAGATCATCTCGACCTTGACGGGTGATTCCTTGAAGAGCTGCTCGAGACCGTCGGGGCGGATGATCTCGACATAAGTTTCATCACTCTCTGCGACTGCGGTAGCGCTTCTTGCGTCGTCAGAGATCATGCCCATCTCGCCGAAGCATGCGACCGGATAGAGCTCTGTGAGCCTGACCTGATTGGGATTGCCGTAGTTTGAATAGATGCCTACGGTACCGCCGTAAACGATATACATGCACTTGCCGACTTCGCCTTCCTTGAAGATGATCGTGCCCTTCTTATATGTCTCGAGGGCCTCTGTCTTCTGGCCGTTGAGGGAAGCTGATGCTTCACGGAGTGCTTCGGCAGACGGCTTGTCGATGTTGTTCTTGCCTGAAGCGTAGATGTCGATGTACTTCTTGATCTTTGCGAAGACTGATTCGCTCTTCTTATCCTGTGATGCGCGGAGCTCCTTGAGGAGTGCAGCAAGAACGTCGTACTCTGAAGTGAGTGTCTTGATCCTGCTTCCGATGTGATTCATGATCTCGTAGATCATGCCGGGATTCTCAGCAAAGAAACCGTTGAGCTCGTCTGCTGTGATCTCAATCGTACGTACATTATCAACGGCTACAATCGTGTTGCTTCTGGGATATGTCTCGATGACAGCCATCTCACCGAAGAAATCGCCGGGATTAAGAACTGTCAGTTCTCTCTCGCCTGCTTCGCCGTAGTTGGCGATGACCTGGACGCTTCCTTCAAGGATCTTAAAAAAGCTGTTGCCGGTATCTCCCTGCCTGAAGATGACTTCGCCTTTTGAAAAGTTTCTTTCTGTACTCATGTTGTAGCCCCTTTCGTCAATTATCAATGATTTATTATAACTCGGTTAAACCCTTAAATGGCTTAATTCACACAATGTTTAACATCAATTAACCTGTACTCTCTGTTTTAAAGGGTAACCGCCGCAAGAGGGTAGCTCGCGGCGGCTGGAGGTAAAGTGCATTCCGGATATTCGGGTGACCGGAAAACAATATTATGAAAGAACGGGTTATTATTGGACTTTTTACTGTCTCTTGTTGCCTTTCTTTGACAAGATATCAAATACAACAGCTATAAGGAGAACTGCGCCCTTGGCGATCTTGATCCAGTCCTGGTCGATAGTCATCAGTGACATACCCTGGTTAATAACACCGATGAGGGTAGCGCCGATTACCATTCCCATTACGGTTCCCGATCCGCCGTATGCGGATACACCACCGACAATACAAGCAGCGATAGCATCCATCTCGTAGTTCTGTCCTGCAAATGCGTTAGCGGAACCGAATCTCGTTGTAACGATGAGAGCTGCAAGAACTGTTAAGACTGACATGTTGAGGTATGCAGCAAACATTATGAGCTTGTTGTTGATACCGGAAAGTCTTGCTGTTTCAGCATTTCCGCCGACTGTCATGAAGTGGCGTCCGATCGTTGTCTTCTCGGTAATGATTCCATAGATGATAAGTACAGCAATGATCCAGAGGAGAACTACCGGGATACCGCCGTCATAAGCGAGCTTGAATGTGAGTATGAGAATAACTGCTACTTCAAGAACACTCTTAACGATAACAAACCACAAAGGATCTGCTGAATAACCCTTCTTGATACTGCGCGCACGGCCTGAAAGATTGATGTAAACAATAGCAGCAGCAGCGATAGATCCGATTACTACACAGGGGATGTTGAGCTCACCCCAGGGTGACTCGAAGATCTTTCCCGTGAAGAGTCTTGTGAAAGACTCAGGGAAGTTGGATATAGCAGATGTCTCAGAAACTGTGATAAGGATCTGAGTGCCAAGACCTCTGAATGCAAGGTAACCTGCAAGTGTTGCGATCCACGGCGGAATCTTGAGGTAAGCGATAAGGAAACCTAAGACTGCACCATAAACAAGACCTACTCCAATAACTATAAACAGTGTCAGAGGTGTGCCGACATATTTGATAACGGAGAAGACACCTGCAACTGCACCCATGAAGCATACAAAGGAACCTACAGAGAGGTCGATGTTACCGCCGGTGAGCATGCACATGAGCATACCGACACCGAGGATATATACATATGCGTTCTGCTCGATAAGAGAAGTAACATTTGAGGGGGTAAACATGTTACCGCCGGTACCGATTATGAAGAATACATAGATAACGAAAAGTGCTATTGTCATTACGTTCTTTTTAAGAACATTTCCTATGCTGAAAGTATTCATGCAGTAGCACCTCCCTTCTCAGTTGTCTCAGTTTTTTTCGTTTTCTTAGAGCCCTTTCTGCGCATCTGCATGATAACGTCGAAAAGAACTGCTACGAGAAGAACCAGGCCCTTAACTACCGTCTGATAGTTCGGAGGTGTATGGGCAAGGATCATTCCCTGGTTGATGATACCGCAAAGGGCCGCACCGATGATTACACCGCCGACGGAACCTGTTCCGCCGTATGCCGAAGCACCGCCGATGAAGCATGCTGCGATAGCATCCATCTCATAACCCAGACCGTATGTAGGCTGTGAGCCCATAAGTCTTGCAATATTGAGGACACCTGCGAAACCGGCGAGAAGTCCCATGAGTGTGTATGCACTGAACATAACCATCTTTGTGTTGATACCGGAAAGTCTTGTAGCTTTCTCATTACCGCCGACAGCATAGAGGTTACGGCCAAGAGTTGTTTTCGAGGTGATGTAAGCGAATACACCAAGTACGAGAGCGATCCAGATAAGAACCGTAGGAATACCCTTATACTGAGCGAGCTTGTATGCAATCCAAACAACAACTGCATCGATAAGACCCGTCTTAATGATTACGGTTAACAGCGAATCAACTTTATAACCCTTCTTTACGAGGTTTACACGGTTGACCAATGTAAAGACAGTATATCCGGCTGCAATGAGGATACCGGCAAACAGACATGTCTTGTTAAGTCCCATGGAAGGTCCGATGCCTGCCAAAAAATCAGGGATATAGCAGGTATCACCGCCACCGAAGATATTAAGGAATGTCTTGTCTGTAACCTGATATGCGAAACCCTTCATGATAAGATTTGCAAGTCCTCTGAAGGCCAGCATGCCTACAAGTGTTGCAATGAACGGAGGAACCTTTACATAAGCGATCCAGAATCCATGCCATGCACCTACCAGAAGTCCCATGACGAGCATTGCGATTACTGCAAGAGGCCAGGGGAGATTTGCATCCATGATGATCGCACCGACACCGCCTGCAAGACAGACTACTGATCCTACTGAAAGGTCGATGTTACCACCGGTTAAGATACAGAGGAGCATACCTGTTCCGAGTACGAAAACGTATGCGTTCTGTGATATTAAGTTATTAATGTTCTGAGGCAGTAAAGACTGACCGCCCGTGATGAAGTAGAATAAAAATACAACACCAACCGTAACGATAAGCATCATGTACTTTCTCAGGAAGTTTTTTACCTTTGATCCACTCATCGTTATGCCTCACTTCCCGACTTAACTATGCAAGCCATAATATTCTCTTGTGTTGCCTCGGAAGCTTTCATCTCTCCTACGATCTTAGCCTGGTTCATGATGTAGATCCTGTCACTCATTCCGATAACTTCAGGAAGTTCGGAAGAGATCATGATCACAGACTTACCGGCCTTTGCAAGATCGTTGATGATGCAATAGATCTCGTACTTTGCACCAACGTCGATACCTCTTGTAGGTTCGTCGAGAATGAGAACATCCGGATCAGCGAACATCCACTTCGCGAGGAGGACCTTCTGCTGGTTACCGCCGGAGAGGTTTCCTACGAGCTGCTCAACTGAAGGGGTCTTAGTTCTGAGCTTCTGCTTGTATTCATCAGCAACCTGATATTCCTTATCCTTATCGATAAAAGTTGCCTTACTGATTGCATTGAGATTGGCAAGTGTTGTATTTGTCTTGATAGAGTTTGAAAGAACGAGTCCGTTACCCTTACGGTCTTCGGTAACGTATGCAAGTCCTGCGGCTATCGCCTGCTTAGGTGACTTCAAAGTTACTTCTTTCCCGCGGAGGAATAACTTACCGGAAATACCGATACCGTATGAGCGCCCGAAAATACTCATTGCAAGCTCTGTTCTGCCTGCACCCATAAGACCGTAGATACCTACGACTTCGCCACGTCTTACATTGATGGATACGTCGTCTACGACTTTTCGCTCTGCGAACTCAGGGTGGAAGACTGTCCAGTTCTTAACTTCCATCATGACATCGCCGATCGGTACATCGTGACGCTTAGGGAAACGGTCTGTGATCTCACGTCCAACCATTCCCTTGATGATCCTGGACTCAGAGATTTCCTGACCTCTTGCATCTATTGTCTCGATCGTGGATCCGTCTCTTATAACTGTGATCTTGTCTGCTACATATGAGACCTCGTTGAGCTTGTGGGAGATGATGATCATCGTCATTCCCTGCTCTTTCTGGAGCTTCTTCATAAGATCGAGGAGTGCTCTAGAGTCTGTCTCATTAAGTGATGATGTAGGCTCGTCAAGAATAAGGAGTCTGGCATTCTTTGCCAAAGCCTTAGCGATCTCAACGAGCTGCTGCTTGCCCGTACCAATATCTTTGATAAGTGTTTTCGAGGAATCAGTAAGACCTACCATCTCCAGATACTTATCTGCTTCTGCGTATGTCTTGTTCCAGTCGATACACCATTTTTTGCCTTGTTCATTACCGAGGAACATGTTCTCACCGATCGTCATGTAAGGGATCAGTGCGAGTTCCTGGTGGATGATAACGATTCCTTTTTTCTCGGAATCTTTAATATTGTGAAATGCACATACTTCGCCGTCGTATACTATGTCGCCTTCATAGGAGCCATGCGGATAAATTCCGCTGAGAACGTTCATAAGCGTGGATTTACCGGCGCCGTTCTCTCCGACTAGTGCGTGTATCTCCCCCTCTTCAACCTGAAGGTTGACATTGTCGAGAGCCTTAACGCCCGGAAAAGTTTTGGTTATGCTATTCATTTCAAGCAAAACTTTTGCCATGTGTCGCCTCTTTCGTTTAAGTAGTGATTTTGTTTTTGTTTCTTACTTGTAAGTTTGATTTTTGAGTTTTTAGTTTGAGTTTGTTTGCAGAGATGCTGCGGTTTGAAAAACTGCGATTGCAGATGCTGCTGTTTAAGCTATCACGGTTTAAGTCAGCCCCAATATACAGGCGGGGTTTCCCCCGCCTGCAAAGGGCTAAAACTTGTTAATTAAGCAAGCTGATCAGCTGTGTAGTAGCCGGAGTCGATAAGGATCTTCTGATAGTTGCTAGAGTCAGCAAATACAGGTGAGCAGAGGTAAGAAGGAACAACTTTCTTGCCGTTGTCATATGTAGTTGTGTCGTTAACTTCAACAGTCTGACCGTTGAGGATCTGTGTAACCATCTTAACAACCTGGGAAGCGAGTGTACGTGTATCCTTGAATACGGACATTGACTGCTTGCCCTGGAGCATGTTCTTAACGTTTGCGATATCGCAGTCCTGACCAGTGATGATCGGATAGCTGCCTGTGTAGTTAGCTGCGAGAGCGTTCTCTACGCCGAGAGCTGTTGAGTCGTTGGAGCAAAGCCATACGTCAACGTTTGTGCCGTTTGCATAGTTAGAAGAAAGGATGTTCTCTGCTCTAGCCTGAGCTGTCTCTGTCTTCCAAGAAGGTGTAGCAACCTGCTCGAATGTGGTCTCGCCGGAAACTACCTTGAGCTTACCTTGCTCAATGTAAGGCTTAAGAACGTCATAAGCACCATTGAAGAAGAAGCCGGCATTGTTGTCACCGGGGTCACCAGCTGTGAACTCGATGTTGAAAGGACCTGCAGCGTTGTCGAGGTCAAGTGTATCTACAACATACTGGCCCTGGATTGTACCAACCATGTAGTTGTCGAATGTTGCATAGTAGTCAACGTTTGCGTTGTCCATAAGGAGACGGTCGTAAGCGATGACAGGAATCTTCTTAGCAGCAGCCTTATCGAGAGCTGTTCCGAGTGAAGAACCTTCGATAGCAGCGATAACGAGAACCTTACAACCGGAGTTGATCATGTTCTCAACCTGGGAAAGCTGTGTAGCAACGTCGTTATTAGCATACTGAAGGTCTACTTCGTAGCCGGCAGCTTCGAGCTCTTTCTTCATGTTGTCGCCGTCCTGATTCCATCTCTGGAGATCCTTTGTAGGCATTGATACGCCAACCTTGTTCTTTCCTGAACCAGCGGAGCATCCTGTCAATGCTGTAATAGCCATTGCAGCACAAAGAATTGTTCCAATAATTTTCTTTGCTTTCATTTTGGAAATTCCTCCTATTGAAAAATATGGCACTTCTTGCCACATACAAATTAACATTAGGTATATAGGAGTTGCATATCCAGATTCTTGATATTTTTGGCGAATAGTCATAAGGTTCTGCGGGAATTTAGCACAATCTTGTGTTCATTCTCACCAAATTGTCAAGATTGTGCTAAATACAACACAAATGCCACAAATCCGATATTTGTGGTTAATTATTTATTTTTTACGCGTGTAAATATAAGGGTGTGAGGAGAGGATTACGTACTAAATAATCAATATGCTATGTTTAGTGCGTGGTGTGAAAATCCAGATTACTTACCAGATTTGAAAAATCCTGATTTGGTAAGTAAAAAAGCAAAGATCATGGCGGCAGAATGGATAATTTTACTTACCAGAATCCAAAAATGCATTTTTGGTAAGTAAAATCCTTGCGAATAACCGCTTCTGAAGGCTCAATTTACTTACCAGATTTGAAAATACCTGATTTGGTAAGTAAAATCCTGAAAAGCAACACCGGAAAGCACATATTTTACTTACCAAAAATCAAAAACTCGTTTTTAGTAAGTAATCACACTTCAAAATAATCCAGAAGGCTTACCCTTCGTTCATGTAGACCTCTTCCCTGAGATGGAAGCCGCTGTCGATGATGATCGTGTCGAGGTTTTCGCGCGTGACGGCAGAAGGTTCGATGGCGATGTAAGGGATATCTTTGGAGCCGTCGAAGAAAGTATCGGTGTTGGCAAGTTCCTCGCCTGAGGCGAGCTTGACGGCGCATTCGGCAGCGAGGCGCGCGAGCTTTTCGACGGGCTTATAGACGGTGATGAGCTGGGTTCCTTCGACAAGTCTCTGGCATGCTTCAAGGTCGCCGTCCTGGCCGGTGACGAAGATCTTGCCGGCGTAACCTCTCTCGGCGAGTGCGTGGATGGCTTCACCTGCGAGGGCATCGTTGCCGCACATGATGGCGTCGGCTTTGGAGATCTCATCGAAATGCTCGTTGACGAATTCGTATGCGAGCTCGGGCTTCCAGCTGTCGCAGTTGTATTTGAGGATAACGTTCATGTCGTGCTCGTCGCAGACGGAGTGGAAGCCGTTCATAACCTGGGCAACGTTGTAGTCTGATTCAGGGCCCATGATCTCTACGATCTTGCCGCCGTCTTCGACGTTGTCGCAGATAGCCTGGGCCATCTGTTTGCCGACTGCCTCGTTGTCAAAAGAAATATAAAGATCCGCATCTGCATCCATTACGAGGCGGTCGTAGCAGATGACCGGAATGTTCTTGCTCTTGGCCTCTTTGAGCACGTCGGTCAGTGCGACCGCGTCGGCTGTGATGATAACGATCGCATCAACGCCGATCTCGATGAAATACTTGATGTGGGATATCTGCGTGTCGACGTCGCCGCCTGCTGACTGGACGTTGACTTCGGCGCCCAATTCGTTTGCGGTGGACACGAAAATATCACGGTCCCTGGTCCATCGCTCGATTACGAACGAGTCAAATGACAGACCGATCGTGCATACGTCGTTCTTGGTCGTGGGCGTAAACTCCTTCTGCTCCGGGGCTCTGCATCCGGCACAGAGAAGAAATGAAAGTGTCAGTAAAACCGCGATGATCTTGCGCATCATCTTCTGCCCTCCTTATACTCGGTCGGGGTAACGCCGGTATGCTTTTTGAAGATACGGCTGAAGTAGTTCGGATCGGAATAACCGACCTCCGAACAGATCTCCTTCATGGACTTGTTCGTGCCTTCGAGAAGTTCCCTTGCCTTTGCGACCCTGACACCTGTCAGATAGTCCGTGAATGTAACGCCGGTCTGTGTCTTGAAGACCTTGCTGAAATAGAACGGACTGATGTCATACATGCCTGAAAGGTCGTCCAATGAGATGTCTTCTTTGTAGTTCTGGTCGATGTATTTTTTTGCCTTCTCGGCAACGTCTTCTGTCTGTGCGGCATTTGCCGTGTTGATCATTTTGACGGCGTGCTCGATGTGGCTTACGAACCACAGCCTCAACTCGTCGTAGCTCTTCATGGAATTGATCTCGGGAAGATACTCGCTTCTGGACATGAAGTGATAGACGTGGCCGCCGTTGCCGTACGCAAGTCTCTCGCCCCAGAGCACGAATTCCAATACCTTAAGACAGATGTCGCTCATGGCGCCGCCGGAGCTTCTTTCCATCCAGTCGAAGAACAGATTTGCCTGTTCGTTTGCTTTTGCAACATCGCCCTGTGCGATCGCATCGAAAAGATCCTTCTCGGTCTTCAAAGGATAGTCCGAATCGTATTCACAACCTTCCGGAAGATCGATAGCCTCTGCAACATTCTGCGTGGATTTTACGAGTATCGACAGTGCCTCGCTGTATGATTCCGCCATGTTTTCGAGAGGCTTAACAGGTCCTATGCCGATCCTGAAATCAATACCCAGCGCTTCCGCCAGTTCTTCCTGCGCACTGTTCGCGGAATCAACGATCTTCTGGTATTCCTCAGGCGTCAGTGAACTCTTTGCGCAGGGGATCAGGACAGGGATCTTGTTGCCCATGACAGAGCCGGTTATGCACTTGAAATTGTCGCTTATAATGAGCAGGA
>Ga0310695_10010867_pt1 | contig 13191 bp, 9 predicted proteins | sample RumenRJG_04DNA_FD_203882 | JGI IMG/M metagenome (GOLD analysis project Ga0310695, IMG submission 203882) | Bovine rumen microbial communities from Lethbridge, Alberta, Canada - RJG_04 (v2) (version 2) | ecosystem: Host-associated > Mammals > Digestive system > Stomach > Rumen | place: Canada...
GGGCTGCTGCAAGCGGTTGACCACATTGGCAAAGGCCAAGGTCGTGCGCTCGTCCATGAAGTGACCGGACTGCCACTCGGCCTCCCACTGGCGGAAAGCAGACAGATGCGTAGCATCCTGCTTCAAATATTGAAACAGCACTTGCTCTTCTTCCGGGGTTATCGTGCCCTCGAAATAGCGATTGGCGATGGCTTTGATGTTGTCTTGCATCTGTATGTTCTTTTGGGTCATATTCATTAAGGTAACAACTCGGCAAACGCCAACCCACCCTCCTACCCCCACTTTTTTCAAATTATTTTAGACATAAAGAGAGGTGACCATCACGGCCACCTCCCTTACCTTGTTGCATGAAGCAAGCTTTAAATATAACAGGTCGTTATCCTTCAATCTTTTCGTTAGACTAACAGCTAATCATGTTCAGTAATTCTGTTTACTCTACATTGACGGTGGTCTTGAGCCGGATGTCGTCGGAGGCAGCCCCCGCCATGAATTCCACCTCACCGGGTTCAACCACCTGTTGCATCTGCCGGTTGATGATGCTCAGGTCGGCCTCACCCACCAGCAGCTCCACCTGTTTCGTCTCGCCGGCTTTAAGCGAGAGGCGCTTAAACCCACACAGCTGCATGGCGGGCTGCGAAACGCTTGACACCGTATGGTGCAGATAGAGCTGCACCACTTCGTCACCGTCGAGCGAACCGGTATTGGTGACATCCAACGTGACGGCATATTGATGGCTGCCGCGCGGCGTCACCCGCATGTTGGCGTAGCGGAAGGTGGTATAGCTCATGCCGGCACCGAAGGCGTAGGCAGGAAGGGCCGGGCCCTCGACATAGTTGTGCGGCAACGGCACGCGCTTGTTGTAATACACGGGTAACTGACCCTCGCTGGCGGGAACAGAGAACGGCAGACGTCCGGCAGGATTGACCTTACCAAAGATGACGTTGGCCAGCGCCTCGCCACCGGCCTCACCGGGATAATAAGCGCAAAGCAGGGCGTCGGCATTGGCCTTGGCCCAGTTCATGTTGAGCGGCCGGCCCTCAATATACACCACGATGATTGGTTTGCCCGTAGCCTTCAAGGCCTTGAGCAACTTCATCTGGTCGCCGAGCAATGTGAGCGTAGAACGGTCGAAGCCCTCGCCGCAATCCATGTCGCTGATGGCACTGTTGCTGGCCTCGGCAGCTCCCGTTGCCTTATAATTGGTCTTGAAATCGCGGGCACTCGACCCACCTACGGCCACGATGACGGCGTCGGACTGACGTGCCGCAGCCACGGCAGCGGCAATATCGCTGTTGGTGGTATCGCGGATGGCGCAGCCCTTGGCGTAGACCACATGGTCCTCGCCAACCAGTGCCTTGACGCCTTGCAGCAGCGTAGTCACCTTGCCTTCGGCCTGTGGAGCCGTGTAGTCGCCGAGCATGTTGTACACGTTGTCGGCATTGGGTCCGACGACGGCCACTTTCTTGCCCTGTGCCAGCGGCAGCGTGCCGTTGTTCTTCAGCAACGTAACCGAAGCCTCAGCCACACGCAGCGCCACGTCGCGGCTGTGGGCGTCGTGCACCGCACTGGCGGCCTTCTCGTCTACGAAAGGATGCTCAAAGAGTCCCATCTCCATCTTCATCGTCAGCACGCGGCGGCAAGCCTCATCGATGAGCGTCGAATCCATCTTACCCTGACGGGCGGCGTCGACAAGCGTCGCATAAGCCTTACCACCGAGGTCGACGTCAACACCGGCGCGCATTGCCATCACAGCAGCATCCTGCAGAGAGGCAGCCACATGGTGGGTCTCATAGATGCCATCGATGCTGTAGAGGTCGGACACCACAAAACCCTTGAACTGCCAGTCGTGGCGCAGCACGCCATTATAGAGGTAGCCGTTGCCGGTCGAAGGCACGCCGTCGATGGAGTTGTAGGACGTCATTACCGATAAAGCACCGGCATTGACGGCATCGTGGAACGGCCGCAGGAAATGCTGCCTGAGGTCGCGCTCACCAAGAACACTTTGGTTACCGTTCTGTCCGCCTTCGGTCGTTCCGTAACCGATGAAATGCTTCAGCGTGGCCAGTGTGGCATAAGGTTTGTCGAGATGTCCGGCACCCAAGCCATCGACCTCGGCCGCACCCATCTTACCGGCCAGAAACGGGTCCTCACCCATCGTCTCCTCCACACGCGACCAGCGGGCATCTCGCGCCAGGTCGAGGACGGGACCATAACTGATGTGGGCGCCCTGCAGTCGGATTTCCTTACCAATGACCTCGCCCATCTCGCGGGCCAGTTCGGGCTGCCATGTAGCGGCCACACCGATGCCCGTGGGGAATACGGTGGCACCGATGGCCATGTGTCCGTGGGGTGCTTCCTCGGCAAAGAACAGGGGAATATAGAGGCGCGAACGTTTGAGGTAGTCGCGTTGCAAGGCATTGCAGGCCTTGGCGGCCAACTGCGGATTGAGACCGTTGTCGAGCGTCTTCTGCGTCCAGGGGTCGGCGCGGAGCGTGGCCCACAGCATGCCAATATGAGGATCCACCACTTCGGGCACAAAGCGGGCTGAAGGCGTCACCTTGTTGCCCATGCGGTCGTAGTAGAACCAGCCAAGCGGACAACGCAGCTGTCCGACTTTCTCTTCAAGGGTCATGCGCTGCAACAGGTCGCTCACGCGTTGCGCTATAGGCAGGGATGCGTCGCGGTAAGGCAACAGCTCGCGCTTGGCCGTTTTAGCTGATACGGCGGCAGGCAGCAACAACACTGCGGCGGAAAGAAAGAGTAAAGGTTGGCGCATCAACGTCGCGAGGCGATGGCGTAAGCCGTTACTCCTTATTATATATGTATTCATAAGTTGAGTTTTATGGGTTGTCGTCGGGTTAATCCTTTTGCTTCTCCGGTACGCTGTCAGGATAGGTGAATGGTACGAACCACGTGATGAGCAAAGCGGGGATGGTGCAAACCAACACGACGCAGAAGAACGTGCGGTAGCCCAACGCATCGCTCACCAGTCCGCTGATCATGCCGGGAATCATCACGCCGAGGTTCATGATGCCGCTGGCAAAGGCGTAATGGGCCATCTGGTGCTTACCGGGCGCTACCTGCTGCATCATAAACAGCGTCAGGCCGACGAAGCCGAAGCCATAGCCGAAATACTCCAAGACGATACCCATGCCGATATACAACAGACTCTCGGGTTGGAAGATAGCTAACAGCGTATAAGCGACGAAAGGCAGGTTGAACACCAATGCCAGACGGAACAGGCAGTGTTGCAAGCCTTTATGGGCAATGTAATAACCGGCAAGGATGCTGCCAATGACGAAGGCGGCCGCACCGAAGGTGCCATAGCAGATACCAATCTGCTGTTCGGTCATGCCCAGTCCCTGATCGGCGCGCGAGGCCTTGAGGAACAACGGTACAATCTTCATCACAAAACCTTCGGCGAAGCGATAAAGGATGATGAAGCAGATGTAATAAACGATGTGCTTCTTCTGGAAGAACTCCATGAACACCCGACCCAACTCGCGCAGCGACTCGCGGGCGCCCGGCTTGACCTCCACCTGACTGCCAGAGGAGGGAAGAATGAAGAAATGCCAGATACCAAGCGCCAGCATCATGCAGGCAATGATGAGCATGATGATGGTCCACGCCATCTGTACGCCGTAGCTGTCAATGAAGATGCCGGCAAGATAGACGAGACCACCTGTGGCAGCAATCTTTGCAATATTGTAGAAGGCGCCCTGCCATCCTATCCACCGGGCCTGGTCCTCCTTGCTGAGTACCGACATATAAGTGCCGTCGGCGGCAATGTCGTGTGTGGCTCCACTCATGGCGATGACCGCCAACAGGGCAATGGTGATGGCGAAGAAGTGGGGCAGGTGGAGCGCGAAGGCTACCAGCGCAAAGACCACACCCGAGATTAACTGGGTGAGGACAACGAAGAACTTCTTGGTGCGGTAGAGTTCGAGGAAGGGACTCCACAAGGGCTTGAGCGTCCAAGGCAGCATGATGAGTGACGTCCAGAAGGCGATCTGCCGGTCGCTGACGCCGAGGCCTTTATACATAAGCGAACACACCATGTTGAGCACAACGAAGGGAAGGCCCATTGCAAAATACAGCGTTGGAACCCATGCTACCGGACTCACATGGCGGGTGTCTGAGGAAGAATGTTGCATTGATATAGGATTGTTGTTTTTTAGCTTTTATAGTATTTATAGACGCTATAGATGCTATAGTGGCTATAGTGGCTATAGACTCTATAGTTTCTATAGCGTCTATTGATAGAACAATCCTAACAGCCTTTACACCACCTATTTTAACAAACTTTTATGTCCAGAGACGCAAGATGGGCAGCCATCTGACCTGCAGATGACTGCCCACCCTGTTTATCGAAGCTTACGACCATCCTCTCGGCCCAGGACCGCCGGGGCCGCCGAAGCCGCCACGCGGAGGACGGCCACCGCCGAAGCCCGGCCCTCTGCCAGGACCGCCGGGGCCTCTCATGCCACGGCGTGCATCCTTCGTACCAAAGAGGTTGAAGCGATAGTTGACGTGGAGCATGAAGTAGCTGTTGATGGCGTTGTACTCGGTGTCGCTGCGCATCGAAGCCGTGATGGATCGGCTGAGGTTGCTCTGCTGCTGCAACAGGTCGTAGAACTGCAGCATGACGACGAGCGACTTATCCTTGAGGAAGCTCTGCGAGAGCTGGGCGTTCCAGATGAGTTCATTGGTGTTGAGCGACTTATCGCTGTAGCCACGACGGCTGTTCATGTTGAGGTCGGTGGCCAGCGTCATTCCCCACGGCGCGGTGGCACTGATGTTACCGCCATAGCTGAACTGCCACGTGTTGAGGTTGGAGGCAGGCTGCAGTTTGTTCTTCGAGTGGCGGTAATCAAACGAACCGTTGAGCTCTATCTCCAGCCAGCTGTTGCGATAGCTGCCGGCGAGGCGCTCGGAAACGGTCATGTCGCGCGTCGTGTTCTTCAGTGAATTGGAGTTGCGCTGCAGCGATACATAGCCCACATTGTTGGCATAGTTGAAGTTGGTCCACGTGTTGACATTCCAATAGCCGGCCGAGTCGAGCGGCGTATTGAACATAAAGGCACTGTTGACGTTCCAGTTGCCGTTGATGTTCTCGGGGCGGGTCAGGCGTCCGCCGGTGGTCTGGTTATAGGTTACGCGGTTGCTGATGGAGTTGGTCGTATTGGAATAGTTGACGAAGGCCATCATCGCCTGCTTCGTCTGCTCGGAATAGTTGTTGAAGAACAGCCGCATGTTCTGCGTGAAGGCAGGCTTCAGTCCAGGGTTACCGGTCGAGATATTGAGCGGGTCGGAGTCGTCGTAGATATCGAGCAACTGCGAGATGGTGGGCTGCGTGGTCGATGCGCTATAGTTGAAGCGCAGGTTGCTCACCTTGGAGAAGCGGTAGCGGAAGTCAAAGTTCGGGGCGAAGTTGAACACGTTGCGCGTAGTATCGACCGAAACGCCCTGATAGTCCTGCACATAAGAGGAGTGCAGGGGCTGGAACATCATACCGGCATTGAGCTGCCATTTGGGGCGGATCATGCGGAACATCAGACGTATCTCATGGCGGTAGTTCTTATACTCAGAGAAGCGGCTCAGCTCATCATCACGATAGTCGGTATAAGGCTTCGACAGCCGCGTGAGGTAGTTGTCCCAACTGCGGTAATGCATCGTGAGGCCGCTGAAGAAGTCCTCACCCAAATTGGAGAAGTCGTAGGTGGAGCGGTCGCTCTTGCTGTAGCTGTACTCATACTTATAACTCAACTGCAGGAACGTGCCCTTCCACAGCGGCTCGCTGTACGTGGTTTGGACGGAGTAGCTCCAGTTCTTCGACGGCGCGAGGTTGTAGCGGTTGGTCTGATACGTAGAGTCCTGACCGAGGGCGTTGAGCAACTGGTACAGATGGACGTTGTTGGTGGAGAGGGAGTTCGACTTGCTGTCGCTGTAGCTGCCATCGCCGCGCAGGGTGATGTTGCGTCCGTTGGAACTGAGTTTGCGGTTCAACTGCAGCACACCGCCGATGGTGTTGGTGCGCGAGTAGGTGATGCTGTTGGCAACATTGGAGTTGACGATGACACTGTCGGCGGCCAATGTGCGCATGGCCTCGGCCACAAGCGGGTCGTCGACATAGAGGTAAGGATTGTCATTGAAGGAAGCCGACGACGAGGAGCTGAGGCCATCCGACTTCGACAGCGACACTCTCGGACGGAACATGATGTTGGTCATCGTGTCGGGCATCCATTCCACACGGGCGCGGAAATTAAAATTGTTGCCGCGCGAGTAGTTCTGCGCGAGGCGATTGGAATACGACCCCACCGTACTCACGAAGTTCTGGGCGCTCCGCTTGCTGTAGGTGTCGCCGTCGCTGTGGTTCCACCGTGCGCTGGCATCAACGATGATTTTATCTTTCTTCTCGTAGTTGAAGTTGACGCCAGCCATCTTCGAGGCATTCAGTCCGTTGCGCCCCTGTCGGAAGGCACCGCCGCGGCCGCCGAATCCCATGTCGTTGACGTTGTTGGCATTGCCCATTCCCATGATGCGCATATCCTTGTTGAAATAGCCGCCGAAGAGTCTGCTGGTGTAACGGTCGTGGTTACCCACACCGACGTCAGCGTTGGCCATGAGTCCTTTATTCATGCCGGGCTTCATGCCGAAGTCGAGCACGGTCTGCTCATCGCCGTCATCGATGCCGGTGATGCGGGTGAGGTCACTCTTCTGCTCATAGGCCTTCACCTTATTAATAACACTTGTGGGAATATTCTTCAGGGCTGTCTTGGTGTCGCCGGTCATAAACTCCTTACCGTCGACCAGAATCTTCTTCACCTCCTTGCCGTTGATGGTAATCTTACCGTCGTCGCCAACCTGTGCGCCGGGCAGCCGCTTCACGAGTTCCTCAATGGTGGAACCCTCCGGTGTACGGTAAGCTGCAGCATTATATACAAAGGTGTCTTCTTTCAGCACCACCTTCTGCGCCTGCGCCGTCACCTCAGCGCCCTTCAGCATAATGGCGTCGGACGACATCTGGATGCGGCCCAAAGTGACGGACTGTTCGCCAGTGACCCTGACCTGCTGGACGTGAGTCTTATAGCCGATGCTGGTTATCTTCAACAGATAGGTCTTTGCCTCTTGCGGCACCTGGAGCACAAAACGGCCACTGTCATTGGACAAGGCACCGGCGACATAAGACGAGTCCTGCCGGAGCAACTGCACAGTTGCCATTGACAATGCCTCGTGGCTTGACTTATCGACAAGCACACCCGAGATAGTGGTCTGCTGGGCCATCGTCAGCATGGCGGCCAATAAGAACACGCCAAGAAGGATGAATTTCTTCATGTGAATAGGGTTTTCCTGAATAAGTTACGTTCCTTTGACGTTAAGACTTGGCAAAGGTTTAAAACGATTTATTGCACATTGCCCCCATAATGTGCGCAAAACGGGCCTTCCGTCTCTTAAAAAGTATTAAGATATGAGGTGGCAAGGCTACAACGGCAAGGAATATTGCGTATATTTGTAAGCACGCAACACAGGGGAAATAACACGATTAAGTTAGGTTAAGTTATGAAGCAGAGAATTGTCTTTTCGCACCAATTGGCTACCGACTTGGCTTTAGCCATGACAGAATGTGAGCATGAGCGCGTTTTCATCCTCACCGATGAAACCACGAAGGAGCAGTGCTGGCCGCTGCTGGACTCCTTCTACGGACTGCGCAATGCCACACAAATCACCATCAAGGCCACCGACACCCACAAGACCATTGAGACGGTGTGCGACGTCTGGCGCGCACTCGACAAGGGCATGGCCACACGCCATTCGCTGCTCATCAACCTCGGCGGCGGCATGGTGACCGACCTCGGCGGCTTTGCGGCATCGACCTTCAAGCGCGGCATCGACTTCATCAACATCCCCACGACGCTGCTGGCCATGGTCGACGCATCGGTGGGCGGAAAGACCGGCTTCAACTTCGACGGACTGAAGAACGAGATTGGCGTGTTCAACGATGCGAAGTTCGTCATCTTAGACACCGAATTCCTGCGCACGCTCGATGCGCACAACGTCAGGTCGGGCTACGCCGAGATGCTGAAGCACGGCCTCATCTCTGACAATAAGCATTGGGCCGACCTGCTCAACTTCAACCTTGCCCAACCCGACCTCAAGCACCTGCAGACGCTGCTGGCCAAGAGCGTCGGCGTGAAGGAGAAGATTGTGGAGAAGGACCCGAAGGAGAAGGGCATACGCAAGGCGCTGAACTTCGGCCACACCTTCGGCCACGCCTTCGAGAGCTATTCGCTGCGCGCCTATGAGCAGAACGGCAAGACGCCGCTGTTGCATGGCTACGCTGTGGCTTACGGTCTCATCTGCGAACTCTATCTGTCGGCCATCAAGACGGGCTTCCCCACCGAGAAGATGCACCAGACGGTGCGCTTCATCCGCGACTACTACGGCAACTACCCCATCACCTGCGACGACTATGACAAGCTCATCGACCTGATGCGGCACGACAAGAAGAATAACTCGGGCGTCATCAACTTCACCCTCCTGTCCGATGCCGGCCAAATCAACATCAACCAGACGGCCTCGGACGACGAGATCAAGGAATGCCTCGACTTCTACCGCGAGGGATAGATAGCATTAGAATCTTCCGCGAGCATCATCGCCAAGTCGGCGGCTTGCTGGCGCGCTATCTTACCCGTTTCCGTCATGGGAACGCGGTCGACATGGAAGTAGCGGCGCGGCACCCAGTAATGCGGCAGCGCGTTCATGCAGATTTCCTCCAACTCAGCCTTGTCACTCTGCTCGCTCAACAACACCACCACTTCGCCGAACTTCTCATCGGGCAGCTTCGTAATGGCGAAGGGCGCACGGAGGAAGGGCTTCAACGCATGCTCCACTTCCTCGATTTGTATCTTTATGCCGCCCGAGTCAATCACATTATCTTTTCTTCCCAACACGCGGAACTGCCGACGGCCCGTAGCCTTATCGGTGCGCAGTTCGACACGGTCGTTGGTCACGAGTCTGCCCTCATGCACCAGTGGGGCGTCAATGACGAGACAGCCATCGGGCGTCTGGTCAATGGTCACGCTGTCGAACGGTGTATACCAAACGCTGGCCCCATCGCCACTGAGGCGGCGCAGGGCGATATGCGACAGCGTCTCCGTCATGCCGTAGGTGCTCCAAACGGCGTTGGGGAACTGCCGCAGCGTACGCGCGAGTTTGTCGTCGATGGCGCCACCTCCGATGATGAGATGCTTGATTTGCCGCAACCGCTCGCGTTCCTCAGGCACCTGCAGCGAGTTATACACCTGCAGTGGCACCATCGCGGCGAAGGTCAGCGGTTCGAGTTCACTGTCTGCGATACCAGATTTTTCTGACGGCAGACTGGCCAAGGGATGGCCCGACGGCGTTACACTGATGAGCCGCAACTTCCGCTCCAGCGCACGCACCACGACCATCTTACCGGCGATATAGTCGAGCGGCATGCAGAGCAGCGCTGTATCGCCGGCCTTCAATCCGAGGAAGTCGCAGGTGATGCGCGCCGAGTTGAGCATGCGCCGCTTCTCCACCCACATCGGCTTCGGTTTACCCGTTGAGCCGCTGGTATGCACCAGCACCTTGTCGTTGTCGTCATGCCACTGGGCCAGAAACTCATCAAGCGTCAGCATAGCCGGTCTCCCTCCTGCCCCATCGCGGCCTCATCAAACCACATGCGGTCGCCACGCAGCACCAGCGGTGAGGCGACGTTGTCGGTGTAGAGCAGTCCCGTGCCGAGGCCCTGCGGCATGGTGATATGCGGACCGTAGACCTCAGCGCAGAGGTGGGCAATGGCGTTCAAGCCGACGTTGCTCTCGAGCGCCGACGTAATCCAACTGCCGATGCCGCGCTCCCGGGCGAGTCTTATCCACTCGCGACAGCCACGCATGCCGCCGTGCAGACTGGGCTTCAACACGAGGAAGGCGGGGCGTATCTCGTCGAGCAACCGCTCTTTCTGCACAAGGTCGTTGACGCCGATGAGCTCCTCATCAAGCGCGATGGGCAACGGCGACAGCCGACAAAGGCGCGCCATCTCCGGCCACTGATGCTGCTTGATGGGCTGTTCGATGGAATGGATATGGTATTTGGCCAGTGCCTCGAGTCGGTCCAGGGCGTTGTCGGGTGTGAAGCCGCCGTTGGCATCAACGCGCAACTCTATCTGTTCGGGCGTGAAATGGTCGCGGATATGCCGCACGAGGTCGAGCTCGCGGTCGAAGTCGATGGCGCCAATCTTCAGTTTGACGCAGTGGAAACCGGCGCGGAGCTTCGCCTCCAGTCGGGCGTACATCTCCTCGAACGTCCCCATCCACACGAGGCCGTTGATGGGGATGGCCTCCTCGCCGTGGGCAAAGGGCGTAGCCGAGAGCGCCCAACGGCCTCCGGCATCGAGTTGGGCAAACGCGGTCTCGAGACCGAAGAGCACTGAAGGATAAGGGCGCAGCATCTCATAGGGAATGCCGCCGGTCTGTTCGACAAAGCGGCAGACCTTATCGAGCAACGCCTCATAGCGCGCTTCCGGCATGGCGTCGCAGCTGAGGTCGGGTAATGTGGAGCACTCGCCCACGCCCACGATGCCATCCTGCTCCACCTTAATATAATAAGACAGATGGACGGTGTAGACGCCACGCGATGTGCCTGCCGGCTCCTTGAAGTGGAGCAGGCGTTTGGTATAACTTACTTTCATATACTGCTTTCTTTATGCCCTCAGGTTCTGAGCCAACTGTTCCGTACTGCTGGCGCCGACGAGCACACTCGTCACGCCCTCTTGGTCCAATATCCAGTCGAGCGCGTAGGCGGGCAGCGTCTTTCCCTCGGCCGCAGCGGCGTCGTGCCAGCCGCGGATCTTCGTCAACAGCTCCGGCGTGAGCACCGACTCGCTGAGCGAACTGTGCTGCGCCATACGGCTGTCGGCGGGAATGCCGTGGAGATAGCGGTCGGTGAGCAGGCCCTGGGCCAACGGTGAGAACGAGATGAAGCCGATGCCCTGTTGCTGGCAGTAGTCGAGGATGCCCTCCTGCTGCGGTGCGCGGTCGATGAGGTTGAGCCGACCCTGATAGATGAGCAGTGGCGTGTCGTGGTCGCGCAGATAGGTTACGGCGGTTTTCAGCGCCTCGAGGGGCCAACGGCTGATGCCGACGTACAGCGCCTTGCCCTGTCTGACCACGTCGACCAGTGCCTGCAACGTCTCCTCAAGCGGCGTCTCAGGGTCATAGCGATGGCTGTAGAAGAGGTCGACATAGTCGAGGTGCATGCGGCGCAGACTTTGGTCGATGCTGGCCATGAGGTACTTACGGCTGCCCCAGTTGCCATAGGGACCGGGCCACATGTCGTAGCCGGCTTTCGACGAGATGAACAGCTCATCGCGGTAGGGCCGGAAGTCGTCGTCCATCAACCGCCCCATGGTCTCCTCTGCGGTGCCATAAGGCGGACCGTAGTTGTTGGCCAGGTCGAAATGGGTGATGCCGTGGTCGAACGCATAGTGCGTGATGGCGCGGCTACGCTCATAGCTGTCGCCCGCCCCGAAATTATGCCAAAAGCCGAGGCTCACCTTGGGAAGGAGCACGCCGCTGCGCCCGCAACGGCGGTAGAAATCGGCGTTGCTGTAGCGGTCGGTGCTGGCTACGTATTGCTGCTTAACGTTCATAGTGGTTGTATTCATCGTTGGATGTACAAAAATAAGTAAAAGTCGCAAATAATCAAAAAAGCGCGGCGATAAAATCACCGTCTTGCGATATTTTGGCTATATTTGCCATGTAATTAGACGATAACATGAAGATCAAGATATTCTATTCGCATAAGGAGGAGCTGTGGAACAGTTGGAGCCACGCCGGCGGCATCGTCTTAGGTGTGGCCTTCGGGGCGCTATTCCTATACCTCTGCTTCACGCGCGGCAACGGTTGGGCCACGGCGGGCATCATCCTTTACCTCGTCGGGATGCTCGGCTCCTACATTGCCTCGACGGTGTATCATGCGCTGTCGGCGTGGTCGCCGTGGAAGGAGCGGATGCGTAAATGGGACCACGCGGCCATCTACTGGCATATCGCCGGGTCGTATTCACCCATCACGCTCATCGCCCTGCGCCAAGAGGGCTACTGGGGATGGGCGCTGTTCTGCTTCGTCTGGCTCTGCGCCATCGTAGGTACCATCACGAGCTTCCACAAGCTGAAGGCACACAGTAACCTCGAGACGCTGGTGTATATCGGTATGGGCATGAGTGTGCTCATCGCCTTCAAGCCCCTCATCGACGCAGTAAGCCCCGCGACGGTGGTATGGATCATCGCCGAGGGTGTGTGCTATGTCACCGGTGCCCTGTTCTACACCCTGCGCAAGCGACGCTACATGCACACGGTGTTCCACTTCTTCGTCCTCGCCGGCAGCGTGTGCCACCTCATCGCCGTGTGGGATATCCTTATGCGCTACCTTTATTGAGACATAGTAACATAATAACATAATAATAGAGGACATAATAATATGGAAGACGTCAACATCTTAATCCAAAAGATGATAGAGTGTGCCAAAGCTATACGGCGACAGTTGGGCCCAGGGTATCTGGAAAGTGTCTATAAAAATGCGATGCTCATCGAGATGCAGAAGCATCACGTGGCATACCAGACTGAAGTGCCATTGAACGTTTTATACGATGGCATTATTGTGGGGAAATACAGGGCCGACATTATCGTTGACAACCGGCTAATACTCGAATTAAAGGCAACCACATACCTTACCGTGGCCAATGAGATCCAATTAGTCAACTACCTCACTGCCACAGGCATCGACGACGGGCTGCTCATAAATTTCGGCGCCGACCAGTTACAGTTTAAACGCAAGTACCGAGTGTATAGACAAAGTAAACTATAGACATAGTAACAAAGAATACATAAAGACATAGTAAACAGGACATAAAGACATAGTAACAGAGGAAACATAAAGACATAGTAACAGAGGAAACATAAAGACATAGTAACAGAGGAAAGTAAACGTTCTATTTCCCGCCCACACCCACTTTAAGAGGGTGTATCAAAATTGAAGAAGTCCGGGAGTCCGGAAGTTCGGAAGTTCAGTCAAATGCATAAATACCTGATAATAAGGTATGATTATTGTAATGACGGGACTTCCTAACTTCCGGACTTCTGGACTTCTCTAATTCTGATACACCCCCTT
>Ga0310695_10010870_pt1 | contig 13189 bp, 7 predicted proteins | sample RumenRJG_04DNA_FD_203882 | JGI IMG/M metagenome (GOLD analysis project Ga0310695, IMG submission 203882) | Bovine rumen microbial communities from Lethbridge, Alberta, Canada - RJG_04 (v2) (version 2) | ecosystem: Host-associated > Mammals > Digestive system > Stomach > Rumen | place: Canada...
AACTGCTGACCGTTGATTTCTACAATTGCGTACATTGTTTAATTATTGTATAACGGGTTTTTCCGTCAGGCGTCTGGCTTCGTGCCAGCACTTATCCGAGCCTGTTGCGGACTTCATTCTTCTTTCTTATGTAGCCAATTATGGCTAAATCGGCTGCAAAGTTAGCTATTTTTATTGTCTTATGGTGTGTTTGGTAATTTCCGAACTGCATTTTTAAGATTTAATAACAGTTCGCGCAGGCAATGTAACTATTCCGTGAAGCGGAGATTACCGCCCAGGATGGGGCAATGATATGTCAGCCCCGGCAACGCCCGGGGAGAAGAAGCAGCATGGAGAAGCGCCCTGCATGGGTAATAGCATTGTTCACTGGTAGTTATTTTGGCCTTTCAGACTGAGTGTTGCGCTTTGCGAAACCTATCGCCATTGCAGACAGAGCCTCTATGGTGAGTTCCTCCTCAAAGAGATTCTCATCCATCGGTCTCCTATATACCGTCGTTTTCTTCATGATTACGTCGTTTGGTACTGCAAAGATACAAAATTATATCAAATTGTCGTCAGAAACATCTGACTATCAGTTTGTTTTTTAATTCTATAAAATAGAGTGATTTTAGGCGAAAATAGTACAAAGCTAATATTTTTTTTATTATATTTACACCAAAATTACTCAGTATGACATTACAAATTACCGCCCAGGATGGGGCAATGATATGTCAGCCCCGGTAACGCCCGGGGAGAAGAAGCAGCATGGAGAAGCGCCCTGCATGGGTAAAAGCATTGTTCACTGGTAGTTATTTTGGCCTTTCAGACTGAGTGTTGCGCTTTGCGAACCTATCGCCATTGCAGACAGAGCCTCTATGGTGAGTTTCTCCTCAAAGAGATTCTCATCCATCGGTCTCCTATATATCGTCGTTTTCTTCATGATTACGTCGTTTGGTACTGCAAACGATACAAAATTATATCAAATTATCGTCAGAAACATCTGACTATCAGTTTGTTAATTTTTGGAACATCCCTTAATCAAAGAATTCGGGCGGAAACTTGCAAAATCTCGCAGTTTCCGCCCGAAATTAAATTACAGAACTGAGTTAAATTCTTATGGTTTTGTTATAATATCCCAAAGCTCATCGTAGTTCTTTACCACATCGTATGTGACGTGACTATCAGAGATTGTGGCGAAGTGCCGACTGGCACATTCTATCTTTACGCTTTCTGCACGACGATAGTCTTTCAGGCTATCTTTGTCGTAGCCTTTCGTTTCAGCCACGAAGTAGATATGTTTGATGTCACTACCCTCATGGAATACCACAGCCCAGTCGGGATTGTAGTGTCCCACAGGGGTATTGATATAGAAGCCATTGGGCAGTTTCGTATAGACAGCTACCTCGTTACGTGATTCCAACTGATTAGCGAAATCCATCTCAATGCCTTTTGAGTCTACTACTACAAGGTCGTAGAGAGATTTGTGCGACTCCATAGCGTTCACGCCCAAACGACCTTTCAGAGCCGATGCACTGAAAATGTCGCTATCAAACTCCTGATTGAGTTTGTGGTATTTCACATGCTCAATCACAGCGATAGCCTTACACTCATTTATGATGTTGCCAGCCTTGATAATAAACTCTTCTGGGTTACTTTGGAACTGAAGGAATGTCTTCGGACTTATCTTCTGCAAGATGGTGACGATGGCACGGCGTGTTAAACCAGTGTTCTCGACCAATTTGCCGATAAGGTCATACTTCACCCGACTGCCAATAAGTTCACGAACATTCTGCGTGTGCTTTCCGCTCACCTTCATTGCTTCGCCCTGTTGCAGCCTCTCCTTATTCTTAATCTCATCGCCAAGCGTACCCTCTACCACCTCAATGCGTATCTCTGATACTACAAGGTGGTGGTCAAGTGCAACAACCGCTTTCTCAATCAGCTCGTCTGTCTTGAAATCAACCGTGTAGTATGTCTGTTGGTTAATTTTCTTCCACATATCCTGGAACTGCTTTGAGGAGAATTTCTTCTTGTCAAAGTGAGCCTCCTTTGTCTGGCGGGCATTCTCAGGTTTGACTGCATCAGGATTGAATACGGCATCGAGACGTTTTTCAATATCGTTTCTGTATTCGTTATATTCTCCAAAATCAAGAGAACCTTGCTTTTTGTCATCATGATACTGCTGTGTGAGTTGACCTTGCTTGGTAACATAGTTCTTCATGCGGAGCGTGAAGAGCAAGTCTTGTGCATCGTCGTCGTTGAGTTTCTTCTGTTCTCCACGAGCGTTTGTAACGAGCAATCCCTCGAAGAGCGATGGCGTTACCTTTATTGGGCGGTCTCCAACAGCCTCCGCAATCTCAGTCTGGAGTTTGCCAGCAAAGTTTGAGTACGATTCACTGGCAATGATTGTCAATGCGTTCACCTCGAATACACCACCATGCAGCACGCTCTCATCTTGACGCTCACCTTCCTTATTCACGCATAGACGCATACCACGTCCCACCTCTTGACGTTTCTTTGTGGTATTATCGGAGTCTTTCAGCGTACAGATCTGGAATACGTTAGGGTTATCCCAACCTTCTTTCAGTGCGGAGTGTGAGAAAATAAAGCGTGTCGGCTCCTCGAAAGAAAGTAGACGTTCCTTGTCGCGCATAATCAGGTCGTATGCTTCTGCATCATTACTACCTTCGCGCAGTTCCTTTGCTTTCGGCTGAACGTAGTGGCCTTTTTTATCTTTAGAAAAGTAGCCATTATGCACCTGTTCTGCCGTGAAGCGTTTGAGGTAAGCTATATATTCGGGATCATCTGCAAATTCCAGTTGCAGACTGCCCACGATGTTATTATATTCTTCTTCGAAGATTTGTGCGAACTCACCTTTCGATGTTCCACCACCAGCATTGTAGATACGATAGTTATCCACATGGTCTATGAAGAACAGCGAAAGGCACTTGATGCCACGTTTGAAAAGCTGTCGCTCCTTTTCTATATGTGAAAGGATTGTTTCGCGTATCTGAGTACGACGAACCAAGGCCGTGTTCACTGCACCCACCATGTCATTCTCAGCCAACTCCTGTCCATTCAGCAGACGTATCACACGGCGGAAGCCATCGATGTGCTCAATGCGGTAGCCGTTGCGATATTCCTCCAACTCTCCAGAGTTGGCGTAGATGTCGAACTTCTCATCAACAGACTTCACCACCTGTCTGATGCCAGATTTCGTTTTCTGCTCAAAGCGGATACGTGCACGAGGGTTGCCTGAAGAAAGCTCGATTGCCTCCAAACAGAGATAGCCATTGGTGGCTGTACTTCCTTTTTGCTCTACACCTTTGACGAAGATTTTCTTCACCAACTTTTTGTTGTAGGCATCCATGGCATCCAGGCGATACACCATGTTCACGATGTCATCTGCTCTGTGCGTGGCACTATAGAGCAGTGTGAAGAGCGGGTGGAACTCCTTCAGTCGGTTGCGTGTTGCATTCTTCTTGTCGGCACCCAGCACCGACTGAGGCTCGTCGATGATAAGGATAGGATTGGTGGCAGCAATCACGTCGATAGGCTTACGCGAACGGAAAGCATCCAACTTCATGTAGATGCGACGTGCGTCCTCACCACGGGCTGCGAAAGCCTGTGTGTTGATAATCATGACGTGCATATTGCTGTCACTGGCGAACTGGTCAATCTTTGTCAGCTGCTTGCTGTCGTAGATAAACGACTGAATACGCTTGCCATATTCAGCTGCAAAGTGTTCGCTCATTATCTCGAACGAGCGGCAAACACCCTCACGAATGGCGATGCTCGGTACCACGATGATAAACTTACTCCACCCATAGAGCTTGTTTAACTCATACATCGTCTTGATGTAGGTGTAAGTTTTTCCCGTACCCGTTTCCATTTCGATTGTCAGGCGCAGGTCGTTTGTGTCTATCGTTTCCGATGGGCGCAACTGTGTCGGCATCTGTATCGCTCGTATATTCTCCAGCAACTGCCCAGCCGGGACGGTGACAGGCTGATTGCGGAAGCCCACCACATCGAAGAGGTCCTGAGCACCGTCGGCACTTCGTCCCATGTCATGCGTAAACTCCACCATCGCCTGATTGCGCTGCCCACGGAACACATCCGTCACGGCACGCGCAGCATCCGTCTGGAACTGCTGGTTTTTGAATTTGATTGTTAAACTCTTAGCCATTGCGGTACTTTATTAGATGACACGAACATTATTCTTTACCTCTTCATCCGTCCAGTCGCATTTCTGCTTGAAGAGTTCAAAGAGATTCATCTTATTGGCTGCTTCGTTGAAACTGCTGTCACGGAAAACAACACGCACAGGTGAGAGTGCAGCGATTGCGTCAATCACTGCTTCCGTGACATTGCCATCGAAGCAAGCCACGAGGTCGCCATCATTCACATTGTGTATGGTGCAGCCGTCCACCTTCTGCGAGGACAACGGCATCGACAACTCCACGCCCCAGCGTAGCATACAGTCAAAGAGCAGGTCAAAGTCGGTGCGGTCTTCCTTAATGTTGTCGAGCAAGCCAGTCAACATATCCTGGGTGTAGTCCTTCGGAGCAAAAGCTACGTCTTTATAGTTACTGCTCTCGCACTTGAAGACACGGAAACCTGTATCAAGGCCTGTAGCTTCAGGATGCTCTTCCTTGATTTTCTTTCCCGCTCGGCGGATGCGTTCTTTGCCGATTTCGCAGATGTTCTTGTAGCCTGCTTTGCAAGCCTCGCTGTCGTCTGCTGTCTCTTCAGGTAATTGCACCATAATGAATTTTCGATTGCCTCCTTCTTCGGCATTGAGTTGCATTGTGGCATGGGCTGTAGTAGCAGATCCTGAGAAGAAATCGAGGATTATATCACCTTCCATTGAATTGCAATCAACAGTTTTTATAATTTTCTTAGCTACATAAACCGGCTTCGGATTGTCAAATGGCAATCCAAGCGCATCGTCACTTCCACCAAAATATAATAATGATGATACCGCCTCTAACATGTTTTCTTCAAGATAATATTTCTGTCGAGGTTGTGTTGTTTCATCTTTACCAAATTCTATCTTGTTTTTACTTAATAAAGCATCCATTGCATCATCTTTGTATCTCCATCCCTTAGCAGGTACGGGACATGGTTTTCCTGTGATAGGATGAATTAACGGTCTATGTGATCTTGTTTCTGGCTTGTCAGGTGCCGCCATTGATACTGGTTGATATATTTTACCACTACTATCAATTAGAGAATATGCTTTCTCGCCTCCTGACAACTCTTTTTCCTTTTCTTTTAACCACTTCTTGTATTCTGATTTCGTTTGTTCGGTAACCCCTCCATACGTTTTGATTAATTCTTTAACTTTGGATAACATTGTTGGGGCGTTTTCTTTATCCTTTGCAAATGTTACTTGTGCAAATGCAACCTTATTCTTACAGAATACAAGAATAGTCTCATGCTGGTATGCAACTCCAACTACTGAACCTTTTGGATTTCTCTTATCCCATATGATTGTTCCAAGTTCATTGTATTCTCCAAATACTTCTTTACATAAATGCTGTAATGTATAAACTTCATGTTCGTCTATATGAATAAAAATCACCCCATCCTCCGTCATCAAACTTCTTGCCACCATCAATCTTGCATATATCATAGAACACCAATCCGAGTGGAAGCGGCCATTGCTATCAGTGTTTTTGCGATAACGGTTTCCTTCCTCGTCGCGATTGTTTTCATCATATTCCTCTGCAGATTGAGCAAAGTCATCATGATACACAAAATCATTGCCTGTGTTATATGGCGGGTCAATATAAATCATCTTGACCTTACCCATATAGGAGTTCTGAAGCAGTTTCAGAACTTCGAGGTTGTCGCCCTCGATATAGAGATTTTGTGTATTATCCCAGTCCACACTCTCCTTTGGGTAAGGGCGCAGCGTTTTGTTGATAGGAGCCGCTGCCTCGCGGAGGGCAGCACGCTTGCCCACCCAAGTAAAGTCATAGACTTCCGGGGCATCCTCCACTGTCTGGTCGCCTAAAAGAAGACGGAGTTTGTTGAAATCTACTACGCGGTGCAACTCACCGTCGTCACCCTTTGCTTCTGTGAAGCAAGAGGGAGCAATCTGGTAGAGTGCATCAAGATTGAGCTGTGCGCCGTTAGGCGTTTGCATGTCAATATGTTTTGGATGTTCCATGTTATTTATTATTTAGCAATTTTTCAATTCTTCCATAAGTTTTTTGCATTCCGCAGCTATCTTTATACTGAGTTCCTTATATTTAGGATTGTCTTCAGATTTCAAAAAAGCATTTATTTCTTTAAACATCTTTACATAATCCCCAAACAAGGATGTAATTTTTTCGATCAACTGCATAAATTCTTCTTGTGAATATTTCTCTTTACTATTATATTTATAAAGGGAGATAGCCGAATTCATTTTTTCCTTTGTTTCATCTAAACATCTTAATGTGTTATATACAGTTGCATTAGGATATTCCTCAACAATTTCTTTTGCTTTTGTAAAAATAGCACGCGTAAGGAAGTCTATACTCACAGACTCTCTTGTTTTGCTTCCAGCACCTTCTCTACATGCAGTAATTGAAGTCGTTTCTCTTCCATTCTCATCCTCCATAATGAACGTAGAGAATGAAACACCCCACATAATGTTTATTTTCCCTTTTTTTATTTTCCATTTACCTATAGGCATTCCTTGTTCATTGGATTTATTGACAATTGAAACGTCATAGGTATAATTGTAATTACTACTTTCCTTTAAAGAAACCTGACATATATATTCCGAACTATATAAATCAGAGTTATTAGAGATTGGAGAAAAAATTATTGACTCTCCAAACTTGTTTATCCCATAGATATAATTATTATTCATTGCTTAAGTATTTATTTCAATTCCTCCAGTTTCATTTTGAGATTATCTAATTCCTTGCGCTTCGCCTTCACCTGCTTATTCATGGCAAGCTGGCGGTCAAGCTGTGGTTCCTTACGCATCTTCTTCTGAAGACTCTCCAGCTCTGCTTCAGCTTTTGAGATTTTCGCCTTCAGTGCCACGATGTCAGCCATGGCACCAGCCTTGTGCTCACCGATGCCCGAAACCTGTGCCACGAAGTTGTCATAGATACGAGGCAATGACTGCCCTTGCACCGAAAGTTCAAGGTCGTCCATTGGCACCCAAGGCGAAGCAAACGCCTGTCGTATGCGGAACTTCGGGAGCTGAAGTCGCGCCCCTTGGGACGCAACTTTGCCCGAAGGGAAATCCGTCCAGTCCTTGTAGTTGATGAGCAGCATAGCACTGTCATCATGTACCAAAACAAAGACGATGTGGTGCGGCATATTTATGTCAATGAAGGTGAACAAGTCTGTCGGGCAATCGGGTTGTTTGAGGTTTACCACAAACACCTCGATTTCCTTCATCTCCTCCGTGTCTGTAACATTGAGCGTAGAAGCCGACAACTTGTAGAGCCAAGTGATGTTCACCACATCATTGACGAAGCGCGACTTCATGCGAGGGTTTACCTCCATGAACTTGTAGAACATCGTTTTCGGCACAACACGGCTGACGATGGTGCTCTGTGGATAGTGTAGAATATTATTCATGATAATTATGTAGCGAATCTAAAGAATTGCTTTGTAAGATAATTATAGATGCCCACTTTTTTGTCAACTTTAATTACAACTAATCTGCCATTCAGATAGTCTTGCTTTAGGTAATATAACGCATCAACAAAAAAGTTGCCGCCCCCGTCTCTTTTTGGTGAGTTACATGATATTGCGTATATTTTGCAATTGTCCTCGTCCCAGCTTATAACACAGCATTTGTCTTCCCCCTCTCCAATAGTATTTAGTTCCAAAGAGTCTAAAAGATATTGAGAGCCTGTTTTTACATCGAAATCCATCTCATACTCTTTGGCCTGAATAACATCTACGTTGGCATAGACCAAAATCACCTCATACATTGTCCTCATAAATGATTCTCCAGTCTCAAATTCATTTATTGACATCACATGAGGTATGAAATCTTCAAAATCTATTTCCCAATAGATGCCTTCCTCGCATTCCTCTTTTTTATTTCTGAGCCATGATACTTTGCCCATATAGTTTTCAAAAACTAACCATCTTTCGTTTTCCATCAAATTATCCTTATAGTCATCGTCCCCTCTATTATTCATATAGTAGTCAACGAAATCTTCAGGAATAACTTTTACCATTATAGGATGTTTTATTTTGAAAAATTCTCTGGGTAGATTACCCATTTCAGTGATATAGTACTTCATATTCGTTGGTTATTTTATTACAAGAAAACAAATTAATTCAAAGTCATCCAGCCCCTTGATGTCATCCACGAGAGCCGTTGTTTCTCCGAAAGAGAACAGGCTTTCGAGGTCGCTTTCCTCCTTCTGTTCAACAATCGTACCGACAGCCTTTTGCAGCAGCTCGCTATAGTGCTGCATCTTGCGCCCGTCCTTAGTTTCTTTGTTGAAGGTATGGCACAGCTCCAGTATTGGCTCCGTCTTACCCTTGCATGAAAGGCGCATGATGTCCAGCAACCGCTTCGGTGAAAGATGATTGATGATAGGCTCCCCATCATCAGACAGATACACCATATAGAACGGATGCAGAAGATTCTGCCTCCCGATATTCACGGCATTGTTCCTGTTCTTCAATATAAAGATAACACCTGGCTTGGCCTGTTCGCTGGCAGACACAACGGCACACATGCCATATGGCGTGTGCTCAATATCGGGGTTGTCTTTCATGTAAGCCAACAAGTCCAGACGGAACTCATTCAGACCCAAGTCCATGATGTTGATGCCCGTGTCCATGTCCTCCAAGTCCACGACTTCCTCCTGAAGTCGTTGCAGCTGGCTCTTGCGGTAGTCAAGATCCGCCTGCTCCTCGTCGGACAGCAGAACATTGCTGTTACCTGCGCCAGTGATGTTCACGCCTGTCATACGTGCTTCCACACGACCCTTCAGGCGAAGGTAGTCATCCAGTTCAATGTCAGGCCAATAGTTCACCAACTGAATCACCTCATTGCGTGAGCCGATACGATCGACACGACCGAATCGTTGAATGATGCGCACTGGGTTCCAGTGAATATCATAGTTGATGAGGTAGTCGCAATCCTGCAAGTTCTGACCTTCAGAGATGCAGTCCGTAGCTATCAGCACGTCAATCTCCTGTTTCTCTTTTGGCAGCAACTTGTCAGCCTCCTTTGATATAGGAGAGAAAAGTGTGAGAATTGTATTGAACTCAGCAGGTACGCCCTTGATGGTGGAAGCAACGCCATTGCCTGTAACAAGTCCTGTGTGCAGTCCAGCCTTCTCCATGATGGCAGGGGCGAGGTACTTGTAAAGGTATTCAGCCGTATCAGAGAAAGCCGTAAAGATGATAACCTTCTTGTTTGTTCCATTGATAGGATGGGCAAACTTATCACGAAGGTTATCCACGAGCATCTGCAGTTTGCTATCGTGCTCAGGGGTGATGTCGCGGAGCATGACCAACAGCAGACCGATGATTTCCTGGTCGGCTTTCAAGTCGCGCTTCCATGAGCGGCAATCCATGTCGGCAAGAGCTACACGAGTTTTCTTTCCACCCACGAGGAAGTCATTCTCGCTCTCATCACCGTCCAGCATACTCTCCAAAGTTTGCAGGGAAAGGTTAGCGTTCTGCCTTGTTTCGAGGAAAAGGTCAATCGCTTGCAGCGTTTCATCAATCTGCTCCTTGATGCGTGTGAGCGTCAAACGGAAAGAATTGACGGAAGACTCCAGTCGCTTCAGCAGATTGATAGCCATGAGCTTTTTCAGACCTTTCTCACGTCCAGACATTCCAAGGTGTGTGCCTTCGCCATCCTTGTCAATTTCATAGTTAGAGCGCATCGACGGCAAGATATAGTCCGAAGGTGCATATACACCCAAATTCAGGTCGTCCAACTGACCCGAAATCTCCTTGTAGGTGATAGCCTCGTCGAGGTCGGTCAGTTTGGGACGCTTGGATATGGGGCGCAGACGTGTCGGGAACTTCCCGATGTCTGCCGTATCGTAGTATTTCTCAATATGCTTTCTGCTTCGTGCGATGGTGACAGCATCGAGCACCTGGAAGAAGTCAAACGAAAGCATATCCAACAATCGCTCAGCCGTGCGCTCCTTCGGGTCATCTATCTTCGCCCAGGCATTGTATTGAGCCTGAGCAGAGCGGAAGATGTCCTCGATAGGACGGTCCACATCCAGTTTGTCGTTTATCAGCTCTTGTCTGCCCTCGTAGGCAAGCTGGAGTTGGTTCTTCAGGTCATTGAAGCGATTGTTGACCGGTGTGGCCGACAACATAAGTACTTTTGTCCTCACACCTGCACGGATGACTTTATTCATCAGCCGTAGATAGCGGTTCTCGCGAGGGTTCTCATCGTCTTCATCCGTTGTAATCTTTCCACCATTGCGGAAGTTATGGCTTTCGTCAATCACGATAAGGTCATAGTTTCCCCAGTTCAGCAGTGCGAGGTCAAGGCCATTGCTCTTGCCCTGCTCACGGCTGAGGTCGGTGTGGAAAAGCACATCATAACGAAGACGGTCTTTCTCCAGAGGATTGTTCTTGTAGTTACTCTTGTAAGTATTCCAGTTGTCGTACAACTTCTTCGGGCACAAGACGAGCACCGACTTATTACGGTTCTCGTAATACTTGATGACTGAGAGGGCGGTGAATGTCTTACCGAGACCCACACTGTCGGCAAGGATGCAGCCGTTGTATGTCTCCAGTTTGTTGATGATGGCCAGTGCTGCGTCCTTCTGGAAGTTGTAGAGCTTATTCCAAATCTGTGAGGACTTGAAACCCGTTGCTTCATTCGGCAGCACATCTTCGCTGATGTCCTCCAAGAACTCATTGAAAATGTTGTAGAGCGTGACAAAATAGATAAAGTCTGGCGCATTCTCCTTGTACACATTTTCGATGTTCTCAATGATGGTCTCTGTCACGTCGGCGAAGTTCTCTTTGTCCTGCCAGAAATCATTGAAGTTCTTCAGGTAGGCATCGCTGATTGGCGACGGCAGACGTTGGATAAGCTGGAAAATATTGTTGCCACGTTCACAGCCAAGTTCCGTTGTCGTGAACTCGTTGAACGGCATGTAGGTCATTAACTCGCCGTCAGTTTTCACATTCAGGAAACCCGGCATCTGCATCTGCGATACATTCGTCTTGAAGCGTACCTTCTGACGAATCCAATCAGCACACTCTTTGGCAATGGCACGTTGCGTAAGGTTGTTACGCAGTTTTATTTCAAAGTCAGAGCCATACAGCGTGCGTTCACGGTTCAGTTTTGGGATATAGAACTCCCGCTTCTGCTTCTTTGCCCGTTCCTTGTTGAACGTGGGGGAGGTGAAGATAAACCGCAATTCGTCAACCTTCTCCAATTCCTTTTGCAGTGCCTCAAAAGCGTAGATAGAAAACGAGGCAGCAGCCATTGAAACTTTAGAGCCGTTTTTTAGTGTGGCTTTCAAGTCATCAATGACCCTTAGAGTTATATTGTCGAATTGCTTTGGTAGTTCCATCTTTAACGTAGAAACTCACTGTGCAGTGTCTCGACAGGCGACCAAACCTTTTGTTACACTACGAGGGAGTTCTATTATGTTTTTGCCTATCGGCTTCTGGGTCTTTGTCGAGCAATATCCATTCGTCTCTTACTAAGAGACGGATATTTGAGTACAAAGATACTAATATTTGGTCAAAATACACATTATTTAATATTGAGTTCTAAAAATTAATATTTGTGAGTGGAAGCCGTACCTTCTGAATCAGTTCAGTTGGTTTCAGTGCCTCAAAGGGCATCGTTGGCTCGCGAAAGAGTTCGTTTATCCACTCATTTGACTTGATTATTTGACGTTAAGACACGGCTATCCCATAGAGGCGAAAAACTCGGCTGGTATTTGTTGATTTGCACATATCTGAATTCTCCTCACGGGTGTTGCGCTGCCTGGGAGCTTCCACAAAAGAGGCATCGATAATCTTGCCTTCATTGAAAGAAAGTCCCTTGCTGTCGAGATAAGAACGGAACTTGTCGAACAGGGCATCAAAAGTGCCCGCCTTACTTAGTATGTTCTTCACGTGCCTTACGGTTAAAATACAGCCTTTTCAGACTGCATTTTTAGTTTAACAGGGGCAAACCCGATATAATTACCTAAAATTAAAAAGCGATGACCTTCACAGGCAATCGCTTCAATCTTCAATAGGTATTAGTTCTTTTAAGGTAAAAAGATTGTTTTCAGGATAACGATGCAAATGTAAGCCTTTATTTCGTTATTGCCAAACGTTTGTTGTGAATTTTTTTAATAAAATTTTTGTGCGCCTACACAGTTGCAAAAGTTGTTTCAAAACTATTACATTTTGGATAAAAAAAGCTGTTTTGTCAGCAAAATTAGGTAATACTCGAATTGCAGTTTCGTGTGGACTGCAAATCGGCTTTTGTTGTTTGTAAAGACTTTTCGTAGCGGGCAACTTTCCTTTTATTCTCTCCACACTGGGGGATGGGTAGTGGTGGGTGGGTAATATGACTCATATTGGTAGCCCCCCACAATCCCCCCGAAGGGGGAAGGCTTATATGACTAATATGTCTTATGGGAAATATAAGGACTTATAGCCCTTATGGAGAGCCTTACGGCTCCCCTCCCTTGGGGAGGGGCGGGGGTGGGTCGGTAATATGGCCCATATTGGTAGCCCCCCACAATCCCCCCGAAGGGGGGAAGGCTTATATGGCTAATATTTCTTATGGGAAATATAAGGACTTATAGCCCTTATGGAGAGCCTTACGGCTCCCCTCCCTTGGGGAGGGGCGGGGGTGGGTCGGTAATATGGCCCATATTGGTAGCCCCCCACAATCCCCCCGAAGGGGGGGAAGGCTTATATGGCTAATATTTCTTATGGGAAATATAAGGACTTATAGCCCTTATGAGAGAAGCCTTACGGCTCCCCTCCCTTGGGGAGGGGAGGGGGTGGGCCGGTAATATGGCCCATATTGGTAGGTAATATGGCCCATATTGGTGAGTAATATGGCCCATATTACTTGATGAAGACATGGTGGCGGAAAACGTGAATTACGTTGGTAGTGGTGTGGTGAAGGGCAGAACCCTTTACATTATAAAACTTTCCTCATTTTTTTCTTTGTTCGGAGATTTTTGTAACTCTGACTTCGTCGAAGTTACTGTCACTTGGCAATGCACGCAAAAAAGTT
>Ga0310695_10010871_pt1 | contig 13189 bp, 13 predicted proteins | sample RumenRJG_04DNA_FD_203882 | JGI IMG/M metagenome (GOLD analysis project Ga0310695, IMG submission 203882) | Bovine rumen microbial communities from Lethbridge, Alberta, Canada - RJG_04 (v2) (version 2) | ecosystem: Host-associated > Mammals > Digestive system > Stomach > Rumen | place: Canada...
CATTCCGAACAGAGAAGTTAAGCCCGCCTGCGCCGATGGTACTGCAATGCAATGCGGGAGAGTAGGAGGCCGCCATCTTTTTTGCGAAGAGTCTTGCTGTCGTAACTGACGGTGAGACTCTTTTCGCTTTTCTCATTGCGTCGTTTTGCCGTCAGAAAAAAAATCACACGCTTTGTGCGACGAATTCAGAAATTTTTGTGTACCTTTGCAACGGATAAAGACAGATTGACCTATGACGACCATGCAACTTAACGCTGAGATGCTTCGTAACATGAGCATCATCGCAGAGGATGAGGGCCTGCTGAAGCGGGCTGCTAAGTATTTGCGGAAACTGGCGAATGAGAAGATAAATAATTAATCATATCCTTTTTTGACTATACTGACATAAGAATGGAATATATCGTATCGGCACGAAAATACAGGCCCATGACCTTCGACACGGTGGTGGGGCAGGCTGCGCTGACGACGACGCTGAAGAACGCCGTCAAGTCAGGCAAGTTGGCCCATGCCTACCTGTTCTGCGGCCCGCGCGGCGTCGGCAAGACCACCTGCGCGCGTATCTTCGCCAAAGCCATCAACTGCCAGCATCCGACGGCCGATGGCGAGGCGTGCAACGAGTGCGAGTCGTGCCAGTCGTTCAACGAGCAGCGCTCGCTCAACATCTTCGAGCTGGACGCCGCCTCGAACAACTCCGTCGAGCACATCAAGACGCTGATGGAGCAGACGCGCATCCCGCCCCAGCTGGGCAAGTATAAGGTGTTCATTATCGACGAGGTGCACATGCTCTCGACGGCCGCCTTCAACGCTTTCCTCAAGACGCTCGAGGAGCCGCCCGCCCACGTCATCTTCATTCTCGCCACGACAGAGAAGCACAAGATTCTGCCCACGATCCTGTCGCGATGCCAGATCTACGACTTCGAGCGCATGACCGTGCAGAATACCATCGACCACCTCAAGACGGTGGCTGCGAAAGAGGGCATCCAGTATGAGGACGAGGCGCTGGCCGTCATTGCCGAGAAGGCCGACGGTGGCATGCGCGACGCCCTCTCGATCTTCGACCAGGCCGCATCGTTCTGTCAGGGCAACATCACCTATCAGAAAGTCATCGAGGACCTCAACGTGCTCGACTCTGACAACTATTTTCAGATGGTCGACCTCGCCTATAATAACAAGGCGGCCGAGATCATGGTGCTGCTCAACAATATCATTGCGGGCGGATTCGACGGCGGACTGCTCATCCAGGGCCTTGCCCGCCACGTGCGCAACGTGCTCATGGCCAAGGACCCGCAGACGCTGCCCCTGCTCGAGGTGAGCGAGCAGCAGCGCCAGCGCTATCAGGAGCAGGCCCTGCGCACCGACACCCGATTCCTCTACCAGTCGCTTCGGCTGATGAACCAGTGCGACATCAACTACCGCCAGTCGAGCAACAAACGGCTGCTGGTGGAGCTGACGCTCATCGAGGTGGCCCAGCTGACCCAGCCCGACGAGGGGCCTGCCAGTGGGCGTAGGCCCAGACGATTGAAATCCCTGTTCAAACAACTGATTCAGCAGGCACAGCCCAAGCAGTCGGCCCCGCAGGTAGCCGCGGCTGCGTCGCCAGAATCGCCCCGTGCACCCCAGCCGACGACGCCCCAGCCGACAAAGGTGGCCCCTAAAGTGGCAGCCGCGTCGCCAGCGACGCCCTCACCCTCGCCCTCGTCCCGTCCGGCCATCAAGGCCTCACAGCTGACCACGTCGTGGAGCAACCTGCGCCAGCAGGCCCATCCTCAGAAGATGCAGATACTGCCAGGCACGAAGGCTGCCGACGCACCGTCGGGCCGTCAGACGCAGGTCTTCGAGCAGTCGGCCCTCGAGCTGCAATGGATGTCGATGTGCAACCGCATGCCCCAGACAATGAGCGGCATCGCGGCCCGCATGAAGAACATGAACCCGCAGATCACCGAGATGCCCAACGTCGAGGTGACGGTGCCGAACGACATCATCAAGACTGAGGTGGAATCCATCAAGACGAAGATTGAGGCCACGCTGCGTCTCTATCTGCACAACGACGACATCCGGCTGACGCTCCGCGTGGCCGAGAAGCAGGAGCAGGAGAAGATCCTGACGCGTCGCGAGCAGTTCGAGGCGATGGCCAAGGACAACCCCTCCGTCGAGAAGCTTCGCCAGGCCTTCGGTCTCGAGCTGGCATAGGGTAGGGGCTTCGAATAAGAAACAATAAATACAATGGAGATATGAAATCCATCACACAAAGCATCTTGCGCATCCTGCGACTGCCCGTTGTCAAGTATGGCGTCGTGCTCATCTTCGGCATTGTCTTCGTCGGATTCCTCGACGAGAACAGCATCTATGCCCACTTGTGCAACAAGCAACGCATCGCGGAACTGAACGACGAGATTGCCTTCTTCGAACACGAGTATCAGCGCGACCAGAGCCGCATCCACGAGTTGCAGACCAATCCCAAGGCGATGGAGAAGATTGCCCGCGAGCGCTACTTCATGAAGGCTCAGGACGAGGACATCTTCGTGCTCAGCGACGACGAACAGACGGACAGACAAAAACGCCAGAACTATGAGACCGTTGAATAGCATCCAGCAGATCATCTTCCTCGTCGGAGCCGTACTCATGGTCGTCGGCGCTGGCGTCAGCCTGCTGCGCTGGCCCTACTCGCCCTGGGTCTTTGCCCTCGGCGCCCTGGGCTTCGCCTCCATGCAGATGCTTCAGACCTACGACGGACCAAACCTCACCATCCGCCGTCTGCGCCGCATCATGGTGTTCAGCGACGTGCTCTTCCTCGTCTCCGCCGCCCTGATGTTCGCTGGCAACGGCAATCCCCTGCGTCTGGAGTGGACCACCTATCTGCAGTACGTCCACCAGAAGTGGGTGGCGACGCTCCTGCTTGCCGCCATCCTGCAACTCTATGTCACGCATAGAATCAGCAACGAACTCGAGCGAGAGGCAAAATAAATGCTAAAAGATTGCGCAATTGTTTTAAATTGCGCAAATTTTTTTCCCCGATTCAAGATATCGTTGTACATTTGCATACGATATTAAACAATTTGACGATGAACAGAATCCTTTACGCCATACTTATCGTGGCTGCCTTCACCTCGTGTGCAGAGTCCTACAATATTCAGGGCTCGTCGACGGTGTCACGTCTCGATGGCAGTAAACTCTATCTCAAGGTGGTGCGCGACAACAAGCTCCAGAGCATCGACTCCTGTGAGGTCGTGCATGGCAAATTCCGCTTCTCAGGGCAGTTCGACTCCACCCGCATGGCATCGCTCTACATGGACGACCGCAGCGTCATGCCCCTCGTCGTCGAGCAGGGCGACATCAACATCCGCATCGACGACGCCCAGCAGAAAGTCAGCGGCTCGCCGCTCAACGAGCTGCTCTATGACTTCCTCGACCAGCACCAGCAGCTCGACAACCGCCTCGTCGAGCTTGGTCATCGTGAGAGCCAGATGCTGCTCGACGGCATCGACGAGGAGGTCATAGCCCAGCAACTCTCTGTCGAGGCTCAGGAGATAGCCCGTCAGACCGACTCGCTTGAGACCCACTTCATCATCGACAATTTCGACAACGTTCTTGGCCCTGGCATCTTCATGATGATCACCTCCGCCTATCAATATCCCATCCTCACCCCACAGATTGAGGAGCTGATGAGCAAGGCGACCGATGCCTTCAAGAACGACCCCTACGTGAGCGACTACTACCGCGTGGCCAACGAGATTCACCAGCAGATGCAGCAAGGAGGCGCTCCTGCGAGCGACACCACCATTGAGGAGCCCAACGACAGCATCGTGCAAAGCATACTCAACGCCGAATGAAGACCATCATCAGCGGCGGCCGCATCGTCAACGAGGGCACGACTCGTAAGGCCGACATCGTCGTCGCCGACGACGGCCGCATCGAGCAAATCATCCCTTCATCCTCCCGTCCCGTGACTGACGGCAGTGCCGTCGTTAACACCATCGACGCCACGGGCTGCTATGTCCTGCCAGGCGTCATCGACACGCACGTCCACTTCCGCGAGCCCGGACTGACGGACAAGGCCGACATCGAGACAGAGAGCCGTGCGGCAGCCGCTGGCGGCGTGACTACCTTCTTCGACATGCCCAACACCAAGCCGCAGACGACCACCCTCGAGGCGCTCGCCGACAAACAGCGGCTGGCTGCTTCGAAGAGTCACGTCAACTACGCCTTCTTCTTCGGCGCCACCAACGACAACGCCGACCTCTTTGCCCAGCTCGACCCCCGCGCCGTGCCAGGCATCAAGCTGTTCATGGGCTCGTCGACAGGTAACATGCTCGTCGACCGCGACGAAGCCCTCGACCGCATCTTCCGTCTGTCCGCCCCCCTGCCCATCATGGCCCATTGCGAGGACACGTCCGTCATCGAGCGCAACATGCAGACGGCCCTTGAGGGCAGCGACGATCCTGACGTCAGCCTCCACCCCTTCATCCGCAGCGAAGAGGCCTGCATCGCTTCGACCCAGAAGGCCATCGCCTTGGCCAAGAAGCATCATGCCCGCCTGCACATTGCCCACATCTCAACGGCAGAGGAGCTCGACCTCCTGGACGCTTGCAATCCGTCAGCCGCGCCCTTCCCCCTCGTCACTGCTGAGGCCTGCGTCGGCTATCTGCTCTTCTCCTCGCAAGACTACGCCCGGCTCGGCTCGCGCATCAAGGTGAATCCCGCCATCAAGAGTCCCGTCGACCAGTTCATGCTGCGCGAGGCTCTCGTCGACGGCCGCATCGCCGTCGTTGCCACCGACCATGCCCCTCACCTGCCCGCACAGAAAGAGGGCGGTTGCCGTAGGGCAGCCAGCGGCATGCCTTTGGTGCAGTTCTCGCTCGTGGCTATGCTGGAACTCGTCGATGCCAAGGTGCTCACCATCGAGCGCCTCGTCGAACTCATGGCCCACAATCCCGCCCGTCTGTTCGAGGTGCAGCGTCGAGGCTTCCTGCGCCCTGGCTATCAGGCCGACATCGCCATCGTGCGCCCCCACTCACCCTGGACCCTCACCCCCGACGTGATTCAGAGCCGCTGCGGATGGAGCCCCCTCGAGGGCCACACGTTCGACTGGCGCGTCGAGGCGACGCTCTGCAATGGTCATCTGGTCTACAACCACGGTGTGGTCGACTGCGACTACATCGGACAACCTGTCGTCTTCAGATGAAGCTCGACTACGACATACCGCTCCTACGACCCTACATCAACTGGGTCTACTTCTACCACGCCTGGCAAGTGCGTCCTGCCGATGAGCAACGGCGTCTGCGCAAGGAGGCCGACGCGTTTCTCGACACCATTGCCCATGATTATCAGGCCCACGCCCTCTTTACCATCGAAGAGGCGCATGCCGACGGCGACGACATCGTGCTCGACAGCCGTGGCGGCGAGCACATCGCCCTGCTGCGCCAGCAGACGGGCCGTCCCTGCCTCTGTCTGTCCGACTTCGTCAGTCCTGTCGCCGACCGCGTGGGCCTCTTTGCCACGAGCGTCGACAGCGCCATGGTGTCCGACTTCGCCCCTGACCCCTACCAGAAGATGATGGCCCAGCTGCTGGCCGACCGCCTGGCCGAGGCGGCAGCCGAGCTGATGCACCTTGAGGTGCGTCGCCGCTACTGGGGCTATGCGCCCGACGAGCAGCTCAGCATCGACCAGCTCCATCAGGAGCGTTTCCAGGGCATCCGTCCTGCCGTGGGCTATCCCTCGCTGCCCGATGCCAGCCTTAACTTCCAGTTCGACCGCCTGCTCGACTTCTCCGCGATAGGCATCACGCTCACTGAGAGCGGCGCCATGCGCCCGCATGCCTCCGTCTCAGGCCTCATGATTGCCCATCCGCAGGCCCGTTATTTCGCCGTCGGCAAGATTGGCGACGACCAGTTCCGCGACTATGCCCGCCGCCGTCGGCTCGAGCCCGCCGTCGTCCGTAAATTCCTCGCTGCCAGCCTATGATCGTACGTTTCATCCTCCACCACCTGCAGCTGCTCGACGTCCTGATGCTGCTCCTCCCCCTGCTCCTGATCCTCGTGGGCTGGCGCGTGGGCCGTCGCCGCCGCTGGCTGGGCGTGCTCATGGCCCTCGTAGGGCTTCTCTGGGGCTTAGGCTGGGCCGAAGGGCGCTATGTCGGCTCCAGACAGCTTGTCGTCAGATACGCGACCTTCGCCAGCCCCGACCTGCCTGCCGCCTTCGACGGCTATCGCATCGTGCAGTTCAGCGACGCCCATGTCGGCTCTGTCGACGACGCCTTCCTGCAGCGTGCCGTCGACAGCATCAACGCCCTGCATCCCGACCTCATCGTCTTCACTGGCGACTTGCAGAACTGCAGCGTCAGCGAGGTCTATGAGCATCAGGACGTGCTCGCCGCGCTGAAAGCCCCTGACGGCGTCATCGCCGTGCTGGGCAACCACGACTACGCCATGTATATGGATCAGGACGACCCCTATGCCATTGCCGAGCAGCTGGGCCATACTGACGCCGTCTATGGCGACCTGGGGTGGCATTTGCTGCGCAACAGCCACAAGCGCATCGGGCGCGACTCCGCCCACATCGTCATTGCGGGCATGGAGAACGACGGCGAGGGACGCTTCCCCCAGCTGGGCGACCACAACATGGCGCTCTACGGCGTCGGCCGCGACGAGTATGTCGTCATGCTCGAGCACGACCCCACCTCATGGCGTCGCCGCATCCTGCCGCATACCCACTGCCAGCTGACCCTCAGCGGCCACACCCATGGCGGTCAGCTGAGCCTTCTGGGCTGGTCGCCCGCCCGTCTGCGCTATCGTGAGCACAGCGGACTCTATCAGGCCGATGATCGTGCGCTCTACGTCTCGCGCGGCCTGGGCGGAGCCATCCCGTTCCGCCTCTGGTGTCCGGGCGAAGTCAACGTCATCACGCTGAAGACCAAGAAAAAAGTGTGAGAGAAAGAAATAACCTAAAATAAGCAACTATGAAATATCTATACCGCGCCTATCAGCTATGCATAGCCCTGCCCCTGGGGCTCATCGTCACCATCCTCACAGCCATCGTCACGGCCGTCGGCTGCTCCCTCGGCGGAGGCCACTTCTGGGGCTTTTATCCCGCCAGCCTCTGGTCGCGCATCATCCTCTGGCTGCTGCTCCTCCCCGTCAAGGTCGAGGGCCGGCGCCAGCTGGAGCCAGGCCAAAGCTACGTCTTCGTGGCCAACCATCAGGGCGCCTTCGACATCTTCCTCGTCTATGCCCACCTCCATCGCCAGTTCCGCTGGATGATGAAGTATCAGCTGAAGAAGATTCCCCTCGTCGGATGGGCCTGCGAGAAGAGTCATCAGATATTCGTCGACAAGCGCGGCCCCAGCAAGATCAAGGCCACCTACGATGCTGCACGCCGCACCCTCCAGGGAGGCATCAGCGTCTGCGTCTTCCCTGAGGGCGCACGCACCTTCACCGGCCACATGGGCACGTTCAAGAAGGGCGCCTTCGCACTGGCCGACGAGCTGCAGCTGCCCGTCGTGCCGCTGACCATCAACGGCTCGTTCGACGTGCTGCCACGCCAGCGCGGCGTCTCCTTCGTCACGTGGCACCCCCTCTCGCTCACCATCCATCATCCCATCTACCCCGTCGGCCAGGGCCCTGAGAACATCGAGGCCACGCGCAGCCAGGCCTACGACTCCGTCATGTCGGCCCTCGTCCCCGAGTATCAGGGCTACGTCGAGAATCCCGACCAGTAGAAGACACCGCCGCCCCTCCCCACTTTTTGGTATCGCGATACGATTTTTTTGCATAAATGAAAGGTTATTGAAAAAAAAGTGTTACCTTTGCACTCTAAAAATAAATCATAAGCTAACACAAAATGACACTTTTGCATCACAGGGCGTTGATCAGTCTGGCGGCAGGCGCTTGCCTGATGGCCGCTTGCATCAAGGACGAGCCGCTCAATGCCGAGTGCGACGTCCTGGAGGCCTCCGTCAGCGTCGACCGTCCCGATGAAGTCTTCTTCCAGCCCAGCGACTCGCTGGTGCGCGTCTATTCCGAGCAGTCGGCCATCCAGTTTGTCGTCCGCCGTTCAGCTGACCTGACGCGCATGGCCCCCCGCTTCAAGATCACTGAGGGCGCCACGATCGAGCCCGCCAGCGGCACCGTCTGCGACTTCAGCAAGGGCCCCGTCAGCTATACCGTCACGTCGGAAGACCGCCAATGGACCCGCCAGTATCAGGTGGCCTTCCTGCCTACGACCGTCACCGTGACTGACACCGTCTGCTACGACTTCGAGCATACGCGCATCGACGACAAATACAAGAAATTCTACGTATGGTATGAGCAGGACGCCGACGGCAACGTCGACGACATCTGGGCCACGGGCAATGGCGGCTACTTCATCGCCAACTCCAGCAAGACGGCCGACCAGTATCCCACCGTGCCCGACGACAACGGACTCGACGGCCGCTGCCTCAAGCTCATGACCCTCGACACGGGTCCCCTGGGCCGCTCCACAGGCCGCCCCATCGCAGCCGGCAACATGTTCCTCGGCAAGTTCATCATCGACCGCGCACTCAAGGACGCCCTCCATGCCACAGAGATGGGCATCCCCTTCACCCACGACCCGCAGAAGCTGACGGGCTACTACCGCTACCAGCCGGGCCCCGAGTTCAAGAACAAGCAGCAGCAGGTCATCGAGAACCGCCGCGACTCCGCCGATATCTATGCCGTGCTCTATCGCAACCACGACGACCAGGGCGCCCCCGTCGTGCTCTATGGCGACGACGTGCTCAGCAGCCCCCTCATCGTCAGCAAGGCCCGCATCGCGGAGGTGAAGGTGACTGACGAGTGGACCTTCTTCGAGATACCCTTCGAGCACCTCGCCGACGTCGACGAGCAGCTGCTCGCGAACCGCGGCTACAACCTCGCTCTCGTCTTCGCCGCCAGCATTCATGGCGACACCTTCGAGGGCGCCATCGGCTCGACCCTCTACATCGACAAAGTCAGAATCATTTGCACCCACGATGAATAAACTCCTCACCACCATATCCGCCGCAGCCATCAGCATGCTCGTCGCCCTTGGCGTCCAGGCAGCCGACCCCGACGACAACATCGCCCTGACCGCCCGCGTGGGCTACAACATCGGAGCTGCCACGCCACTGGGCATTCCCGCCACGATCCGCGAGCTCAACAGCTTCGACCTGACGTCCAACCTGACGCTCGGACTCGACGCCCGGAAGCCCCTCAGCGGCCCCTGGGGACTGCAGGCCGGGCTCCACTTCGAGAACAAGGGCATGAGCGTCGCCGTCACCACCAAGGGCTACCATATGGCCATGGTCAAGGGCGGCGAGCAGCTCGAGGGCGTTTACACAGGACGCGTCGAGCAGAACACGCGCGCCTGGATGCTGACCGTCCCCCTCATGGCCACCCTCGACGTCCATCCCCAATGGACCCTCAGGGCCGGACCCTTCCTCTCTTTCGTCACCAGCAGTGGCTTCTCAGGCAACGTCGCCGACGGCTATCTGCGCAAGGACGCCCCGACAGGCCAGAAGATTGAGATGGGCCACGCCATGGACGAGCGCGCCACCTACGACTTCGGCGACCAGATGCGCCGTCTGCAGGCTGGTCTCGACCTCGGGGCCGACTTCCGGATGGCGCGCCGCATGGGCCTCAGCGCCGACCTGAAGTGGGGCCTCACGGGCATCATGCACAGCTCGTTCAAGACCGTCGAGCAGACGCTCTATCCCATCTACGGCACCCTCTCGCTATGGTATCAGATCAAATAGGAAAACGCTTATAAACTATAATAAAAAAATTGATATGAAGAGAATTTCTACACTCATCCTCACCGCCATGGCCACCATCACCGCCATGGCCACCGACTACACCGACAGCCTCCTCGTGCTGGTCAACGGTGAAGGTTCGAAACAACTGGCCACCATCGCCGTCGACGAGCGCGACGGACTCTACGACCTCAACCTCCGCAACTTCATCCTCATGAACGGCGACCAGCCCATGTACGTCGGCAACGTACAGCTGACAGGCATCAAGCCCGTCAAGAAGGACAACGCCGTCTTCCTTTGGGCTTCGCAGGACATCGCCGTCACTGAGGGCGACGCCGAGGGCGTGCCCTTCTGGATGGGACCCATGCTCGGCCAGCTGCCTGTCAACCTGGCAGCCGTCATTGAGGACGGCAGCATGCGCGCACTCATCACCCTCGACCTCATGGCCATCATGGGCCAGAAGGTCGAGGTGCGCTTCAGCGAGGCACTCATCCAGGGACAGGGCTACCACGTGCCCAACGGCGACTTCGAAGCCTGGCACACCTCGGCCGACGGCTATGTCGAGCCTAACGCCTGGCACTCCTTCGAGAGCGCCACTGGAATCGCCGCGCCCCTCGCCGGCCATCACCTCGACAAGTCGGAGGACGGCGGCATGAACGGCACGGCCTGCGCACGCATCTACGCCACCTCCATCTTCGGCATCATTGCCAACGGCACCATGACCACAGGCCGCATGAACGCAGGCGCCTTTGTGGCCGACGACAAATCCAACAACGCCTACCTCGACATGTCGAAGGATGATGTCGACGGCAACGGCGACCCCTTCTACGTCAGCCTCACCAGCCGCCCTGACTCGCTCGTCCTTTGGGTGAAGTTCAAGCAAGGCAAGACCAACGCCGACCACCCCTACGCCACCGTCAGCGCCGTCATCACCGACGGCACCTACTATCAGGACCCTGAGGACAAGGACTACTCCAACGTCGTGGCCCGCGCAGCCAACCGCCAGATCGCCGTCACGGGCGAACAGTGGAAGCGCATCTCCATCCCCTTCACCTACGTCTCGGAGACCCTCCAGCCCAAGGCCATCCTCATCACCATCTCCACCAACGCCGATGCCGGACAGGGCAGCGCCAACGACGAGGTCTTCGTCGACGACCTCACGCTCGTCTACAACGCACGCCTCACCTCGCTCAACGTCAAGGGATTCACGCCCGACCAGCTGGAGTATGAGCTCGAAGGGGCGCTCAACATCGATGCTCTCGAGCCCGTCGCCGACAGCCGCGACGCCTTCGTCATCAAGGCCCTCAGGGAGACCGAGACAGGACGGCAGGCACTCATCACCGTCTGCGCCGCCGACCTGCGCACGATGACCACCTACGTCGTCAAGGCTGCACCCAGCGCCAACGCCATCGCCGACCGCCCGTCAGACCTCCGTCCCGCTGCCGCCGAATACTTCACCCTCGGAGGCCAGCAGGTTGCCACCCCTGCCCGCGGGCAGATCTACGTCGTCCGCCAGTCCGACGGCCTGACTCGCAAGGTCGCCTTCTGACCTCGCACTCCCTCTTCCCCTCTCTGTCCGGAAGGGCGGCCTGTAGCGCCGCTTTTCCGGACAGATTTTTTGATGGCTTGCGACAACAAGACTACAGACATCAAGACTATAAGACATCAAGACTATAAGACATCAAGACAACAGGACATCAAGACAACAGGACACCAAGACATCAAGACAACAGACATCAAGACATCAAGACAACAAGACAACATGACTACAGACATTAAGTGACCGTAAAAAAATGACTTGGTAGGATTTGGGAGGTCACGTGTCCTCACGTGACACCTGCGGCAAGTGCGACGTGGGGACACGTCGCCTCCTACAGGGACAGCCAAATTGTACCAATTTATTAACGGTTACTTAGTAACTTGGGTACGGGCTAAACTTATGACACGTCGTGACGTCATGCCGTCACGTCGTGATTTCATGCCGTCACGCCGTGACGTCATGGCGTCACGGCGTGACGAAAGATTGATGGAGCGTCGGTCTTTGTTATCTCATCCCAGAGAAGACAAAAATACTGATGTCTTGTTGTCTTGATGTCCTGTTGTCCTGATGTCTGTAGTCTGTAGCTGTCGTCTTGATATCATGAAATCATGCGGTCGTGGCGTCAGATGAGGGGCATGTTGAGCTCGCGGCATTCGCGGCGCATGTCGTCGGGCCAGATGGAGGCCTGTATCTCGCCGATGTGGGCTTTGTGGAGCAGGACCATGCAGAGGCGGCTCTGTCCGATGCCGCCGCCGATGCTGAGAGGCAGCCGGTCGGCGAGCAGCTGCTGGTGGAAGTAGAGCTGCTGGCGGTCCTGCTGGCCTTCGAGCTGGAGCTGGAGCAGGAGTGAGGCCTTGTCGACGCGTATGCCCATGGACGACAGCTCGATGGCGCGCTCGAGGACGGGATACCAGATGAGGATGTCGCCGTTGAGGCCCGGCAGCCCGTTCTCGGCCGTGGTCGACCAGTCGTCGTAGTCGGGTGCGCGGCCGTCGTGCTTCTCGCCGTTGGAGAGGCGTCCGCCGATGCCGATGATGAAGACGGCGCCGCGCTCGCGGCAGATGGCGTCCTCGCGCTCCTTGGGCGTGAGGTTGGGATACATCTGGAGGAGCTCCTCGGCGTGAATGAAGCTGATCTGTTCGGGCAGGAAGGGGCGCAGCTGCTGGTAGGTCTCGCAGACGAGGTACTCCGTGCGGCGTACGGCGCTGTAGATGCGCTCGACGACCTGTCGGAGGAAGCTGAGCGTGCGCTGTTCGGGGCGTATGACGGCCTCCCAGTCCCACTGGTCGACGTAGAGTGAGTGGAGGTTGTCCATCTCCTCGTCGGCTCGTATGGCGTTCATGTCGGTATAGATGCCGTAGCCCGGTTCGACGTGGTATTCGGCCAGTGTGAGTCGTTTCCACTTGGCCAGCGAATGGACCACCTCGGCCTGCCGGTCGCCCAGGTCGCGTATGGGGAAGGTGACGGGTCGCTCGACGCCGTTGAGGTCGTCGTTGATGCCCAGTCCTTTCATGACGAAGAGCGGTGCGGTGACGCGTCGCAGCCGCAGTTCGGTGGAGAGGTTCTGCTGGAAGAATTCCTTGATGAGCTTGATGCCCTGCTCGGTCTGGCGTGCGTCGAGCAGTCGGCGATAGTTGTTAGGTCTGATTAGCTGACTCATATATCATCCTGATTTTGAACAATTTTGCGTGCAAAGGTAATACTTTTCTGCGAATTAATCAGCGAAAGGTTTGTTTTTTTTAAGAATTTGTCGTACCTTTGCATCCTAAAAACAATAAATACTAAAGTTTCCCACTTGCCATTTTACCGGCTTTCGCGAATAATCAAACATTGCAATATACTGATTGACAATCTATTAACATCTCGCAAATAGAAGTTAACGCGCTGTGTTAGCGCGTAACCGC
>Ga0310695_10010872_pt1 | contig 13189 bp, 10 predicted proteins | sample RumenRJG_04DNA_FD_203882 | JGI IMG/M metagenome (GOLD analysis project Ga0310695, IMG submission 203882) | Bovine rumen microbial communities from Lethbridge, Alberta, Canada - RJG_04 (v2) (version 2) | ecosystem: Host-associated > Mammals > Digestive system > Stomach > Rumen | place: Canada...
TTTGTATCAGATGTTGATTATGCCATCCACCACAACTACACCAATATGGACTCCTTCTATGAGGATTATTAGCACCCATCCTCATTCTCTCAGTCCCTCCCATTCACCACACTCTCACCACATTTCACCACTTATCCACCATGTGTCAATTTTATTTTTTTTCACCCAATTTATTCCCAATGTTGAGAATAGCATCCAATCAATTGGCACATTAGGTCATTTGGTTCTCTCCAATTGGTAAGCAGATAGTTCTCTCATATTGGTGAACTTAGTCAACCATTGGTGAACATTGGTGATATAGGAAATCTTTGGTGAACTTTGGTAATCTTTGGTGAACTCCGGTTTCTTTGAAGAACAATTGGTGAACTTCCACCACATCAAAATAATCAAAGATTATACTGAATATATCTAAATAAAGAATCTTTGGACAAACAACCAATCTTGGTTGACTTAATTGAATATTTTGAATACAATCACTTTTTTGAATACAACACTATGAACAAAACATTAGCCATAATATATGCCAGAGTGAGTAGCTCAGGCAGTTTGGAGTACAGACAGAATACAGAAAGGCAGGTTAAAGACTTGAAGGAATATGCTTCTTATAAAGGGTATGAGTTAGTAGATGTATATAATGAGCACATATCTGGTTCTAAGAAGAACAATGAGAGACCAGTATTGGTTGAGGCTATAAACAAGTGTAAGGAATTTTCTGAGGTAGGTGAGAGTAAAGTTATACTCTTATGCAGTGAACTATCCAGATTGGGAAGGAATGCCTTTGAGGTATTAGAGACTATCAAAACATTGGTGGACTATGGTATCAATCTCTACTTACAAAAGGAACAAATGACACTCCTTGATGACCAAGGGAAACCAAGTTTGTTTGCTCCCATAATGCTTGCAACTCTCTCAACTTGTGCTCAGTTGGAAAGGGAGAATATAACATTTAGACTCAATTCTGGTAGGAAAAGGTTTATAGAAAATGGTGGAAGACTTGGAAGACCCAAAGGGAGTGTGAAGACCACAGAAAAGAAGATGGAAGAATACAAAGAGGTTATCACTCTCTTAAAGAAGAACTATACTATAAGGGATGTTTCAAAACTATCTGGAAAGTCCATTTCTTCAGTTCAGAGGGTAAAGAAGTTAGTTAGTGTTATATAATAAGGTGTAAAGAACTATGGCAAGACCTTTTGGGTATAGAAAGAGTCTGGTGGAGTATAAAAGACAATACTCCCACCTCATCCCCATTCTATTGATGGGACTAAGTTTGAGGAAGACAGCTTATGAGTGTAAGTTGTCAGTCAATACAACAAGGAAGATAAGGAGGATGTTTCTAGGTTATTAGATAGATATGAGTATAGTTGGTTATATATTGACTGCAATAGGTACATTGGTAGCAGCTTGGTTGTCTGATTGGATAAAGACCAAGATTTCTGACACCATTTATTACTATAAATGGAGAAGCCTATTAGATATTGGTTATATCACCAGAATTAGATTTTATGAAAGAATCTCTTGGTTGTCTTGGTTAAGGTGGTTCAACAGATTTTGGTGGTTCAGATAACTATATAGAAGAGCATCCAACTGGGACCACTATGACCAAAAAAATACAGTTTAACTATCTGGTAATCAGAGCTGAGCATTCATGGAGTGGGAGTAATTTTTACTCCTTTTTCTGATATAGTTCACCAATTGTGGACTAGTCAGAGATAACCATATAGCAAACCATATTTGCAAGATTACCAAATAGTTAAACCACTATGCAGATGCTTTGTTGTCTGAATAGTGGTTTAATTGTGTTTGGATGGTAGGAGACTCTATACCAATCCCTCATCCTCAAATGGTTTCTTTATCTTAAAGAACTCTTCTGCCATCATTATAGCATTTTCTTCTGCTGAGACCTTGATGTATTTAAGGAAATTGCTCTCTGTGGTATGACCAGTCAATCTCATAATTGCAATGGTTGGAAACCTTCTCTTATACATATTTGTAGCAAAAGACCTTCTACCAGTGTGCATACCCACTAACTGATATTTCTTATAGATGAGAGTAGACACTTTCCCTCCCCTATTTTCTACAATCCTAACCTCATCATCTATACCAGCCAATCTGGCACACTGCCTCAAATGTTCTATGGTATGACCCTTATCACACAATCTTGGGAATACACCTTTATATTTATTATATAGGGCAAGCACCATAGGATGCATTGGTATTACTACTTGGTGTTTTGTCTTCTCTGCTGTGATAGAAATGGTCTTTGCTACTATATCAAATGTAGCCTTTTCAAGTCTATTAATATCACTTCTTCTTAACCCAGTCCAACATGCAATAATGAACAAATCTCTGGTTCTTTCTATGGTTGATTTAGCATCTATTTCACCAGCTTTTATTAGAGAAGGTATATCAAGCAGATACATCTTTTTTATCTCATCCTCAGTGAGATAGATTGCATCAGTATCATTACACTTGCCCTTTAATGATTTATATGCATCACCAAACTCAAACCCCTCTGCTTTGGCTGCATTTAGTAAGGGTTTCAATACACCATAAGTGGCATAAACTGTATTCTGCTTATAGTTCCTAATAGAATAACACCAGTTTGTAAATTGTTGGTCAAAGTTCCTTGAAGTAAAGGTAGCAAAGGTGTCTGACAGTCTATTGTCCTTGATGAAATCTGATAGCCTCTTTATAACTGTTCTCTGATGTATCTTTGTTCTCTCTCCAATATATCTACCTGTGTGGCTGTCCACCCTTTTTTGTTCTATATAGTAAGAAAAGAACTCAATAGGAGACATCTTTAATATCTGATTTTCATTCTTCTTTACCTCAGTTATATCTGATATAGCAGAATGAATTGAGGCAATTATATCACTATCTGGGATAGAAGAGTTGTATATCCTGCTTGAAGTCTCAACTATCTCATCAAGCATCTTATTCACTTCCTCACAATGTTTGTTTTCTCTACTAGAGAACTTTTCCTTACTTGTGAAGCATCTTTGCTTCACCTTATCAAAACTAGCTGTGAGAACATTCTGCTGGGTGCTTACTCTCAGCTTTCTTCCATCCACTCTTATGATAGCCATAAGCAAGGATTTCTCCTTGGAAGGAGTCTTTAAATTGAAGTTAATAGTCAAACTCATACCTGCAACTATTTCTATAAGTAAATACTCATTATTTCTATAAAAAGAGTGGTCCAAAGGTGTCCTTTTTGGTGGTCCTTTTCCTCCATAACCCCCAAACACAATTAAACCACTATTCAGACAACAAAGCATCTGCATAGTGGTTTAACTATTTGGTAATCTTGCAAATATGGTTTGCTATATGGTTATCTCTGACTAGTCCACAATTGGTGAACTATATCAGAAAAAGGAGTAAAAATTACTCCCACTCTATCGTAGCTGGTGGCTTTGAAGAGATGTCGTAGCATACGCGGTTAACACCCTTCACCTTATTAATAATCTCGTTAGAGCACTTTGCCATGAAGTCGTAAGGGAGATGTGCCCAGTCGGCTGTCATTGCATCGGTAGAGGTAACGGCACGGAGAGCAACTGGATGCTCGTAGGTACGCTCATCACCCATAACGCCTACGGAACGAACGGTTGAGAGAAGGATTGTGCCTGCCTGCCATATCTGGTCGTAGAGGCTTACCTCTATCTCGCCATCCTTCATATCGGCAGGAACACCGGCTGCAAGAACGGCACGTGCCTGTTCGCCAGAGAGCTTTGTCTTGTACTCACGAAGTCCGCGGATATAGATGTCGTCGGCATCCTGAAGGATACGAACCTTCTCAGGGGTTATATCGCCAAGGATACGTACAGCAAGGCCTGGACCAGGGAACGGATGGCGTGTGATGAGGTGCTCTGGCATACCCATAGAGCGACCTACACGACGAACCTCATCCTTGAACAGCCACTTCAGAGGCTCACAAAGCTGAAGGTGCATCTCCTTTGGAAGACCGCCTACGTTATGGTGTGACTTGATTACCTTACCTGTGATATTGAGAGACTCGATGCGGTCAGGATAGATAGTACCCTGTGCGAGCCACTTTGCGTCCTTGATTTTCTTAGCCTCTGCGTTGAACACCTCAACGAAGTCACGACCGATGATCTTACGCTTCTGCTCTGGGTCGGAAACGCCAGCGAGGTCAGCGAAGAACTTCTCGCTTGCATCAACACCTATCACGTTAAGACCGAGGCACTTGTAATCCTCCATCACGTCACGGAACTCGTTTTTGCGAAGCATACCGTGATCAACGAAGATACATGTAAGGCGGTCGCCGATAGCCTTGTTGAGGAGTACGGCTGCAACGCTTGAGTCAACACCGCCTGAAAGACCGAGGATGACACGGTCGTTGCCTACCTGAGCCTTGAGCTCGGCAACGGTTGTCTCTACGAAAGAGGCAGCACTCCAAGCCTGCTTTGAGCCGCAGACATCGACCACGAAGTTCTTGAGCAACTGTGTACCCTGAACAGAATGGAACACCTCTGGGTGGAACTGAACAGCCCAAACTGGCTGAGTCGTGCTTGCGTATGCTGCATACTTCACGTTAGCAGTACTTGCGATGCACTCAAAGCCCTCTGGAATAGCTGTGATGGTATCACCGTGGCTCATCCATACCTGTGAGTTGTCGTCGAAGCCCTTGAAGAGAATGTTCTTCTTGTCGATGAAACCGAGGTTGGCACGACCGTACTCGCGAGAGTCAGCCTTCTCAACCTTGCCACCAAGGGTGTGACTGATAAACTGGGCACCGTAGCAGATGCCGAGAACAGGCAGACGACCGATGAAGCGGTCAAGGTTTACCTTGAATGCCTCTGGATCATGCACGGAATAAGGAGAGCCCGAGAGGATGACGCCGATAACGTCCTTGTCATCTTCAGGGTACTTATTGTAAGGCATGATTTCACAGAACGTGTCAAGCTCACGAACACGACGTCCGATGAGCTGAGTGGTCTGACTGCCAAAGTCTAAGATGATAATTTTTTGCATTATGTTAATTACTAATTACTAATTACGAATTACCTATCCACGCTTCTGCGCTTGCTAACGTGTCGAGCTTTCCTACATCAAGGAGTTTGAGGTCTGATTTCAGATAGCCCTTTATCTTGCGCTCTGCACAACGGTTGAGGTAGAAATCAATGATAGGGAATTTCTCTGGCCATTGCTCCATGTCGGCAAAGAGACGTGGAGAGAATGCGTGGATGCCGGAGAAGGCGAACAACTTTAGTGAAGAGTGAAGAGTGAGGAGTGGAGAGGTTAGAGTGGAGAGGTTAGAGTAACCGCTAAGGGCGGCAATCTCAGGATAAGGACTTTTCACTTCTCCTGTCTCGATATTAGTCCAGCCAACGAGATTCATGTCATCATCGAAGAGAAGGTAGCGCTTTGTCTTGCGCTCGCTAACCAAGAGCATGGCATCTGCATCGCCTATACTATCATAGAAAGCACCGAGATCCACATTTGAGAGAATATCAACGTTGTGAATCAGGATAGGGGCATCAGCATCGAACAAGCCTTGCGCCTTGCGAATGCCACCGCCAGTTTCAAGCAACTGCTCCGACTCATCAGATACGCTTATCTGCACATCATAGTAAGATTGCAGCAACTTTAGGTAATTGCATATCTGAGCCGACTTGTGATGCACGTTCACCACAACGTTGCGTATGTCGGCATCAAGCAATCTTTCGAGGACAATCTGCAACAAAGGCTTGTCCCCAACAGGCACCAATGCCTTGGGGATAACATCTGTGAGCGGTTTGAGACGGGTTCCCATACCTGCCGCGAAAATCATTGCTTGTTTCATTTTTCCTTGTTGAAAGTTGAAGGATGAAGGATGAGGGTCTATTTCTACCAAACCTTATTCTTTATTCCATTTCATCCTTATTCCACAAATTATATTGTGCAAAGTTATGAAAATAAATCGAGAAAATGGCAATCTTTTATAAAAAAGTCATATAAAATAGGTAATTTACACTACAAACGGAAATTTACCTCATAAAGATTTGCATATTTTGGTAAATGTTTGTAACTTTGCACCCCGTAAAAAGAGCATACTTTTAAAAACATCCAAGGTTGCAATAACCGCCCTTATTTTTCAAATTCATTTTATTAACGTGAAATGAACTTTCGCTGCACAGTAAATCCGTAGCGCGGTTATTTCAAATTTTTCTTAGCTATTTTTTCAAAAAATGAAGAAATCAATATCTGATATGCTTAGTCGAAAGGGTATTCAGCCAGTGAGCATGCTTACCGCTTACGACTACCATACAGCTTGCACAATTGATGAAGCGGGAGTCGATATGATTCTCGTGGGCGACTCATTAGGCAATGTGATGTTGGGCTATGAGAATACCCTTGCTGTCACCGTTGAGGACATGATACACCACGGAAAGGCTGTTTGCCGAGGTGCGAAGAATGCCCTCGTGGCTATCGATATGCCTTTCATGTCGTATCAGGGTTCTGTGTATGATGCCGTGATGAATGCCGGCAGAATCATAAAGGAAACCAACTGTCAGGCCGTGAAGCTTGAGGGTGGCGTGGAATATGCCGACCGCATCAAGGCTATCGTACAGGCAGGTGTACCAGTCATTGCCCATATCGGACTCACCCCTCAGTCGTTCAACACGCTCGGTGGCTTTAAGGTTCAGGGCAAGTCGCTTGAGGCTGCCAAGAAACTCATTTCCGATGCAAAGGCAGTATGTGAGGCTGGTGCTTTCGCCATCACGCTCGAATGTGTTCCGGCTGCACTCGCATCAAAAATCACGGAGCTTGTTCCAGCCCTCACCATCGGTATTGGCGCAGGCAACGGTTGCGACGGTCAGGTGCTTGTATATCAGGATATGCTTGGCTATACCAACGGCTTCACGCCTAAGTTTGCTAAACGCTATGCCAATCTCCATGACACCATGCTTGAGGCATTCAAGCAGTATAAGGCAGATGTGGAGTCAAGGGCATTCCCTGCACAGGAACATACATTCGCGATAAGCGAGGAGGTATTAAACAAACTTTATTAAGACAAAGGAATCAATAAGAATATGAAGGTAGTAAAAACAGTTAAAGAGGTAAGAGAGATCGTATCAGAATGGCGTAAGGAAGGACTCACAGTAGGTTTTGTTCCTACCATGGGTTATCTTCATGAAGGTCATCAGAGTCTGATTGAGAAGTCAGTCAGCCAGAATGATCGTACTGTAGTGTCAGTATTCGTAAACCCAATTCAGTTTGGTCCTAACGAGGACTTTGAGGCATATCCACGCGATATGGAGCACGACAAGGCCCTCGTGGAGAAGGCTGGCGGCAACTTAATTTTCAATCCAGAGCCATCAGAGATGTACCCTGGTCACTTCACATCATTCATCGACACAACAGAGACAACAGAGCTTCTCTGTGGTGCTGTCCGTCCAATACATTTCCGTGGTGTCTGCACAGTTGTAGGCAAGCTCTTCAACATCGTTTGTCCTGACCGCGCATACTTTGGTCAGAAGGATGCACAGCAGTTGGCTACTATCCGCCGTTTCGTTCGCGACCTTAACTTCCCAATCGAGATCATCCCTTGCCCAATCGTTCGCGAGGCTGACGGTTTGGCAAAGTCAAGTCGCAACACATACCTCTCACCAGAAGAGCGTCAGGCTGCTCTCATTCTCTCAAAGAGTTTGAAGAAGGGTAAGGAGGCTATTGAGGCAGGCGAGAAGAACGCGAAGAAGATTATCGAGATTATAAAGACAAATCTTGAGACCGAGCCACTTGCACGTGTTGACTATGTTGAGGTTGTAGATTTCGAGAACATCCAACGCGTTGACACCATCTCTGGCGAGACTCTCGTTGCTATTGCCGTTTATATCGGTAAGACAAGATTGATTGATAACTTCATAACAGTTCATAGTGCATAGTTCATAATTCATAGTTAAGCACACTATGAACAAAATTGAACTATGAACTATGAATTATGAACTATGAACTAAATTTATCTCAATGGACATCACATTACTTAAAGCGAAGATCCACCGTGCCAAGGTAACACAGGCAGACCTCGACTATGTAGGTAGTGTTACAATAGATACAAAATTACTCCGTGAGTCGGGTATTCTTGAATACGAGAAGGTGCAGATTGTTGATATCAATAACGGCAACCGTTTCGAGACCTATACCATCGCAGGAGAAGAGGGTTCTGGCATCATCTGTCTCAATGGCGCAGCAGCCAAGTGCGTCAGCGTTGGCGATAAGGTCATCATCATGGCTTACGCCAATATGACTCCACAGGAAGCTGCATCTCATAAGCCAACCGTACTTTTCGTTGACGATGACAACAACATCGTGCGTAAGGCGAATTATGAGAAGCATGGGAAGTTGAACGAACAGTAAGGACCCACCCCCAGCCCCTCCCATAAAGGGAGGGGAGTAATTAGTATTTATCGCTATGAAAGAAAATAAAGAAATTGCCAATAAGGTAGAAATACATACTACTCCCCTCCCTTTATGGGAGGGGCAGGGGGTGGGTCTTTTATCCAACAAGACCATAGTCCTCGGCGTTACGGGCAGCATAGCAGCCTATAAGATAGCCAACCTTGCATCCATGCTTGTCAAGCAACATGCCACCGTGCATGTCATAATGACGAAGAATGCGTGCAACTTCATCACGCCTACCACCTTCGAGACTATCACAGGCAACAAATGCCTCGTAGATACTTTTGATAGGAATTTCGAGTTTAATGTCGAGCATGTGGCTCTTGCCAAGCGTGCCGCCCTCTTCCTCGTTGCTCCGGCATCGGCTAATATCATCGGGAAAATAGCATCTGGCATCTGCGATGATATGCTTACCACCACTATCTTCGCCACAAAGGCTCCAAAGCTTATCGCTCCTGCAATGAACACCAACATGTGGGAGAACCCTATTCTTCAGGATAATCTCAAGAAACTGGAGCACTATGGTTATGGCATCATACAGCCTGCTTCTGGCCGACTTGCTTGTGGCGATACAGGTAGCGGAAAACTGCCATCAGAAGAGACTCTTCTTCAGCATATTCTACTCGCTGTTGCTTGTGAAAAGGATATGGAAGGTAAACGCGTGCTCATCACGGCAGGTCCTACACAGGAATCTATCGATCCTGTTCGCTACATCACCAATCATTCTTCGGGTAAGATGGGCTATGCTATTGCCAAGATGGCGGCTTTGAGAGGTGCAAAGGTTACGCTCGTCTCTGGTCCTGTTAATATTAAGGCATTCGCTGGCATAGAGGTCGTTGATGTCATAAGCGCTGCGGATATGTATCGCGAAGTGACAAGCAGAAGTGCCGATAATGATATCATCATAATGTGTAGTGCGGTGGCAGACTATACCCCTTCTCACTATTCCGACCAAAAGGTGAAGAAGAATGACGGAGACATGTCAATTCCACTCACACGCACACAGGACATTCTCAAATATCTTGGCGAGCATAAGCCAGAAGGACAGATACTTGTAGGCTTCTCTATGGAGACAGAGAACCTGATAGAGAACTCACGTGCAAAACTCACGAAGAAGAATGCGGATCTTATCTGTGCTAACTCCATTTCTGACGGCAAGACAGGTTTCGCAGTAGATACGAATCAGGTTACTCTCATCTCACACCAAGATGTCAAGGTACTTCCGCTCTGCTCAAAGGAAGAAACCGCAGAGTTAATTCTAAATGCAATAATGAAAAAATCTACTATTTGACAAATTACTATTTACTATTTATTTACAATTTACCATTCTCTGTCGGCATTTACTATTTCGCTGCTGCATTATGGGATTGGACTAAATAGTACATTTCATAAAATAGTAAATAGATAGTAAATAGTAAATCTGTAAATAGTAAATAAAAACAGAATATACTATGACCGAAAATACTATAAAACATCCTTCCCTTCAGGAAGGCTTGGTTAGGCTTCTCTTCGACATCGGTAACTCTACCATCGTCATTGCTTACTCTGACGCAGAGGGCAAGATAAAAGACACGTGGAGAGTGAAGACTATAAAGCATGAGGCTATCGGTTTCTTCCGTCGCGAGATTCGTGCTGGACTATATAACTTCGGTCTGCTAAAACAAGACGGAACGATTGCAAAGATTGATAACATCGTGGTGTCTTCTGTTGTGCCAGAGATCAACGACAAGGTATCACAAGCAATCTTTGACGTTACGGGCATAACACCTCATTTCTTCAGTCTCGACGATGCGATGAAGGTCATCGACATACAGATTGAATCTCCTTCACAATTGGGCAAGGATCGTCTTGCCGATGCCATAGGCGCACGTTGCCACTATGGTGCACCTGCTATCATTATTGATATGGGAACAGCAACCACCATAGGTGTAGTAAACGATGAGGGTGCTTTCATCGGAGGTATGATAATGCCTGGTGTGAAGACCTCGCTCAAGGCGCTCACTTCCAAGGCTTCACAACTCCCGACTATCAACATAGAGAAGCCTCGTCACATGATTGGGCGCAACACCCTTGAGTGTATGCAGAGCGGTATTATTTACGGCACGGCATCCATGATTGATGGTATGATAGACCGTATCATTCCCACTCTCGGCAAAGACGTCAAGATCATCGCCACCGGCGGTAATGCCCATTATGTAATATCCTATTGCAAGCACAATATCACGTTTGACCCATACTTGCAGTTTAAAGGGATAATGAGCAGTATAAATGAAAAATTATAAAATTATAAAATACAGATTACACTTGTAAGTGAATAGTTAATAGTGAATAATACCAAATACTGGTAGACACCAGAACGAAGTTCACATAAGGGCGTTAGCCAGTATTAAGTATTATTATCTATTCATTATTCACTATTCACTAAAATACTAACTTGTATTTTTCATTTTTCACTTTTCATTTTTCATTAAACTCATGAAATTCGTTCTCCTCGGCTCAGGCAACCTTGCCACTCACCTCTCTCTTGCCCTCAAGGCAGCAGGAGAAGATATAATACAGATTTTCAGTCGCACACAGGAGCATGCATTGGCACTTGCCGACAAGTTCCAATGTGCTTCATGCACCAGCATCAGCGACATCCGCACAGATGCTGATGTGTATATCTTTTCCGTTAAGGATGATGCCCTGCCAAGCCTCATAAGTCAGTTGTCAGAGCACCTCTCCCAACAACCATCACCCAACAACCAACACCCAATATTCCTCCACACCGCCGGAAGCGTACCAATGTCCGTTTTCCCCGACAATTTTCAATTTCCAATTTCCAATTTTCAATTGTCCTACGGCGTCCTCTACCCTATGCAGACCTTCTCCAAGGACAGGACGGTGAATTTCCGTGATATACCATGCTTCATAGAGGCATGCGACAGCAAGACACTGGAAATAATAAATAGTCTGGCATCAAAGGTATCAGAGCATGTTGTGGAGGTCTCTTCCGACAAGCGTAAGAAACTGCACCTTGCAGCCGTTTTTGCATGTAACATGGTGAACCATTGCTATCGCCTTGCCGAGAAGGTGCTTGAGGAAGAAGACCTCGATTTCTCACTCTATCAGCCACTCATACAGGAAACAGCCAACAAACTCAAGGAACTATCCCCACGCAAGGCACAAACAGGTCCTATGGTGCGCTACGACCGCACAATCATGGATGCCCAGATAGCCCTCATCCACGATGAACGCACACGCCAGATCTACCGTCTTATGGCTGACAGCATCCACGAAGATTCCTCCAAGTAGTTCCTCGCCTTGCCCACACGCATTTATTTCCTAATTTGCTCCACATGTAAGGAGAAACAAGGAGTACAAGACAGATGTTTTGAACGTTTAAATAACGTAAGTTCGATAAAAAAGGAAGAGAATTTATCCGATTTATCTGATAGCTAGCGTAGTATCATTTGTGCTCTAAATTTCAGATGAATCATATAAATCCGTTTCCCTTAAATTCTATTAACCACAGGTTTTCTGGATCTTAGGGATATTTATTTGAACACGAAATACACAGAGCTAACGAAATTTTTGTTTCTTTCGTGTTTTCCGTGTTCGAAATAATTTCTGTGCCTCCGCATGTTCAAAACATAAATTTTCTGGTCATCGTGAATAACTTGCATAGCTTGTTGAGCTTTGCGAAAAAAAATCTTGAAAGCCACATGGAGCGAAGCCCCGTTTTGGAGGGAAAGTAAATTAGGAAGAAATGAAGCCAGTAAATTAACGCGAATTCGACCAGTAATAATTGTCTGACAGTAAGCTGCTTTTAACTGATATTAATTGTCAATATGCGCAATCTTTTTCCAGAAAATATAACGCTAAATAGTAGTTTTTTATCTGAACACTAAGGGCACGAAAGAAACTAAAAACTTTCGTTTGTTCTGTGAATTCCGTGTTCAAATAAAGTTGAAAAGGTTGCACAGATTGGAAACTTGCTTTAGCTTGTTGAGCCTTAGAAATCATTGTCAGCTAAAGCACCAAAGGTGCAAATTCGTCGAACTGGCGTTAAATCATGGAAATGGAAATCTCCTTGCGACGGATGTCGCTCTGTAATTTACTGTTTTCTTGGCAATTTACTTTCCAAATTTCCCCACAGCAAGGTGCTGTTTCTTTTTTTGTGGAACACAGATTTCACAGATTATACAGATTTTTGTATCCTTCGTTTTTTCAAAGCAAGGGAATCCCCCCCCTTGCTCTTTACTACGCCAAACCTCATACCTGAATCGGGTATGTGGTTTACGAGTCCGTGTTTCACATAGTCCTCGATGGCGTATCGTTTTGATACACCATCCTCTTTGACGGCTTTCCCCTAAAAAGCCCAAAGGGGGTCGCAATTTGCTACCCCCTTGCTCTTTACTACACAAAACCATAGCCCTAATTTGGGGCGGTGGCTCGATGGGAATAGCTGCCGTCGTGAATCACGGCATCATCAAACCACATCCCTGAATCAGGGAACTGGTTGTCCGTTAGGAACATAATTATTATATACCATACGATTATCCGCATTTGCCCGATAGACGGCCTGAAAGGCCAAAAGCACATAGCCCAGGGCATCGCCCTGTGGTATTATGCCCAATGTGATTCATTTGCCCTGCAAGGGCAAAAGCTTTAATATGGAGTAATGCTTTTGCCCCTCTATGTTGCAAACCAAATAATTGGCTGTCATTTTTGCATTGTTTAACCATTTTTGTCCCGTTTTTGCCTTATTTTGCACTTATACAGGCAAGAAATCCCCTCCAGACACGTTTTC
>Ga0310695_10010874_pt1 | contig 13189 bp, 1 predicted proteins | sample RumenRJG_04DNA_FD_203882 | JGI IMG/M metagenome (GOLD analysis project Ga0310695, IMG submission 203882) | Bovine rumen microbial communities from Lethbridge, Alberta, Canada - RJG_04 (v2) (version 2) | ecosystem: Host-associated > Mammals > Digestive system > Stomach > Rumen | place: Canada...
TGAAATTGTTGAAATAAAAGATCATCCTTGGTTTGTTGCCGTTCAGTTTAACCCTGAATTCCAATCAAGACCTACAAGACCGCATCCTTTATTTGCAAACTTCATAAAAGCAGCATTAGCAAATAAAAAATAATATAAATTGTTATTAAAAATAGAAAAAGCAGGAAGAAAAATCTTCCTGCTTTTTTATTCTTATAAAAAACATAAATAATGTTAACTTTCTTTCCTTCTTTTTAATACTCCATAAACAAAAAAGATAAAAACAGAAACGACATATAATGAACAAACAAAAACAAACAAATCACCGATTTTATCATATATTGTTATATAATTATTTGTATACACGGTTTCCTCAAAACAAACTTGTTCCTGATTTTTCGTTTGTCTTACAATTTTACCTGTAGGAGATACTACTCCCGATATTCCAGTATTTGCTGAAACCACAAGATATTTTCTGTTTTCAATTGCTCTAAAAATATTAAAAACAAAATGTTGATATGGCAAAGATAATCCGTCACACCAAGCATCATTTGAATGATTTGTCAATATAGTTGCACCATGTAAAACTAACTTTCTTGATAAGTAAGGATAAAAATTTTCCGAACAAATATTTATTCCTAAGACATAATTTTTAAATTTGACAACTTCTATTTCTTCATTGTAATTTAAATTATCTAACAAATTTATTTTTCTGAAAACTTTGGCTAAAAAACCCTCAAAAGGAACATATTCTCCAAATAATACTAAATGTTTTTTCCTGTATTTATTTATAACATTACCACTATTATTCACAACAAATATTGTATTATATACTTTCCTTTTTGCATCGGATTTACCACCTATTAATGTTATATCCGAATGACCGGCAATTTTTTTTACTACACTTCTAACCTGAGGATATTTTTCCAATCTTTTAGGCAGTACTGTTTCAGGATATAAAATAATATCTAACTTATTATCATCAAAATTTTTTGCACAATTACTTATTCTGTTTAAAATTATTCCTTTATATTTATCATTTTTCTTTAACTTTTGTTCTATATTCGGTTGAACAACACCGATTTTTAATTCCGTATCATATTTCATATTATTGAATTTGTTTATACTTATATTTCCATAAACAAACAAACTCAATATTATTATTACCGATATTATCAAATATTTTTTAGTTTTATTTTCCATAAAATAAAACAACAAACAATTGATAATTATTATTACAAAAGATATACCATAAACTCCAAAAATATCTGCTATTTGAATTATTGATAAGAATTTAAACTGAGAATAGCCCAATAAATTTATAGGAAATCCGCTTAATATATAATTCCTTATATATTCCAATAAAACCCATGAACTTGCCATAAAAAAAATTGCATATATATTTTTTATTTTTTTTATTAAATTTACAACTCCTGCCCAAACACAAAAATATATAGATAAATATAACCACATACCATTAGAAACAATAAATGAATCAAAAAAGGCTCTTGTATTTTTTAACAAAAACAAAAACATCCAATTTATTGATATTATTGAAAAAGTTAGACCTGTAATAAAACCATATAAAAGAGAGTATTTAAAATTGTTTTTATATATACAATATATTAACGGAATAAAAGATATCCATGCAAATAAATATAGATTATATCTTTCAAACGATAATGCAAGTAATATTCCAGATATTATCGAGAATATTAAATATTTACCTTCATATTCTTCTATTATGAATTTATTTATTATATTTTTTATCATATAATTATTATATTATTTTACAAACAAAAAAGGCAGATATTTAATATCTGCCTTCCTTGTTTTATAATTACAAATTTTACAAATTTCAATTCTTATGCTGATGCAGCTACCGCATGTACATCCGATAATCTGAATAAGTCCATAGGCATTCTCAAATCTTCTTTGCCTTGAATATCCATTATTGCACCTAAGTCCGTCTTTCCATTCTTCATCAACTCTTGTACTTTCGCCATCTTTTCACTCAATCCTTTCTCTGTTACCGCTTTTTGTAATTTTACTACATTTATTACAAAGTCGTTGCTTATCTTTCCGCTACTTACTGATTTCGTTATCACACTTTGATTTACTTTTCTGTTTGCTTCTACTTTTTCTACTATCTGTCCTTTATCTGCTTTTGCCAACCAATCTGCTCCTTCTTCACTTGCTACCATCAATACTTCTCTTATTCCCGTAAGTGCTTTTACTTGTGCATCCACTATCACTTTCGGTAATTCTCCTTTTGCTCCCATCTCTACTACTTCTTCTATTTTTCTTATTACCGCTTCATTTATTTCTTCTTTACTATCTCCTGTTGCTCCTATGTATTTCTTCATCTGTTCGCCTTTGTCTTCTCCCTTATATACCGCTAATATGTATTCTATTATTTCCGATGTCTCTTCCGCTTTCATTACTCCGTATACTCTGTTCAACATTATCTCTTTTGTCATTCCTTCACTTTCCGCTATAGCTTTCTTGTCTGCCAATACTAATCCCGTAAATTTATATCCTTGAGCTTCTATATCTTCTATTCTTTCTCCCTCTTTATTACTTACTTTCGCTACATGGTTCTTATCAAAGTATGCTATTACAGGACTTGTTATTGCTTCTGCATTTTCTACCAAAGCATATTCGTAATCTATTAACTCTCTTAAACTACCCAAACTTACTTCTTTGCCTTCTCCTGCTGCCTTCAAGTTATCCAATCCCTCTTTTTCTGCTATTCCTTTTCCTTCTGTTGCCATCTCTATTGCAAAGTTTGTTAAACCTTCTACCATTCTTACCATCGGAATTGTCTTTGTTATTCCATCCAATGCGCTTACTGCACAGCTTTCCAACAACATTCCTTCTATCGCTTCTTTTGTATATTCTATTTCGGTTACTCTATTTACTCTCTTCGTTATATCAACTATATTATCATTTATAACTTCTTTTGCTTTTCCTACTTCCACTGTCTTATTCTCTTCTATCTTTTCAAACGTTTTTATATCTGAAAGTCTCATCTCTTTCATCGCTTCAGGATCTTTTTGTGCCATTTCTTTCATTGCTGCTATTGCTTTATCAGTATATTCCGTCGTAGGTATTCCAGCTTCTAACATTCTAGCTTTTATTTCAACTTCAGACATTGTTGACAAGTCTTTAATGTCTGCAAGTGTCGGATTTGTTAAACTATTAACTTTCTTTATTTGTCTTGGCATAGAAACTTTATTTGTAAAGAAAGTTTTAGCTAAAGTTCCTATAGAAAGACCTGCAGCAAGTAAATTACCTGCAAAATTCAATTCTATATTATCATCGTTATCTGTTCTCGTTTTCTTACTTATTTTATCCATAAGTACTTTAGATGTTGTTGATAAAATACCGGATATTATATTCATTGTCATTATAGCTCCAACACCAGGTAACGAACTTGCCAAACTCGGAACTTCCCAACTTGGTCTTGCTACACTCTTTGCTCCATAAGCAGAACTTAATATACTTATGAACGGAGATTTTAAGAACATATACCCTGCTGTACCGATTACAAAACGACCAACATCAGATAATGATTTTATTCCTTTCATATGCATTCTTTCAAATTCTTGTTGTTTTATATAAATCTTTTCTTTTGGAGATAACGGTTTTGCATATAATTGTTGACTAATTGTCTGTTGTAAAGTATTAAATGCATTGTACTGTTGAATCATACCATTTATCTGTTCAGAAGTCATATTCGGCATAGCAGCATATAACATATTCCTGCTTACTATATCATCACTAATAATATCACTGCCGTATTGTTGAATTAAAGCATCCAAACCTGCTATAAGTTCTGGATTACCAGTTGCCCTTATAGTTCTTGCTTTTTCAGTACTTATTTTATTTGCATCATACCCACAAACTTCTATGAGCTTCATTGCTACGGCACTTGGAACTATACCGTTTAATTGTCTAATTTGCATAGTTATATTTTTGTCATGTGTAGCTTGCAAAATATCTAATACATTTTCTTTACCAAGTTTTGAAACATCAATACCATAAGCCGAAGCATAAGTATTAAGCTCTATTAAGTTATCTAACGAAACATTGTTATTCAATAACCATTGTGACATTTCCAACTTATTATCAGCACTTATTTTATATTTATCATCCGAAACGGTTTTGAAAGAAGAACTTCCATTTTCGGTTACAGAAGTAAATTTCAAACCTAAAGCTTCCATTAACAACATCATCAAAGCTTTTGCTAAATCATCATCGTCACTAAGCTTAAGATATGTATTTACTAATTTAACTCCATCATAAGTTAAATTATTTCCAATACTATATCTATTATTTTCTAACATATCCATCAATGATTCAGCATTATTTGTAATACCTTTTGCCGTTAATTGTTCCTGAACTTGAGCTTTTGTCATTTGCTGTACATTACTATCAACATTACCAAAATACGGCATAACTTCCGATGCTTGTGCATAAATAATATTAAATGCGGATTGAACAGAACCAGGATTAACTTTTAAACTAACTATACTACTTTGTGCTTCTGAAGCCCCTGTTTCATTAAATTGAGCATCCTGCCATGCAGTTAACCATTGCTGAGCAACAGCTTTAACATTTGATGTTTCTAAAGTATTTACAAGTTCATTGAATGCATGTAAGGCTTTCTGTCTTTGACTTTCCAAACTATTTGTTATTTGATCTTTACCGGATAACAAATCTCCTCTTCCTATACTTGCCTCTCCGTCAGTATGATTATCAAACAATTCTTTCTGAATTTTTCTTATAACTTCTCTGTCTGTTTCTGATATACCATCCATATTTATTAGACTTGCTATAGCACTGGTAACACACTTATCATTTAAAGTATCTATCATACCAAATACCAAAGAAGATGAAGACTGAACAAATCCTTTATACATTTTTGCAAGAAGTAATTTCTGTGAATCGGATAATTTTGCTATATCTTCTGCTGATTGTACATTTTCAAATATTCCGTATTTACTATATTCGGAATTTGTCGTAAACTCATGTTGTATCCATTCAAATATACCAGAAGAGCTAACATCTTGTAACAATATACCGACTTCATCCATATTCGCATAAACTTTTCTTGAGAACAATTCTCCTTCATTTCTACCTACTCTACCAAAATCCTGATGCAAGAAAGAATATACGGCATCAGTACTATCCACACTCATTGCCCAATTACCTCTAAAATCAAGTCCCATACCAGATCTTTCATTACCTAATATTATCTTAGTAACACCTTTTTCTGCAAGTATATATCCTGTTTCTTCTCCGGTTTCTTCAGATTTCTTATATATATCATCAGCTCTTGTTGTTCCGTTTATTTCAAGCAATTGTATTACTTGTCCTTCATTAGAAGTTATAGTTGTTATACCATTTATTTCTGATACTGTATATACACTATTTTTAGAAGTAACTATTTCTAATATTCTTGATTTAACTTTATCTAAAGTATCTTGATTTAAAGATGTAAATAATTGATTCATTCCTGTAGACGATCCATTCAAAACATCTGTCGCTATTATATCTATTCCTTTATCACTTATTGAACCATCGGCATTGAGCAACCCATTCTTTCCGGTAAATGACTGTAACGAAATAGTATTATAAAGTTCATATGCCATTTGTGCTCCTGCTTGTCTACTTTGCATTCTCTTTCCTAATTCTTCAAGAACTTTCTGAGTCTCGGTTTCTTTACCATCATTTGTAACATCATTGAAGACATTTAATGCTTCAGTTAAATCATTTACTACTTTTTGATTTGCAGCAACCAACTCTTTTCCCAAAGGCCCTGTAACACTTCTTGCTTGTTCCAAATTGGCTTGTGCTTTTGCAAGTCTATCTTCAATTGTTTCTTTTGTACCTTTAATATCAAGTTCTTCACCAAATTCAAAATTCTTTTGTGTTCCAAATCTTGTTACGGTCATTCCATAAACATTAGACAATGTTGTAACATGCGATAAAGTTCCTGACATACCAACATATTGTCCTTGTCCATAAAACAATCCGCTTCTTGATGTACCATAAGTTGTATGACTTGTTCTAACACAATCAAATGCTTTTTCCAAAGCCTCTTCTATGCTGTTACATTTTAAATCCGCTTCAGCATCTTTTGACATTAAACATTGTATAGTAGCAGCATAGGCATAGCTGAAATCCGACAGAATCATACTCGGTTCTGCTTGTGCAGTTGCCCCTTTTGTTACCAATTTTCCTCTAGCATCTTCTCCTACTAATTCCGTATTATTCGTAAGCATATATTTTCTTCCGGAAGGAGCTTCACTAATTGCCTGTATCATAGATTTAACTTTACCTGTTGTAGCATCTTTTATATCTTTTATTTGTTCTTTTACTTTATTCATTCCATCTTCTGTGAAAGATACTTGTCCGTTTACAGAATCTATTTTATAGTCTGTTCCTTCAACTAAACTTTCTGCTATTGTATACAATTTCCTTATTGCTTCTTTCTGTTCATCATTAAATTCTTGTGCTAAAGTGGAATTTCCGCCATCACTCATAACATAACTCATTGTTGTTTCCATAAATTTATGAACTTCATCTGCTATAGTAAGTCTGGATTCTCTACTTTGATGATTTTCTTGTGCTTCTTGTAATCTTGTATCTTGTGCAGTAGCATTTCTTTCTGCTGTAGTTCTTCCAAAACCATACTGAGAATCAAGCCATATACGAACACCGTTTTGGTCACTCATAACAGCTTCATATCTTTCAATAGCAGTCATTTTCTGACCATTAAACTCTACTATAGCAGTAGGATTATTTTGAGCCATTTCTGCTATTTCACCCATAATATAAACTGTAGCACCATTTCTTTCCATAAATGCTTTATTTTTAAGATGGTTATTCAATTCCGAATCATTCTGAACAATAAGATCCATATCTGCTTGACCAATATACGATCTTGCAAGGCCTATAGAATCAGCAATGAATGTTTTACCGAAACCAACCTCTGCATATATACCCTGATTAGCACCAAAAAGAACACTTAACAATGCACCATATTGACCTAAACTATCTCCGCCGGTTTTATAGGACCAACCTTTTTTATATTCTCCAAAATCTTTTTGTAACATATCAACTGCATCTTTAATCGAACTTGCAAGAGCATTGTAATCAAGATATAGCATATAATTTGCTGAATCTTTTCCAATTAAATACTCACTATATTCATCACTATTTATATTTATTTCTTTACCTGAAAGAATATCATCTATCATCTTTTGCAAGCCATCATTATTTATAAAACCTGATGTCGTCAAAGACCTATTCATTAAGAAGTTCAATGCAGCATATTTACCATTTTCTCCTCTAAATAATTCACTTACTCTTTCCGCCTGCTCTCTTGCAGCAGTCTCATTTGTTCCTATGCTTGCTTTTGCACTATTTAATACTGCTTGAATAGGAATATTTATAGATTTTGTATTTAATAAATTAATTTTTCTAATTAATAATTCATTAACAAATCTATTATCATTATTATTTTTTTGTATTTCTGTTATCTTTGCTTTCTGCCATTCAGTTATACCTTCAGATTTACTGATTAATATGCCTTTATTATTATTAATATACTCCTGAACATTTCCAACATCAGCTAATTCTTCAGCTGTAAATTTAACAGTATCAATATTTACATCTCCGGTAGCGGTACTTTCATAAACAAAAACGACATAACCGCCATCTTCCGTTTGCTCAACATTTAAATTTAATCCTTCAATATTCATTATACTGGAGACTTCACTATTAATACGAGATACACCAAAAACAACATCTCCCAACTGTTTATGTAAACCCATTATATTTTCATTAAAAGTAGTATTCGCATTAAGTTGAGCAGCTTTAGTACCTAAAAGATCTATTGAAGCAAACATATTGGATATATCTGTATAAGAATAGTTCGAATTATTTATTATCTGTTGATTTACAAATACTTGTTGGGCAATATAATTTTGAGCATCCTTCACACCATTTAATTGCTCTGCACTAAATTGATATGAACCTGTATTAATACTTTCTCCGTTACTATTTGTCGTATAAGTATAAACTATTATACTACCATCTTGCATTTGTTCACTAGAGTATCTGATTGTATCTATATTTACATCTCCACCGGAAGTATTTTCATAAACAAATATAGCATAACTGCCATCTGCCTGTTGTTCCGTATTAAAGTTCATTGAATTATTAATTCTATTAACGACAGCATTTACTACATTTACATCTGTTACAAAATCCGAATTTGCAAACTGTAAAAGGCTTGTCATTCTTGCTATATTAACTGTATTAGAAGCCGAGTTACTAATTTGAATATTATTTACTGTATTTACAATGTCTTGGCTTGTAAAAGGAGCTTTAGTAACCGTACTCAACGATCCTATACTTGTGAACATTGACATTACATATAAGTCATTAATTGCTTGTTGTGCAATACTAACATCTTGAGAATTTATCGCATTTATAAGTTGTTGGCTATCAAACATTCCGTTATTAGAATATCTTGATGTTATAGCTAAAAGTTGTATTCTGGATTGTGTATTCATCGTTATATCTTGACCGGTCATAAATTGAGTTTTTAAATTTTGCCAATAACTTTGATGTAAATTATAGTTATTTGCTGTTCCTAAAATTGTATCTATATTAATATTTGTAAGAGCTTGATCGGCAACTATAGCATTATTTGTAATTGCAGTCATATATGTGTACATCAAATTCTGTGCATTAGCCTTTGTAGATAAATTTCCGGCATTATAACTTGTTAATGCACCCATATTCGTTTCTATATTTTTACTAAAGTTTTGAGCAGTTGAAACTTGAGCTACAGCACCAAGAGAAATCATGAAATTTTGTAGTTGAGCAATATTTGCTTCTGTTATTTTTCCACTTGTTGCTATACTACTATTACCCTGCATTAAAACATATGCACCGTTTTGGTAATTTACAGTCACTCCGGAAATACCATTTCTTGATAACATATCATTCATATTTTGTGCATATTGTTGCATAGATTGAGAATTATACGAAATATTCGATATAGCATTAGTATAAGTATTATTTGTGTAAACCATACCTGAACCGTCAGGACTTAAGAATTCAACCAAAACTTCAGACATTGCATCAGAAACACCAAGAGGCTTTAACAAGAAACTCTTCATTGCTCCTTCTTTAAACCATTCTTCAAAAGAACCGGTTGCTACACCGCTTAAAGAAGCAAATATTTTATTGTTTCCTAATTTTTCAAATAAATTACCAAGTTTTGTATTGGAGAACATATTAGATAATCCTTCGCTAATAGTATTCGTTCCTATAAATTCTCCAAAACCTCCTACAAATCCCTTTGCTAACGGCATACCAACAAACATTATTGCAGCAAACTGTAAATTTTGACCCGGGTTAGTAGCTAAGATATTACCCTGTTTACCTGTTAGTTGTATTTCTTTGAATGCTCCGGCAACAAATTCTTTTATACCGGTTCCAAAAATACGGAAATCACTACTCAAATCCCATGTATCAGCCCAACCGCCTAACATATCACCAAAAGTTGCGGCAAAAGCATTCATAGCAATATTTAATGTATACATACTATACATATGTTGAGAGAAACCTTGCAAAGCACCTACAAATTGAGTTAAACCTGCTGCACTAAAAATTTTGCCTCCGGTTCCGATACCACCCAATAAACTTTGAATATTTCTTAAACTACCAAGGATTCCGGTTTGACCTTCTATCAATCCTGTTGCAGGGTTAATAGTTCCTGCATTTCCCCATATAGCTTTACCCCAATTTTTAAATCTTTCTCCAATAGTTAGTTTTGCTGCTTTTCCGGCATCTGCAACAGTTTCACCTGCTTTTACTGCTGCATTTATAGCAGTTTCTGATAATCCAAAAGATGTTAAAGCATTGTCTATATTTTTTAATCCTAATTCTTTTGCTGCTTGAATAGTTGAAGCATATGCATTTTCTAAAGACTTCAAAGTCTCACCCGTTTCCTTCGCTATTTTAGCAGCCTTCAATGCTTCTGCCGCCTGCTTAACTTCTACCGCGGCCCTTGCGGCCTCAACAGTTGTTGCTCCTGATCTTAGTGCAAAAGCAGCATTCTTGGCAGCACTTCCAATTTGAATAGGGAACGCCATAGAAATTCCCATAGCTAATAAATTCATTACTCCACTAAAAATTTCTCCATTTGAAAAAGCATCATAAGCATTCATGGCTGCCGTACTTGCAAAATAAGCTGTAACCAAAGCGGAGGCAACTAAAGAAATCGTACCCCAAGTTGTTGCTGTTGCCGCTGCAAATAATGCACCGCTAGTTACTGCCGCTACACCTGTTGCCGCAGAAACTCCACTCAATGCAGGAATAAATGCAGCTGCTCCAAGTCCACCTGTAACAATAGTAAGTGCTATAGCAACAACTGCTACTAAAGAACCTACAGCAACACGACCGGCATCTTTTGCAGTTACATCATTGTAAGATTTATTTGTCATCAAAGATGCAGCTTCTCTAATTATTTGATTATTATAGAAATGATTATCCCAACCATTTTGAACCATATCAACACCTGATATTATCCATCCAACAGCAGGGTTTATTGCTCCGTACAAAGATAATGCAGCTTTACCCAAATTTTCCCATGTAAAGCCTTCAGTAAATAATGTAGCTATCGCATTTGCCGCTTGAACAAAAGGATCTAAAACAAAACCTACAATTCCAACAACAAAACCGCCAATACCTTCAAGAGTTCTGGCTACCCATCCTTTTTCTATTGTAACATTTGCAATATTTTCATTAAGTTTAATCGTTCCATGCCAGTTAAGGAAACCACCCATTTTAATATTACCATTTTCAAATGTACCGCCAAAGACATTTTCTACCTTAACATTTGAAATATCTTTTGTAACAAACTTAGATAAGCTTTCATTGTAGGTTGTAAGTTCAAAATGTTTTGCACTATTTGATAAAGAATCCCAATTATTACCTTCGGTAATGGTACCTGTAATCTTCATTGTTTGATTTAATTTTTGATTTAAATCTTCGACATTACCAATATCTTGTTTCTTTGTAGGATTAAACGTGTATGTAACATCTACATCTATACTGCCTTTTTCCACTTTCGTATCTAAAAGCTTACCGGCTAAGTTACAGAGTTTTGTATCTGTTTTTAATACTACTACAGTATCACCATTTTTATCTGTAGTAAGATTAATTTTTTGTTCAAGTATAGTTCCTGCATCTTTACTTGAATTAGATAAAGATTGTAAATTATTATTTGTTGAAGTAATATGAGAATCTGCTGATAATATTAATCTTGTTCCACCTATAAATTGATCAAATTGAGGTCTATAACCTTCACTTGTTGTTTCTCCGTTAAATGAGATATCAAACTGTGCTCCTTTTCCACTCAATGTAAGTTTATCACCTTGAATATTCGCATGTACTTCCGTAGAAACCCAATCAACTTCCTCAGGAGAATCTCCGCCTTCTCCTCCGGGCACTTCAATACTTCCGTTCATAGCAATACTTTGTCCGTCTTTAAGCGTCATTCTTGCATTAATACTTAATCCATTAGCACCTATAGAAGAACCTAATATTTGGTAACTATAATTATCTGTGCCTTTCAAATCTCCTGTAGAATCTGTCAAGAAGGAATCTGTAAATTTAATATCGCTAAGTGATAATTTGTCTGTATAAGTTCTATCTTCTTCTGAAATATATAATGCAAATTCCTGCTTACTATCTACGGCCTTTTTGAAATCACTTTCAGTCATTATGCCATTATCGTGGAGATATTCTTCATAAGTCATTGCTCTGCCTTTACTCTTATCCCAATAATACGATTTTTCTCCTTTTTCTGCTACACTATCGGCTATATAAGCTTCAACCGCACTTCGACTTAAACCGTTCTCGCTGCCATCAACTCCAGACAAATAAGCTCTATCTTTTAAATATTCATCATAACTGCTATACTGACTCATTCTAGGTGTATCCATATTATATACACCATATTTATACATACATTCATCAACACTCATTACTTTTGAGATTTCACCTTCATTAAGCAAATACAATCCACCTTTTTCCGAATCATATGCAATTTTAGCTTCAATTTCTTTTCCATCGGGTAATGTTCCTTTTTTGGTAATATAACCGTCTGATTTTACACTTCCATACTGTTTGCCGGAATTATATTCAAAATATAAATAGAGAGTATCTTCTGTTCCAAGTATTGAATAACTCTTATCCAATACAAAACCTGTTTTATTATAATTATCTCTATTATCGAATTTAGTAGATTGTGTATATTCTTTAAATGTTTTTCCATCATCCGTACTATAATAGGCCTTATAACCAATAACTTTTCCATCCTTATCCGTAACCTCTTCTAAATAAGCCATTGCATTTGTACCGGCAACACTGGCATTTGTCCACAATTTTGCAGTCTGCATTTTACTAACATCGACAACTTCTTTTCCATTTTCAAATTTAATTTCTAATACAGAACCTTTTAAATATACTATCTTCTTTTCCTTATCTACAACTGTTTCTAAATATTTAACAGTATATCCACCGGCTGTTACTTTCGGATCTTCGTTTGCATTTACTTCTATTACCGTACCTTTCTTGTATGTAGTTTGGATCTTACCATCTTTGCTGGTATCTACTACATCTTCCAAATACTTCATACTATATCCGCCGGCTGTTATCTTCGGATCTTCGTTTGCTTTTACTTCTATTATTGTACCTTTTTTATATGTTGTCTCTGTCTTACCATCCTTACTCTTCTCTACTACATTATCCAAATACTTCATACTATATCCGCCGACTGTTATTCTCGGATCTTCGTTTGCATTTACTTCTATTATCGTACCTTTCTCATATGTAGTTTGGATCTTACCATCTTTACTCTTCTCTATTACACTATCCAAATACTTCATGCTGTAGCCACCGGCTGTTACCTTCGGATCTTCGTTTGCGTTTACTTCTATTACTGTATCTTTCTTGTATGTCGTTTCTATCTTACCGTCTTTACTCGTCTCTACAACATTGTCTAAATATTTCATGCTGTAGCCACCGGCTGTTACCTTCGGATCTTCGTTTGCATTTACTTCTATTACTGTATCTTTCTTGTATGTCGTTTGGATCTTACCATCTTTACTTGTTTCTACAA
>Ga0310695_10010875_pt1 | contig 13188 bp, 11 predicted proteins | sample RumenRJG_04DNA_FD_203882 | JGI IMG/M metagenome (GOLD analysis project Ga0310695, IMG submission 203882) | Bovine rumen microbial communities from Lethbridge, Alberta, Canada - RJG_04 (v2) (version 2) | ecosystem: Host-associated > Mammals > Digestive system > Stomach > Rumen | place: Canada...
GAACTGGGAGTTCTTCCATGTGTATGTCCAGTGCAGAAGGTGCGGATTGACGGTTGCGTTCTGGACATCCTTTGAAAATCCTTCTGTGCACTGCCTGCTGTAGATGTATGACTCCATCAGCTCATCAAGAAGGCGGACATTGACGTTGTTTGTGATTGACTTGTCGTCCGGCAGGTCCCTGATGTAGTAGTCGTAGCACATGAAGTTGTTTAGAAAGACTATGCCCTTGGAATGTATGAGGGCCTCTATGTAGAATGCCAGGTCGTCTCCTGAAACGAATGGCTGGAATCGGATGTCGTTGTCCATGATGAGGTCCCTTCTGTAAATCTTGCTCCAGATTGAAGGGTGCATCTTCAGAAGGTCCGGCTCCTGCTCGATGTTGTCCACCTTGATTGTGTCAAGGGGCTTGTCTCTCGGATAGGTCACCTCAAGGGTCTTTCCGTATAGGAGCCTTTCGACAACGTTGTCCCAGAGGAAATCCGGAACCTTGATGAAGTTTTCGGTTTCAAATGTCTCGCCGGGGTATTCCTTTTCAATGTCGTCCTTGTATGGTGAATAGGATTTCTGGACCTTTCCCCCGTACTCGAAGATTCTCCTGAACCTGCCGAATGCCATCTGGGCGTCGTTTGCCTTGACTGTGTTGTAGAGGGTTTCCACGGCGTCCAGGGTGTATCTGTCGTCTGGATCAAGAAACATTATGTAGTCGCCTGTGCAGGCATCGATTCCGGTGTTTCTCGGAGTGTATGCGGCACCGCTGTTTTTCTCGTGGTGTATTGCCTTGCAGCATTCGTATTTCTCATCGTATTCGTCAATTATCTTGTCCGATCCGTCTGTTGAGCAGTCGTTGACCATGATGATTTCCAGATTCTCGTTGCCTATTGTCTGGTTGACCAGTGAGTCGATTCCGCCTCTCAGGTGGTCTCCGACATTGAAAATCGGTAAGATAATACTAATCTTGTCCTTCATGCTATCATCGAATTAATTTTTTTAATAATTATTTGTTTTTAATGTTTAATAAAAGTATAGTTGCAGGTGTCTGGTCGGAAATTGGGTGAGGGAGATAGTGATGTGTCATCGGATTGATGATTAAAAAAATAATGGAGCAGATGCCTGCGGGCATCTACCTTACCTTGATTTTAACCCTTTTTGTCACCTTGCTGTAGTATTTGTCGCCCTTGTAGGTCACTGTTGATTTGAAGACGCCTTTTTTTGGTGAGCTTTTTGATTTGAAATATTGTATTGCCTTTTTTCAATCATTGTTATAAATTTGGTGGTTTCATTTTGACGGGTCAATCATAGAGTTTTGATATGAAAGAGTGTTGTATTTTTTTGCCATGATGTGTTCCATGCCCAATAAGAATTATGCATCTTGTAGTCAATACTTATTTATGGAATTTCGCTTTTTATTTCAGCCAATAATGATAAAAATGATTGTTCTGTAAGATGGTTTATTTCCATAAATGGAAATGGTTTTATCTTATCAATAAATCCAAATATTTCTTTATTTTTAGTTTGTCTATGAAAATTGGTCTTATTCCCGGTCATTGGTGTTTGAGACACAATATAATATTCTTTTCTAATTTTTACTATTTCATCAGAAGTAATTCCAAATTCATTTAGAATAGTATGCAGTAAAATTAAGCTTTCGATTGGCTTAGTTTTTAGAGAAATGATTTTCTTGGAGATTAATTTACTTTTTACTTTTCTCATTTGTTTAGGATAGCAACAACAAAAGACACATTTGTCTAAATCATTAATAATATCTTCTAATTGTTTTCGGGCATTAAAAAAGTTGCTATGCAAGTCAAGTCTTTTGAATTCAAAAAGGTATATTGTCAATACGTTGTTTTTTAAAGAGAAATAAATTGCATCAACACTTGAAGACTCCTCTTGATTCTCTCCATATAGTTTTGATATATCGTCCCAATCGAACATTTCTGTATCGTCAACTATAAATTCATTTTCATCAGTTTTTGATAATATGGTTACTGGTTGTTTGTAATTGCTAAATTTTTCATCTAAACATCTAATAATTTTTTCTGTGGTGTTCATTTAAATACCTCATAAGTGGTTTGCTATATTTTTGCCCCGGACCTCATCAATAATATCATAAGGGTCTCCAAGATTACTATATAGCTCGTAAAGTTTATCATATTCGATTTTTTTCACATTATATTTTTCGCTGGTTTCATCTTTTTGGGTCAAATAGAAGTTGGTCTCATTTCTCAAACCGTGTTTTATGGAATAAACTTCAATGGCTTCAATGAATTGCGGACTATGGGAGTTGATGAACAAATTAACGTTCAAATCTTTGACGAGCAATACCAGTATCTCAGCTAACTTTACTTGCCATTCTGGATGCAGGTGGACTTCAGGTTCGTCCATAATCAGATAACTGTTCTCCTTGAGTTTTCTATTTTCAAGCAGCAATTGTATTATCCCCAATGATTTAAGTCCAGTTGAAGTATTTGGCAAATCGAATGTTTTGCCGTCACATTTGTATTCAATCAAACCTCTGTTATTAAAAGTGAAATTACCATTAATCATTTTGTTAATTTTGGTTTGAAATTTTATAATGTTTTCATTTCGTATTTCATCTAATATGTCACTTTTCGATGAAAAATCTGTTAATTTCTGGTATAATAACATTTGGTGGTATTGTTTCTGGTCAAAATAATTGAATTGAGAGAAAGGAACTTTGTAATCTAGAAAATATGGGGTTTCAATGTATATTGCCTCTCTGTTTGTTGTTATGGTATTTTCATATTTTGCTGTTGGTTTTACCAGAATCCCTTCACGAATTTCAATAATATATCCAAAATTGTTATCTTCGTTATCATTATAAATTTCGATTTTTCCGTTTTCATAATTGTTTAGAAGCTGTTCAGATCCTGAAAATTCATTTTTGATTAAATTTGTTAAAAGAGGCCAGTGAATCCCAATATTTTTAATTCCTCTAATGTCTCTATTAATTTTTTCAATAAGTTCATAGAATAATTCTTTATTTTCTATTTCCTCCGATTCGATTAGGGATTCAATTTTTCCTAAACTTTTTTCAATGGTTTCCAAGTTATATTCTTTATCAGTATCAATATCGAATCTGATTTCGTCGAGTTCATTCTGGGTTTCGGGTTGTGAGATTTGTAAATTGTTTATTAATAATGTGGTTTGATCTTTTAAGCTTTCATATGTTAAATATTTTCCATCGGTTGAAAATGCGGTAATTATGCAGTAGAGTAATTTAGACATAGTAGTTTTACCGCTGGCATTTTTTCCCGCAATAATATTAATTTTTGAAATATCTAAATCAGCTTTGTTTATTGGTCCAAAGTTATCAATTTTCAATTTAAAATCTCTTAACATCTAAATCCCTTTTTGAATCTAATAATCTCTTTGTTAGTATGTTAATTTTAAAAGTATATAATGTTTGTTGAAGTCATTCGGCAATATTGATTGGGGCTTGTAAAATTGTTATTGGTTCGTAATGCCTTTCGGCCAACAAAAGAAATGCTTTCAATGGAATGAGGAATATATCAAGGGAAGTTGTGCAATCCGTATTTCAATTCATGGCGACATATTTACAAGTATTTGTTATTGGTTTTCATGTTAAAAATAAAGAAAATGATGATTCAATCCTTATTTTATGATTTTATAACTTTTAATAAAAAATAGGTTGACTTGTGCTACCTATTGTGTGCAAACCCAATAATATGGTGGCTAAGTTGTTGCCAAACAGAACTATCTTGTGTCTAGATGTATCCCTTCATGTAGTTTAAAAGGTCATCCCTGAACTCATCGTCCTCAAGGGCATACCTGATTGATGTCTTGAGCCATTCCAGGCGGTTTCCAACGTAATGGGACTGGCCTTCAAAGGCCACTCCGTAAAGCGAGTCCAGCTTTGACATTGCCTCGGTGAGATGAATCTCGCCCCTGAATCCCACTTCGGTGTCGTCGATTTTGTCAAAGATTTCCGGCGTTAGGATGTATCTGCCGATGATGCCAAGATCTATCGGCGCCCTTTCGTTCTGGGGGTTTTTGGCAATCCTTCTGATTTTATAGATATTGTCTTCCAGCTTTTCTGCATCAAGGATGTTGTACTGGTTCTGGTTGTATTTGGAAACGTCTCCCAGCGCCGCCACTGACGAGCCGTATTTAGTGTGGGCGTCTATCAGCTGTCTTGTGCATGGGACTTTTCCTCTTGTGATGGTATGGCCTAAAAGCACTGCAAAGGCCTCGTTGTCAACGTGCTTTTCGCTGCATCTTATGGCGTCGCCCAGGCCCCTGAGGTCTTTTTGGCGCACATAGCAGATGTCTGCAAGGTCGGTGATTTTCCTGACCTTTTTTAGGTGGCGGTCCTTTCCCGCCCTCTGAAGGGTGTACTCGAGCTCGTATGACTTGTCGAAATGGTCCTCGATTGACCTCTTGTTTCGCCCTGTGATGATTAGGATGTCATCGATGCCTGACGCCACCGCCTCCTCAACGAGAAACTGGAGTGTGGGCTTGTCATAGACCGGAAGCATCTCTTTCGGCTGTGCCTTTGTTGCAGGAAGAAATCTGATTCCGAAACCTGCCGCTGGAATAACTGCTTTCATGGTTTAATGTTGGTGTTCATTTGTTTTAAATTTTTTTGGATTTGCCAGTTTTTTTTAAAACTAATTAGGATATGATATATCCTTAAAATTAACTATTTCGCATGCCAACTTTCGATTAATCAATTCTTCAGCAAAAAATGTTATGTCCCAATCATTAGATATTAATGGCATCTGTTTGTCCTTTGCAAATGAAATTAGCATCATGTCTTCATCAGAAGGAGACAATTTATCAGTTTTTTTCAAATCCAAAAATTCATTCAATTTTTCCTCATCATTAAAATTCATGAAAAACGATTTAATTGAATTAAATAGGATTTTGTCTAATGAATAGTCTATTACATTGAAATAATTCTTTTTTTGAAGATTTTCAAAATTGTCCCTGACTTTATCTGTTAATTTTAAAACAAGCCCATGAGAGGGTTTTGGGGGCCAATTTAAAATAGGTTTTCTTTTATCTTCGACATAATCATTAACTATTGCAGGTATTGTTTTATGATTAATTTCATCGATGATGAATGAGGGAACACATATTTTTATCCCATTGTTTACTAGAAATTGAGTTAACTCTCTTGATTTTGTGGTAAGGTCAGTTAATTTGTATTGCTTATATAAAAAACAATAGTATACAATTATCTGTGCATCATAGGCCACTTTGGAATGATTTTTAAATCTATTCATGTTGTTTTCCTCGATAATTAATAAAATAATGAATCATCAAAATCATCATCATCCAATCTTGGAAGGATATCCAAATCCTGGCTGATATAATTTTGCAGTCTGTCAAAATGTTTAATAAGATCATTTAAATTCATATTTTCAAAAACAACAGCGTCTCCATCACACAATGAATAAATGTTTTCAATATCTTTGATGTATTGGGAAATTGCTTGGAATAAATCATTTTTAAGATATTTATTTAAATTTTCTTCCATCAATACGATTCTTAGGTAATCAAGAGATCCTAAAATAAACACACGATTATAATTAACATCAAAATGCTCAAATAATTTCATATTTTCAAGAATTTTATTGTTTAAATTTGCCTTAACATTTTCCAAAACAGATTCTGGAATATTTTTTCGAGCAGGTCTGGCAGGCAATTCAAAGTCCTTCACGTCATTATATGCATTTTCAATGATATTTGAATCAATATGAGGTTTAATCATGTTTAGATGCTTGATGGCAGCATTTACTGTAAAATCAGATTTAAACTTTTTACAATATAATATTGTTGATGCAGCTTCCAGATAATCAGTTGATTTGTTGGCAACAAACTCCTTAAAAGAATTTAAATTAAAATTTTGAATTTCTAAAGGATAATCTTCAAAAATTTCACTGGAATGATAATCGTCAGCCAATGTTGGGGAATATGGGCCATGATGATACATGTTATAGCTATATGTATTGTTCCAGCCAAAATATTTGGCTAAAAAGACGAATTTCTGGATTTTAATTCTAAATTTCAAATTATTTTTCAAATGGATCTTATTTTTAAAATCTTCAGCATCCCTGAAATCTAATTCATCCTTCATTGAATTCAGAAAATAGTTAAGATGGTTTTTGTTAGTCATAATGCTGCCTCAAATATTATTGGTGTAATAATATAATATAATTCATATTGTATATAAAATTATCTTATATGGATTTTCACTTGTTGTTTGATTTGATATTTTGTTTAATTACTATTTAAAGATTGTTATAAGCTGAAAACAATATTGTTTTTAGTTTGTAATATTTTCCACAACAAACTCGCGAGTTAAAGGTATTAGCATTCGTGGATTTCAATTTAAATAAGTTTTTTTGATACAAATTTAACTGTGATATGATAACAGAAAAAGAAGGAAATGAAATTTGGATTAAAATGCTTAATCAAAAAAGATATTTGGCTGAAAAATCATCTTCAGATTACTTAAAAAAGCATCCGAACACCATATTTTAGTTAGCTTCCGGATGCCATTGTTCATGAGACAAGCAACCGGCAATGAATGTTGTATCTAAAAAATACATTAATAATCTCATTATTTTAGTTCATGTTTTAATTCTACACTGTTCATCGCTTCGATAGCCTTATATTTTCCAACCATATCGTCCAGAATCATATGTTTATTAATTTCAACTTAAAAAATCTTTTCCATAGTCAAAAAATTGTATACGGCACCGACACAGCCGGACGCATTTTTGAATCGGCACCTTTCAACTGCAGGCTCGTTTATCGCTTCAGATGATTTCGCTTTAAATAATTCATGGGCGCTGTCTTTAATTTCGGCTATCAAAATGTCCTGTGCCGAAATTCCTCCTCCGATGCAGAACTTTTCAAGGTCAAGCACAGCCTGTATGGTCACGATTCCCGCCGCAATCGTTTTCGAATAATTCCTGATTGCGTCCTTTGCCGCCTCATCCCCTTTTTTATACCTTTCAAAGAGCTCAAAGGAGTCAATATTGTTGGTGCCTTTGTATGCGCCGGTTAGGCTTTTGTGACCTGCGATCTTGCCGAACCTTGTTTCGGTATCAAGATTTGTGAAATCCGTAAGAAGGCTTGAAATCTCTCCTGCAGATTCATTGCTTCCTCGGTAAAGCTCTCCGTTGATAATTATTCCTCCGGCTATTTCAGTTCCAAGTCCGATGAACATGCCGTTTTTAGTGCCGGCGAGGTTTCCTTTCCAGTATTCTGCCAGTGCTGCGCATTTCCCGTCATTTTCAATCCATACCGGTATATTGTATTTCTCCTCCAGCATGGATTTCAATGGCAGATTGCAAATCCAGGGGAATGTTGCTATTATGTTGACTATCCCCTTTTCAACATTGATTTTTCCCGGAAAGGACAGTGCAATGCCTGAAATCTGATTTATTCGGGGAGAGATTATTTCATCCAGTGATTCAAAGAGTTTTCCGGGTTCTCTTCTGGTTTTGATTTGGTTTATTTTGGTTATCTTGGCATTTCTGTCGGTTACGGTGTATTTTATTGCGGTTCCGCCCACATCTATTGCCAGGTATTTTTCATTCTGCATCAGGATCACTTCTTTTTTGGATGGATAATAGTTTGTTTTAGGGATATAAAAATTATCGCAGTTTTTCTTCAAATGTTGTAATGGCTAAATTTAATTCTTAATTTCTATAGAATTCAAACAAGAATATAACAATATTATTATATCAATGCCACAATATATTTAATGAATTTCAAAGAGAATTTTGGAGAACGAAGAAATTACAGCGAAATATTGAAAAGAATTCGCGAAACCATTTTAATCGCTGATTCAGGTTATTTCTCAACAGAAAATCTCTATTATTTGTTTATCAATAAGATTAATGCTTTAATTATGCCTAAAAAATTATCTGAAATGCATAACAATAAATTAAGACGAGAAAATGAACTTCCAGAAAAAAGAAAAAAGTCATCCAAAAAAGATTTTATTAGAGTTAAAAACGGATATATCTGTCCCAATGGTCGTTTTATGAGATTAATAAAAATTAAACCAATCAAACATAGAAAACCCCACGGACGATAATCTTCCGGACAATTGCAAGGAAAAAGGGTATCATTTTGAAACATATTCATGTACTGGATGTCCAAATATCAACAGCTGCAAGCACAAAACCTTAAAATTCAAAACTACAGAGCTCAATCACAAAATGACTGAACGATTCCTGGATAAAAGAAGAAATATTAACTATCCACAACGATTTTCACGAAGTGAAGGAATTAACGGTTTCTTGAAAGGTGATAATGGAGTTTTAAAATTAATCGGCACTACAGAAACTGCAGTAAACAACGAGATCCAACTAAAAAACACCATTTACAACCTTACAAGACTAATTAATCTCAAAGATACAGCATATTGAGCGAATAACACCCTAAAAAGCTCAAAACAGCATCATTAAGATAGACTGTACGCCGTATCACAAACCACCATTTTGAACCGAAAACCAGTTAAATCCAAAAATGGAAGTCTAAATTTATTTTTGAAACTCAAAACTAATAAAAATTACGATTTTAAACCATCAAAAAATCGAAAAAAATAAAAGCTCCACATCACTCCAATACAAAAAATAAACTTAAATAACACTTAAAATAAGAAAACTAAGAAAAAATATTAAAAAACTAAATTATTGACAAAACCCTTAAAATCTTAATTATTATGGGTTAGCTTAGTGAGTATTCATGTAGGCCCCATGATTCATTAACTTTGATGTCAGGTTCAGTTGAAGTTCAAGGCTAAAATCCTCACATTAACTTGAAAACATAAAGATTATTATCAATTTAATAATATCCGTTTAAGTTTTCAGTATAATATAAATAATAAGTGGAATATGAATTTAATATTCATGTTTTAAAAATTTTTGAGTGTTTTTATGAAATTGAAAAATTATATTATACTATTGTGCCTGTTCATGGTTTTGATGTGCTGTGCCTGTTCAGTCAGTGCGGCATCCGTTGATTCAATGAACAGCACCGTCAGTGATGTGGATGAAATTGACGAGTCCATTTCACAAATCGATGATGAAAATGCGGATGATTTACTCTCCGTTGAGGAAAATGATGATACCTTAAAATTGGAGCCGTCAGATTTTAAGGCCAATATCTCCAGTGAGGTTGATTTGGCAGATGAGGATACAACTCTTGCGGAAGTATATTGTCCTGAAGGTGTGCAGGGTGAAGTCTGTTTTATACTTGATGACGGAAATGAGTATAAAAGATATGAATATAAATCCTTTAGCAATTATGATGAAATCAAATTCACACTAGATGATTTCCTTGATTTACATGAAGGAGAATATGGTGCCAAATTGGTGTGGAGTAACAATGACAACAACATGACCCTTAAAGAAGGTAAAATGAATGTTTACATGACAATCACTGCAGAGGACTTTGAAGGAGATTCAAATTATTTTATCACTGAACGCAGTGGTTTGGTTACAACTGTCTATTTTTTCCCGACTAACGGTGAACTTTCAGCTTTTGTTGATGGTAAAAAACGTTATTCCAAAAATATTTCTGATGCTCAAGATGGTATTGACATTTTTTTAACTGATTTGAACATTACTGAGGATGGAAGTTATGAACTTTTACTTAAGTTCAAGTCCGTCTCCAATCGGGAAGTGACATTCAGGGAGTTTGTGTTCACTGTTGAATTGGATGAACCCGCCATTTCAATATATGACTATACGGATATTAAAAATCCTGAGGATATTTTTGCCTCAATATCATTGTCTGAGTATATTGACGGCATAGTTACTGTAAGCATTGCAGGAAAACAGGTATTCAACAAGATAATTTCCGTATCACAGGAGATATATGAATTGGACATATGTGTTCGTGACATGAATCTGGAAAATATTGATTATGGCAATTATCCTGTTGTGGTTACATACACCAACGCTACCGGAGATAAGATTTCAGAATCCAGAACTGTCAATTTTACAACAGTTCCAAATGTCTATTGGCCATCTAACATGTCCATAGGTGAGAATGCAGGTTTGATTATTAATGGAGATAGTTCATTTTCAGGCAATGTAATAATCTATTTTGCTGTTGAACATTATGGGGTTTATTCCAAAGGAAATATTTTCGCTGCTGCTGAAATCATCAGTGGATATGCCAGAATCCCATTGACCAGTTTAGGTGAAGGAACTCACCAATTCTTTATTGAATATGCTCTTGGCAATTATCATGAAGAGGATATCTGCACTATAGATGTTCGTGAAAACTCTCAGAATTTCACTTCATCAATTTCTGCACTTTCTTTCACTGTTAACGATCAGGTTATAGTTAATTTGAATGGGTCTGAAATAAGTGGAAATGCAAGTATTTATCTTGATGGTGATCTGTATAAGACAGTTGCATTTAACGGATCAATCAGTGAAAACATTTCAGGCTTAAGCGCTGGTACACATTACATCACGGTCAAATATGATGGCAATGATTACTATTCAAAAACATATGAAGTGACTGTATTTCCTGTTCCTCAACATGGTCCCGTTCCTCAACTAAGGACCATTCTAATATATGATGAGGTGGATATTAGAAATCCTGATGCTGCAGTTGCCCGTCTGCATTTAGATGATTGTATTGACGGCACAGTTACTGTAACTGTTTCAGGAAAGCAGGTATACAAAAGACAGGTTTCTGCATCTCAGAATATATCGGAATTCTATATTCATGTTCGTGACTTGAATATGGGAAATATCAAATATGGCAATTATCCGGTTGAGGTTACCTACACCAACTCTTCAGGAGACAGGATTTCAGATACTGAAACAGTAAAGTTAACAACAATTCCAAATATTTATTGGCCGAATGACATGTCAGTTGGCGATGACGAAGGCTTGATTATTAAAGGTGAAAGCGGAATTTCAGGCACTGTAACCATATATAATGCAGTAAGAAGTGGTGATGAGTGGGAAAGCTATTATTATAGGGGAAGTGTTTTTGAAACCGCCAAAATTACTAACGGTTATGCTAGAATCTCCTTATCCAAATTAACCGAAGGAGTTCACAGGTTCATTATCGACTGTACTTTTGGAAATTATGAGTTGGTTAATTATGATGAAACTTACGTTGTAAATGTTTATAAAAACTCTGCAAATTTCGCCTCATCAATATCAGCATCATCCTTGACTGTTGGAAATCCTGTTTCAGTCAGATTAAATGGGCCTGTAGCAAGCGGCGATGCAGTTATTTATCTGGATGGTGATAAGTATAGGACAGTTCCGTTTAACGGCCAAATCACTGAAAGCATTTCAGGCTTAAGTGCAGGTACACATTACATTACCGTTAAATTCAATGATGGAAACAGTTACTACTCAAAAACATATCAGGTAAACGTAAAACCTGTTGCGCCACCTGCAAAAACCGTCATAAAGTTAACCCTTAAAAAGGTGATCGTTAAGAAATCCGCCAAAAAACTGGTTTTAACTGCAACATTGAAAATCAACAAAAAAGCCGCAAAAGGCAAAAAGATCACCTTCAAGTTCAACGGCAAGAAATACACTGCCAAAACAAACAAGAAGGGTGTTGCAAAAGTAACCATCAAGAAAAATGTATTGAAAAAGCTCAAGGTTGGAAAGAAAGTTAAAATCCAGGCTAAATTTGGTAAAACAACTAAAAAACTGACTGTGAAAGTGAAAAAGTAGATGCAACAGCATCTGCTCACTATTTTTTTAAATCCATTTTATATATATTCCTTCCTTAATTAATTGCACCATTATTTTATTAACTTCAAAAACATCCAATTGTAAAGCATCAGCAATTTCCAATGCATCAACAACTCCATTCAATTCAGCAAAATCAATTATTCTTTTTCTCTGTTCATCATAGGGCATATCTTTTACATATAATTCCACATGTTCATCATTGCTTGGTAGAGGGCGAGACATAGAGTTATATGATAAAACAGAAGATGTGCAATTTTTACTATTTAAATTATCTTTGTAAGAGTAGAAATTAGCATACATAAAAACACCTATTTGCAATTAATATTTAGTTCTTGAGCATAATAATGTTTTCGTTCAATCCATTTAAAACCTTCATGCTTTGTAATAACAGCAATATCTGTTGGGCCACCAATTATTTGCGGACCTGGAACAAACCTTGAAGTCTTTTTACATATTTCAACTAGAAAATCTGCCAAATCAATTGCATCCTGAATAGGCATCTCAGATGCACCTAATGGAATGGACAAATTATTTTTAACAAGAGTTATTATTTTATCGATGGTTTTTTCATCAAAATTATTATTTTTTAGCAATATTTCCATTTCAGGATCAAATCCAAGAATGAATCGTGATAAAAAATCAATATCTCCAAACCAGGATATTGAAAAGTTATTATCATAAGGTAATTCCCTTTTTGTTATTTTTTCCTCTTTAATTTCAATCATATACATTTCCGGAAAATTTTTGTTATTATCGGAATATCCTGCAATTAGAAAACCAACATTTATGTTTTCATATTTTCCATCAATAAATTCTTTTAAATATTCAATGAATTCCTCAGTGATATCCTTGATTTTTAAGTCGGATATCCTGTCTAAGTTTTTCCTGAAATCCTTTGTCAGTGTTGATATGGAAACCCCGTTAATGCTTCCATCTCCCCAAGTTAAACAACCAATCGGATGTCCTTTTTTTAAATTAAATAATTTATCTGCATTATAATAGGTATAATGGATTTTTGTTTGTTCATCATCTGTTTCTCCAATTGCTGATGCACTGTCAGTAGCTAATACTAATCCATTATTAATTTTTATTGCAATTGCTACAGTCATTTTAAATTCTCTCCTTAAAATGGTTCATATTTTAATATGGGTTTTAGGTAGTATATAATGCTTGTTGAAGTCATTTAGCAATATTGCTTTGAGTTTGTAAAATTGCTTTTGTTTTACAATATATCAGATGAATTTCACCAGATGTCAACATCAGTTTTTGCTGATTTGTCGAAGATTTCTGTTACAAACATGTGGAGTCTAAAATAATTTTTACAATGGGGGAATATGTGATTAGGCAATAATATTCTTTTTTAATAATGAATATTCAGATAAAGTTACTTTATTTTTTAAATTAAGATTAATAAATCTATTAAAATAATTATAATGGGATTTAT
>Ga0310695_10010878_pt1 | contig 13188 bp, 8 predicted proteins | sample RumenRJG_04DNA_FD_203882 | JGI IMG/M metagenome (GOLD analysis project Ga0310695, IMG submission 203882) | Bovine rumen microbial communities from Lethbridge, Alberta, Canada - RJG_04 (v2) (version 2) | ecosystem: Host-associated > Mammals > Digestive system > Stomach > Rumen | place: Canada...
TATTTCTTTTTGCGTATAAACATAACTTTCTGCCTCGTGTCACCCTAATTTGGGTGACGCAAAGATACAAAATATTCTGTATCAAGCAAATAGAAAATCACATTTTTTTAGGTGACGAAGTCAGGAAAAAGATCCCAGGCAAGGGAAAAAAAATTCCCAGCCTGGGAAAAAATTATTCCCAGGCTGGGAAGAAAAGATTCCCACACTGGGAATAAATGATTAGCGGATAATCATCTTCTTACCGTTTACGATATAAAGTCCCTTAGAAGGAGCCTGAACGCGACGGCCTTGCAGGTCATAGATAACCTTTGCGCCATCTGTCGTGGAAGTATTTATCTCATGAATACCCGTAATGTAATCCTCTTCCGTGATGATTTGCAGCACATCAGGAGCCGAAGCGCTGACTGCCAAATAAGCTTCGTTGGCAGGAATTAATAATTTGCCATCCACTTTGCTTTTTACCAGATTGGCATCATTTCCCTTCACAAATGCGGGCCTACCTTTTGAATCAACACCCAACACACGCATGTTCAAAGGATCGTATGCCCTTACGTTGCGGTGATTCTTTGTCGGATCAGCGTCAGCAACAACATCATTGCAATAATAGTTGCCTTCCAGATAGTTCGTACCCGTGCTCGCAGTTGTACCTGGCGGCAACAAGGTCATTTTATTACCAGATGGAGTAGCTGCACCACAATGGAAAAGCACTGGCGTTTGTGCTGGCACATTTCCAGATATTTCCCTGATTACCGCATAGCCACGAGCATTATCTACATTGCAAACCGTATAAACCTTTGTTGAAGCATCAGAGGGCTTAAAGGGGAAACCTGCGTACTGGGTAGCCCAATAAGAGCCGTCAGCAGTAGCCTGCAAATCTGGCTTAACGCCAAAATAAGACTCAGCACTTTGGTCAACAGACAAGACGTGCCAACTTCGGTTGTTATTTTCACTAGTACCATCACCTATAGAAGGATAATATACAGTATTATGATAAGTATTATCTATCAGATAACGCGTAACTACCATGCCACCACCTTCACCTGTTGCATAAATGCGATACAATCCCTTTGGAGTCTGTGCTGCGTTAAGAAGGCGACCTGTCGTCTCATACAAATCAAGACCCTGACCAGACAAATTGTATATTTGTTCACCTTTAACAGTGCCCATATACTCAATATAACAGATTGATGCAGGATTATAAGCCACAGAATCCTCGAAACCAGTCAACATGTGAATGGCTTGCAGGTCAGCATATACATAGTTCGGGTAGGCAGCGCCAATCTTAAAATCTGCATTCGTGTCAACAATCGACATGTAACGTTTGGTGTAGTCGTTCATCACTCTGTAATAGCCTGTCGAAATCTGAGCAAAAGAGCAGAGTGGAGTCAATGTCAACAAATAAAGTAAAAATCTCTTCATATACCTATTGTTTAATCAAAAAGAGCCTGGCCTACTCAACCGTAAGGCCAGGCTCGATATTGAGTTCTTACAAATTACTCAGCGATACAGATAGCTACGCGGTTCTCAACCTCTACAGCGAATGGCTGGATGGTGTCACCCTTGTAGTCAACCTTGATGCGAGAAGCAGCAATCTTGTGCTTCTTGGTCAGCAGGTTGAACACAGCCTGAGCACGCTGCTTAGACAGACGGCTATTGATTCTGGGGTTACCAGTACCACGGTCAGCATAACCAGTTACCTCTACGGTAGCATTGGGGTTAGCATTCAGGTAATCAGCAACTTCCTGAACCTTAACAAGCTCCTTCTTTGAAACAGTAGTCTGGTTGATTCTGAAGAACACGTCGCGACGGAATGGCTCCTTAACAACGACAGCATTTGTAGGCTCAACGGGAGGACATGGCTTCTCAATGATCTTCTCGACAACCTTCTCGACGATGCGCTCAACAGGCTTTGGAGGCTCGATGGTGCGAGTGGTGTGAGTAGGACCGAGGTTAATCTTAACACCAGCAAGTGCGTTGAAGTACCAGTCCCAGTTGTTTGCCTTCTTACCATTGTAGCGGTCGCTCAAGGTGTTGGCGTTAACTTCCAGACCCAGACTTACAGCATCGCTAACACGGAAGTCGGCAGCAAGACCTGCACGGCCATAAGCACGAACCTTTGTACCATCCCATTCATACTCAAAAGCGTTGTCGCCAACAGCCTTATGCTGAAGAGCAAGGTCTTTATGCTCCCAGTTGCTTTCCTTATCAAAGCCCCAACCGATATTGGCACCACCACCGATGAATGCACTCAGGTTGAAAATACGGTTTGGATTATAACCATAAATAGCATTAGACAAGTTGAATGTGATATCAATGCCAGGAGCAATATACATCCACTTAACCTTTGTCTGACCAGCAGGAACAGCAAGACCAGACGTAACAGTACCAGTACCAGCAGCACCCTGTACCCAAGTAGGAATCTCATTGAATTTGATACCTGCACGGCTCTGCCAAGCGTTCACTGACAGACGAGCACCAAAGATAGGTGAGAACTGACGGCCCAAAGATACCTGTACGTTAGGAGAGATGAGATCTCCGAAATCAATCTCGCCAAGCGTGTACTGGGCACCTCCCTGAATCTGTACGTACCAATAGGGATTGGGAACATACTCTGTCTTCGCCTCCTGTGCAGAGACAGAGAGGGCGCCAGACATCATCAGGCAAGATAACAATATATTCTTGATTTTCATAATCTTTTCTTATCTTTTAGAGTTGTTTCTAATTAACAGAATTACTCGTAAACCTCAATGTAGTACTTCTTACCAGCAACCTTGCCATTGTAGCCGACTGCCTCGTAAACGAACTCGAGAACGGTTCCGTCAGGAGCATCAACAGTGTACTCGAAAGGTTTGTCAGCGTTGTAATCAGAACCATAGAATGGCTGGTTGAGTACACCACCAGTGTTGTACTGAGCTGCACCTCTATCCTGATTAATGTCACCAGACTTCCATGCACCAACAACAGCAACATACTTCATGTAAGCAGGAGCAACAACCTCAGCAGTCAGTGTGGTAGGATAGAACAGAACCTTCGTACCTCTCTTCACCAGAGTAGGAGCATTGAAGAGGCGGCTGGGGTAGAAGTAACCCAACTGTGCGCTACGTGCAATCAGAGCAGGCTGGATGAAGCGACCAGGAGCCTTGGCAGCAGAAATAACCTTATTGAATACCTTGTTCTCAATGTCAATAACCTTATTCAGAACCTTGGTAATAGCACCGCTGGCGTCGCTATTAACTTGTGCAAGCTTAGTCTGGATAGCGCTATTAATTGCTTTGAACAGAGGAGTGATGTCAATCTCCTTGTTGTGTACATTCAACGTTACATCCGTTGCAGTACTTAAAACAGAGGCAGGGATAGTAATATTTTGATCAGCCAAATCAACAACAACAAATACATTACCATCAGCATCGATCTTAACATCACCACTTGTTGTAGGATCAAGTTTCAACTCAAATACGAGAGCCTGAGCAATCTTGTTGATCACCTCAGTAGCAATAGCCTTCTCCTTAGCAGTAATCTTATTCTGGAACTTAACAATAGCAGGTGAGAAGTCCATGTCAGAGAGGAAGTCATAACCTACAGGCTTCAGACTAACTGCGAGGAGTTCGTACTTAGATACATAGTTCTTCCAGCCATTTGCATCCTTCCACTGAGCCTGAACACCCAGACGGGGAACCTTAGCAGTCATACCGTCACGAACAGCCATGAAGACCTTAGCGATGTCAGCAGGAGTAACATTTGACCAATCCTGCATAATACCCTCAATATCCTTAGTAACAGCTTCCATGTTGAAGCTCAAAGTAACGTCTTTAGCAACGTCCTTAGAAATAGTAGCTTTTGCAGAATAGAATCCGTTAGGAGAGTTTTCTGCACGTCTGTAGTAACCCCACAGCAACTGCTCTGTGCTAGTCTCCAGCGGAGAAAGAGCTACCTTAGAAACTGAGTTGTCAGAAGCACGGAGAGTGAACTCCTTACCATCCATAACAACGTCTGATGGGTTAACAGTCAGATAAAGTGTACCGGCATTGCCTTTAGCCTCGTTCATGATGATACCAGCAGGAATCTTCATAGGATTAGCACCAATAGCCTGCAACTCGCTGGTCAGAACCGCAGGTGTAGAACCTACCCAAGAATCAGCGTCTTCGCCATCACCTGCGGGGAAGAATACAGGAACAGCACTCTCGCCATAGTAAGCAGCGAGAACGTTGGTCTGAATGTCAACAGGAGAAGAGAAGGTACCAAATACGGGGTTCATAGTAGCCTGAATCTCGATACCAGTTACCTGTTGCTGAATGAGCTTCTGAATGTTTTCTACAGCCTCCTTCAGAGCTGCAATATCCTCAGCCAGAGCTGCATCAGCATCCTCGAAGTACTTAACCCAAGCCTGGAAGTCCTCTTTGGTATTGCCATCCTTATCCTTTGCCAGACCCTGATTTACATAATTCCAAGCTTTGTCTGCTACAGCCTGAGCGTCCTTGATTGCCTGGTTAATCTTTGCGGTATCAGTGTCATAAGACAAAGCAATCTGCTTAGCCTTACCAGCATTAGCATATGCAGACTTCAAGTCATCACCCCACATAAATACGAAGTGCTCGAGGGTGTCACCCAAAGAAAGGATAGCCTCGTTGTTCTTATGAACCTGCTCTGCCAGTGAGTTAGGATTGTTAGGATCAAGCTCCTTCTCGATATCCTCCAAACGCTTCTTAATAGTACCCTTGTTAGCAAGCTCAGTAGCGCTGTAGCCTGTCTGAGCATTGATGTCACCAATTTCACCCTCAATTTCACCAACCTTAGTGTTGAAGGTTGTCTTCAGAACATAGTCGTTCATAGCAGAAAGCTGCTTGTTTAAAGCATCCTGCAATGAAAGGTACTTAGCCTGAAGTTCATTGTAGTTGTCAGCATCGTAGTCCTTACAAGACACGAATGAGCTCGTTGCAGCAACCATTGCAACTGCGAAGAGCAAACCATTAATGATTTTCTTTTTCATTGAACTTAGAATTAAATTAATATTAAATTTATTGTTTTTTTTATTGTTTTTGTTGTTCTCTCAATCTCATTAACGTACAGAAGGTAGAGTTTACACCCTACAAACCGCGACAAAATTAGGCTTTTTTTTTTAATTAAGCAAGAAAAAGTTGTTTTTTCTTAATAAAAAATGCAAAATTCTTGATTTGGTGGTCATATTTACCCTATTAAATGCTCTATATCATGTTGTGGAAGAATACCCAATATTGTTTTACCATCTGGCGTATAATTGACATTCTCACAAGCAAAAAGATCGTTTACAAGCACTTCCATCTCCTCATTTGACAATATTTGTCCATAAGGGATAGCTGCATGACGGGCTAATGTCAGTGCCAGTTGGGTATTTGCTGTCAGTACATCACGGCTGACAGAAGCAGAGGGAGAAGCCAACAACTCCTGAAGAAGTGTGGCTGGTTGTAAACCTTCGATGCCTGCGGGAACACCATTGACAGCATAGCTGGCAGGACCGAGAGGTGTCAGTTCAAAGCCCAGATTCGTCAGGGCTGGCAATAATTCAGTAACCAAGACTGCCTCAGCAGGCGACAGTTCCACCACCTCAGGGAAGAGGAGACGCTGACTCTCAGCAGGAGCCTCAGCCAACTGACGAAGGTATCGTTCATAGCGAACACGGACATCAGCACGATGTTGGTCGATAATCATCAAGCCAGACTTAACAGCTGTCATGATGTACCGACCTTTATACTGATAGTGAGTCGGTGCAATATCAGCGGGAACGTCAACGGAAACGGGAGCGTCAACAGGTACATTAAAAAACGAAGCCTCCTCAGGTTTCGGTTCCTTAGGAAGTCCCTCATAAAGTTTTTGCCAATCCTGAGAGGGTTTCTGTCGGAAAGGATTATACTGCGGAGAAGCAGTAACCTTAGGAGCTGCGACCGTATCAGTGTTAAGAGGATTGAAAACAGGAATCTCTGGCTTACCTTCTGTGTCGAAGTCTATCTGTGGTATTTCACAGAACTGTCCGATAGCATCTTTGACAGCTGCTGCAAGGATTTGCCAAATGGCTTGTTCATTTTCGAACTTGATTTCCGTCTTCGTAGGATGAATATTCACATCGATATCAGCAGGACTCACATCGAAATATATAAAATAAGGTACGTGCGTACCTATTTGTATTAATCGGTCATAGGCTTGCTGGACAGCTTTATGGAAATAAGCATGCTTCATGTAACGGCCGTTCACAAAGAAATATTCGTGAGCCCCTTTCTTACGTGCCGATTCTGGTTTCCCAGCAAAACCCGTAATCTTACACATCGCCGTCTCTACACTGACAGGCAACAAATCCTGACCATAACGACGACCATATACATCAATGATACGTTGACGTAAAGAACCGCTACGAAGATTCATCAACTCTTGTCCATTACTATGCAGGGTAAAGTTGATATTGGGATAAACCAGCACGATGCGCTCGAAAGCCGTCAGGATATTGTTCAGCTCCGTAGCATTACTTTTAAGGAACTTACGACGAGCGGGTACGTTGAAGAAGATATTGCTAACCGTAAACCTACTGCCCACGGCACAAGAGCAAGGTTCCTGACTGTCCACATGAGAACCAGAGAGTTGCAAGCAAGTGCCGACTTCATCAGCAGCCCTACGAGTACGCAGTTCTACTTGTGCCACAGCAGCGATAGAGGGCAATGCCTCACCACGGAAGCCCATCGTCTGCAAGGAGAAGAGGTCGGAAGCCTGACGAATCTTAGAGGTAGCATGGCGTTCGAAAGCCAAGCGGGCATCGGTTTCAGACATGCCACAGCCATCGTCAATAACCTGAATAGAGGTACGACCAGCATCAACCACCAAGACATTAATGGTTGTAGCACCAGCATCCACTGCATTCTCCACCAACTCCTTGATAACAGAAGCTGGACGCTGTATTACCTCACCAGCAGCTATCTGGTTGGCAACACTATCGGGGAGTAGCTGGATAACGTCTGTCATAGGCTAGAGGGGCTAGATTTACCAGACATTCTAGATGAACTGGTATTTTTGGGGAGTTCGCGGCGCTTTTGTTCTTTCAGTTCCGAACCAGCCTTCTTAGGTCGCCAGTTGAAGATATCCTCTTTGTTCAATGGTCGGACATAGTCGAACCACGCATACTGGGGAAGGAAATATTTGTCTGGAGGAATCTGTGACATAGGATAAAGCACGCCTGTAGGTTTCTCCATCCAGATTTTCTTCATCTTACGATTCTCCAAGAACATCTTCATAAGCGGAGTTTCCGTATAGTTCAAGCCTATGAGAGTGCTGTCTGACTCGTCAATAGGATAATAGACTATCAGCACATTATCTATAGCCTGTGTCTCACGAATCTCTCCTTTCTTGAAAAAGGCTTTCATCTCCTTGGATGATACCTGATTGAAATGGACAGAGTCTGCCATTTGCTCAGCAGAGAACGCCTGGTTGATGACATGAGCATGGTCGATGGTGGAGTCTTTCATATAAACGCGTATCTCCTCACCAAACAGTTGCTGGTTCATGTTCCACACTATCGGATCCTTATACATGGTCATACAAGAGTCCTGTGAGTTATATACCAATGAATCACAGACAGCCTGCAAGTCCCTTCTATAGGCTCTTACCTTGTTATATGCATGGATTTTCCGATAAACAGAGTCCGTTCGGATATTGAAAGTAAAAATCTTAAAGGTATCAGCATGCATGTAGAGTGAGTCACGCTGTGAATAATCAATGGCGACAGCTTTCTTGGTTGACATAGCATAGCCCGTAGAATCGTTATACTCACAATAGTCACCCGTCAACATATTCTTATTGACAGTATCATTGTAGATTACATTCATATAGGCATAGTTCGTTCCATCGTTGGCATTATGATAGACACTATCACCTATCATCGTCTTTCCACCATCACGAATAACAGAGCGACCAAAAAGCTCAGATTGTTCTGTCGTCGTATTGTAATAACCATCTTCACTATAGATATGACTATTACCAGAGGTGATGTTTGAAGGTCCTACGATATGAGCACGAGATGTTTGGGTATCATAATAGAGGGAGTCTGTTGTCAGATACATATTCTTATCCTTCAAACGCACATCATAGTAGAACATGGCCATCTTGGTATCTGTGTGATACTCGCCCCAGTCAGAAGTTAGTACCGATGTACCATCTACCAACTTACCACCCTCAAAGAAATTACCGAAGTTATACATTCGATCATAATCCAAGGAATCGGTGTAAAGCGTAGACTTACGATGTTTCAGTATGACATTATATCGAGCCTGTGCCAACTGGTCATTTCCATCATAGTAAGCATAGTCACTAGTCAGACGAAGCGTGTCGCCCTGAACCATCTTAACATGACCAAAGGCCTCAAAGGAATTGGAAGTCTCATAGAAATGGGCACTGTCGCAATACAGGTCTGCCCCATTATGGCGAAAATGCACATGACCATCCAACACCTGAGCATCACCATTACGATACTGGTCGTAGTGAAGATTGTCGGAATGGACAAGATACACTCTCTTATCCTCAACCTTTTTTCGAGGTTGACGCTTTTTGGCTGGCATAGCTGCAAAAGTCATGACCAAGACCAACAGAGACAATATGGCGATTACAATTCTCTTCATATATTTAATTAGTAATTAGAAATGATGAATTAGAAATGATGATTACACAGCAAGCCCCCTCATATTCGAAAGACAAGTCTTCATCCTAACGTATATTCTAATCATAATTACTAATTTCTAATTTCATCTCACCCAGCCTTCATATTCGAAATCACAGTCGCGATAACGCTCATTGATACGAACATAGGTTGATTTAATGCGCTTCACCACCCAATCGTGCAATACCTGATTGCGACGTTTATTCAAAACGAGATTCTTTAATATCTGGAAGTCCTCCGTAATCGTGGCCTTATGGCCATCAATGCGACTCTTCAGTTTGACAATGGCGCACACCGTCTTACCACGTTCATTAATCATGGTGAAAGGCTTGGAGATTCCACCAACAGATAAGGTATCAACAGCCCTAGCTACTTCTGAAGGCAGATCTGCCATCTTAAAGCGTGACGTACGACCCTCCTGAGTAACATTGGCCATCAAACCTTGATTATTTCGAGTGTCCTTATCGTCTGAAATAATAGATGCGCCTGCCTCAAAGGGGAACTTACCATCAACAATATTCGTACGAATGGAGTCCAGACGGGCAAGAGCTTTGTCAATAGACTCATCGTTAACAACAGGCTTACGCAGAATGTGGCGAACTTTAATTTTATCGCCTCGCTTATCAATTAGCTGAATAATATGGAAGCCAAACTCTGACTCCACAATCTTTGACACACGCTTCGGGTCAGTTAAGCCAAAAGCAACATTGGCAAAAGCAGGATCCAACATTCCACGACCTGTATAGTCCAGTTCACCACCGCGACGGGCTGTTCCTGGGTCTTCAGAATAAAGACGTGCCAACGTCTGGAAAGAAGACTCACCTTTATTGATGCGGTCTGTATAGTCGCGTAATTCTTCCTTGACGCGATTAATCTCTTCCTGTTCTACCTTCGGTTGCTGCGTGATAATCTGTACTTCTACCTCGGTTGGTACAAAAGGCAGACTATCTTGTGGCATATCCTTGAAATAACGACGCACCTCAGCAGGCGACACAGTAATGTCTTTTACCAGCTTCTGCTGCATGCCCTGAACCATCTGGCGCTCTCGATATGACTCACGCAAGTCTGCTCGAATCTGAGAAAGAGATTTCTTATGATATTCCTCTAACTTCTCGCGTGATCCAATCATTGAAATCATATTCTCCAAATATTGCTCAACACCTTGGGCAATCTCAGAGTCAGTTACCTCAACACTATCGATGATAGCCTGATTCAGATACAACTTCTGCACAGCTATTTGCTCTGGAATGGAACAATCCGGATTACCATGCCAACGCAATCCTTCCTGTTGCCCTTGGATACGCATAGCTTCCACGTCAGACAACAAGATAGCTTCGTCACCAACTACCCAAATAACCTCATCGACCGTTGTACCCGTTGGGGGTGTGACAACGGTACTGTCAGTAGGCTGTTGAGCCTTTACCAATGAGAACAGTGAGACTAGTATGACTAGTAGAACTAAGATTCTTTTACTCATGCTTATTTATGGTCTTTAATATTTCATTATTGACAACCACTGCATACTGCTTGCGGAGGTCTTCTATCCAAATGCGCTCTAACTCATCCTGCAAATCTGCCACGACAAGAGCTCGCACATCTGTATAATCTTCTGGTTTCTTCAGCAACTTTCCGTAAGTAGCATCAATAGGATAACCTTTTACACTATCAACCTTGACATCAAGAACCTTAAAGACTTCCCGATCGACAAGCGCATTATCGCCTTTCTTGAACAGTCCTTTTTCAACTCGGATGCGTAAAACGGAATCGTTATTGAAAGTGGTACGAAGTGCTTCATTCCAGTCATCAAACTTCAATTTCTTGACACACTTAGCAACAGCTTTCACATCTGCTTGTTCTTTCACATGATAAGCCATACCTTTGAAACGAGGCTCGTCCCATTGGTATTTCTTCTTATTCTTTTTGAAATAGAGAGCCAGCGCCTGGTCATCCTTGGCAGCTTTATCCCATATCAGGCGATTACTGATTTCATAAAGCAACAATCCATCGTGATATTCCTTGATAAGATAACGCATATCAGGATCTGAAGCTGCCATTGAGTCAGCACGCTGCTCTAACAACTGTTCTTTAGTCAGTTTCCCCTCAGATGCCTTAACCATTGCATCGAGCTTACGCTCTGTGATACTGTTACGGACACCACGTTGCTCCAAGAACTTGAGGATATTCTCCTTATGGAAATCAAAAGGCTCCAGTTGCTTTCGTTCTTTCATCAAAATGACATGCCAGCCGAAGGGAGACTCGAAAGGCTTACTCATCTGACCTGCCTGCAGGGCAAAAGCAGCATCCTCAAACTCCTTGACCATCTGACGACGGCTGAACCAGCCCAAATCGCCACCACGTGACTTGGAAGGGCAATCGGATACCTGCTTAGCCAGTTCGGCGAAGTCGGCACCAGCCTGTAGAGCTCCATAGATAGAGTCGATGCGTTGCTTTGCCCTCTCAATCTCAGCCTTGGAGGCTTTCTGCTCCATCTTCACCAGAATATGCGAAGCATGCACCAGTCCGTCCGGTCCAATGTTCTCTTTTGTCTGGTCATATACCTTATGCGCTTCAACCAACATATCTTCATCAGTAACATAAGTAGGACGAACCTGCTGGTCACGATATTGGGAAAATTCCTGTAAGAATGCCTGGGTAGTATCAATATGGGCATCTAAGGCAGCCTGAACCTTCAGTTTGTAGTTCACGAAGAGGTCGACATATTCCTCCACTGTCTTTTTGTCAATGACACCATCCGTATTGTTCTTATTATATGAATACTCAAACTCAGAACGAGGAACAGGGACACCAGCCACCGTCATAACGATGGGATCATCCTGTGATTGAGGCAGTGCCTCAGCGTACGGGACGACAGCCAAGAAGGCTGCTCCAAGTATTGACTTAATCATTAGGGCGAGAATAGTTTGGAGCCTCACTGGTAATGGTAATATCGTGAGGATGGCTCTCATTAACACCAGCATTGGTAATACGAGTAAATTTCGCATCGTGCAGTTTCTCTATGGTTGAAGCACCACAGTAACCCATACCAGAACGCAAACCACCTACCATCTGGTAGATAACTTCCTGGACCGTTCCTTTATAAGGTACACGACCTGCAATTCCCTCTGGTACCAGTTTCTTCACATCTTTGGTATCTGCCTGGAAATAGCGGTCCTTAGAACCGTGCTCCATCGCCTCCAAAGAACCCATACCACGATAACTCTTGAACTTACGGCCGTTATAAATAATGGTATCACCAGGACTTTCCTCCGTACCAGCTACCAAAGAGCCAATCATTACGCAAGAACCACCAGCAGCCAATGCTTTTACGATATCGCCAGAATAGCGTAAACCACCATCCGCGATCAAGGGGATACCCGTTCCCTTCAGAGCACTATACACATCGTAAACAGCACTCAGCTGGGGGACACCAACACCTGCAACCACACGAGTGGTACAGATTGATCCAGGGCCAATACCTACTTTAACTGCATCAGCGCCATTCTCAACCAACATCTTAGCGGCCTCGCCAGTAGCGATGTTACCTACCACGATATCAATATTGGGGAAAGAAGCCTTTGCTTCACGCAGTTTCTCTATCACACTCTTAGAATGACCGTGAGCTGTGTCAATAACGATGGCATCAACGCCAGCATTTACCAAAGCCTGCATACGATCGAGGGTATCTACCGTAACACCTACACCAGCTGCTACACGCAAACGACCTTTTTCATCCTTGCAAGCCATGGGTTTATCCTTGGCTTTGGTAATATCTTTATAAGTAATCAGACCAACCAGGTGATTATCCTTATCCACTACGGGAAGTTTTTCTATCTTGTTCTCCTGCAGAATCTGGGCAGCTGCCGTAAGGTCTGTTTGCTGATGAGTAGTCACAAGGTTTTCCTTTGACATGACATCATCAATCTTACGATCCAAGCGGCGCTCAAAACGAAGGTCACGGTTTGTTACAATACCTACCAAACGGTTGTCCTCATCAACAACGGGAATACCACCGATATGATATTCTGCCATGATATCCAAAGCGTCTTTCACAGTAGAACCACGACGAATCGTTACTGGATCGTAAATCATGCCATTCTCTGCACGTTTTACAATAGCCACTTGACGAGCCTGATCTTCAATAGACATATTCTTGTGAATCACACCGATACCGCCCTCACGAGCAATGGCAATAGCCATCTGACTCTCTGTAACAGTGTCCATAGCAGCAGTCACGAAAGGCACGTTCAACTCGATATTTCGAGAAAAACGGGTTCGCAACTCTACCGTCTTGGGTAGTACTTCTGAATAGGCGGGAATCAAGAGGACATCATCAAAGGTCAGTCCATCCATAACAATCTTGTCTGCAATAAATGATGACATAAAAATACTTCTTTAAATTTTATTGCGTGCAAAGATAGTGATTTCCCATGAGAAAACGCCATCTTTGCACGCAATATTAACACGATTTAATGAGATTTCTTAGTTGGCCATTTCCGAGATAAACTTTATACGAACCA
>Ga0310695_10010879_pt1 | contig 13188 bp, 8 predicted proteins | sample RumenRJG_04DNA_FD_203882 | JGI IMG/M metagenome (GOLD analysis project Ga0310695, IMG submission 203882) | Bovine rumen microbial communities from Lethbridge, Alberta, Canada - RJG_04 (v2) (version 2) | ecosystem: Host-associated > Mammals > Digestive system > Stomach > Rumen | place: Canada...
TCCCTCTTCCTTGATGAACCTGACAATTTCATTTCCTTACCGGAAGTTGGGCAATTTGTTCAGTTTATTCAGGATAGAGCAACAACAAAAAATCAGTGTGTATTGATTTCTCATCATCCAAGTGTTATAGACTTTTTTGCTCCTTCAAATGGAATCTGGCTTGAGCGTCGTTCTTATGGAGCCACAACAATTGCAACTCCTCCTAAATCTGATTCTGGCCTGACTTATTCAGAAATCATTTCTCAGGGCGGTATGAATGAAGCTGAATAAGGACTACAGATATAATATCTTATGTGAGGATAAACTGACTCATTGTTTTATTCGTCGTTTTTTGATTTCTCAGGGAGTTAATGCCAGAAGAATAAATGCATTACCTTTACCTGCAGCTGGTTGTGGTGAACAATATGTAAGAGCTCAGTATCCAAAACAATTAAGCTATTTGCGTTTAACCAGTTATGTGTCAAATATATTGATAGTAACAATTGATGCGGATTTAAATACCTGTATTGAAAGACAAAAGCAGTTAGCCAAGCTTGTGAAAATGCAGGTGTAGATAAGCGAAACCCAAAGGACAAGCTTTTACTCCTTGTTCCAAAACGAAATATTGAAACCTGGATAAAATACTTTGATGGTGAAACAGTTGACGAAGAACATGATTATGCTCATTTCTTAAACGGACATGAATCGGATTGTTATAGTTCTGCTGATAAAATGTCAGAGGATTTTTCTAGTCCATCATTTTCATCAGTATTATCATCGTTACAATTTGCATATCAAGAGTATACACATTTAGTTAAATTAATCAGTTAAATAAAAAATAGGGGTATAAACATTTACGAATAGTAATTAAATCTCCTTCCAGCAAATATAAGCACCATTTTCTTTTGTCGCAGGCAAACTCTTACCAGAATAAATTACAGCTGTATTCTCTGCTTTTAAGCCGGCAATTTCTTTGATTTTCTTGATGTTCGAGAAAAAGGGTGTGTTCATTGTTTCAAATGCTTTTATCTCATACGCTTTGATTTCGAGATTGTCTTCTTCAATAACATCGATTTCGACACCGTTTGAGTCTCGCCAGAAATAAAGCTCCTCGGATTTGATATAGTATTATTCAAGGCACTTTGAGAAAATCGGAGTGACTTTTTTGTTTACAGTTCACATTTTCCCGAAAACTTGCTAAAATTATTGGCAATGAAAAATTTAGTGGTTTTGTACGGTGGTGAATTAAGCTCCCATGCTTTTGAAAAAGTTTTTGATTCAGAGTGCGCTTTCGGGCGGGTTTTGAGCTGGGCTTCAAAATTCAGCGAAAAGATTGTTCTTTTTTTGAAAGACAACTCTTCAGTTTCTGAGCAAGTTTCTTCTATTATTCCACAAAATTCCAATATCGAAGTCATTTCACACGATTGTTGGACAAAATCACTTTTTATTTCAGAAATTTCTTCTGCGCTCAAAAAATACGAGGCAGGGAGCGCGATTGTTTCCTATGCCGACACTCCGTTCTTAAACGAAAAGCTCACTTCTGAGCTAATCGAAATGCATTCAAAATATGCAGCCGAATACACCTTTGCCGACGGTTTTCCTTATGGTCTTGCGCCGGAGATTATCGAGGCTGGCACGGCTTCAATCCTTTCCGAGCTTTCAAAAACGAGCTTAAAAGGTGAGGGGGAAAAGGCCGTGGACAGGGAAGCACTTTTTTCTGTCATGCGTGGCGACATCAATTCTTTTGAGATTGAAACATTGATTGCTGACGAAGATTACCGCCTGCTTCGCTTCAATTTTGAGGCTTCAAGCAAAATCAACTTCCTTTCATGCAAAAATCTTTATGACGAGGCACAGAATCAAAAAATCGAGCTTTCCGATGCCTACGCCCTTTCAAATCTTGCTTCCAAAACACCGTGCGTAATGCAGACTGTTCCTGCTTTTTACAACATCCAGATTTCTTCAAAATATAATCACAAGTATTGCTATTCTTTAGAAAGTGCGGGCAAAAATCCTTCTTCAAAAGACTTTATGTCTCTTTCTGACTTCCAGAAAATCCTTTCGCAAATCAAAGATTTCTCTGAGAACTCCGTGATTTCACTTTCAGCCTTCGGAGAGCCTCTTTTGCACCCGGAATTCCTGCAATTCGCGCTTGAAGTAATAAATCAGAACGACCAGAATCACAAAATTTCGCTTCTTATTGAAACTGACGGCCTTTTAGTTACCGAAGAGCTTGCTTCAAAAATCGCACAAGCCTCAAAATCAAAAAATGCTGAGGTCAACTGGATTGTTTATATTGATGCAGTCGAAAAATCAATGTACGCGAGTCTTCACAATTGCCTTGATTCCGAGTTTGAAAAGGCTCTTGCGGCAATCCCGCTCCTTGAAAATCACTTTGAGAGCCATGTTTACCCTCAGTTCATGCGAATGAAAACAAACGAAAATCAGTTGGAGTCGTTTTATCGCTTCTGGAAAGAAAAGGAAAGCCCTTCAAAAGGCGAGCTGATTATCCACAATTCTGTTTGCGGTGTTTTGCCCGATCTCAAATCCGCCGATCTTTCGCCTGTGAACCGTCTTCCTTGCTGGCATTTGCGCCGTGACATGACGGTTCTTGCGGACGGAACAGTTCCTTTCTGCTTCCAGCTTGCTTTCGAAAATACGGCCGGAAACATTTTGACTGACGGAATAGAAAAGATTTGGCCGAGATTTGCCGAAAATTTAAAAAAGCATATTGATGCGGAGTATCCTGCAAATTGCGGAATCTGTGATGAATCCTATACCTTTAATTTTTAATGAGCATTTGATAAGTATGACTGTTCTCGGCGGCAAAGAAAGCGTTCCAGGTATAAAAATGAATATTTCCGCCATTATCATCAACAAGGGCTGGTCTAGCTACCGCACAAAAATGATTGAGAATCTAATGCGCTGTGGGTTCGCCGAGATTATTTCGATTGAGGCTGACAGTGAAAATTACAGCATAGAGGATTTCTCTCGCAAGTTTCCGTTTGTCAAAATCATTATACCGCAAGAAAATACGACCGAAGGCGACTTAATCAACATTGGGGTGGGAGAGTCTTCTTCGGAATATGTGCTTGTCATTCGCGATTCAATTGACTTCTCAAAGGATATTCTTACGCCCACTTTGGCTTCAAAAATCACCGAGTCAGGTACTTTCTGCATCACGCCGCGTCTTTTGGGCAAGGACAATTTTTCTTTCCCTGTGCTTTTTTCTCCTTCAATTCGTCGGGCAGCCCTCAACGTGATTTCAACTTCTGTCGTTTCGGACGGAAGCCCCAATCTTTTTCCTTTTGACTTTATCGGGCTTTACAACCGCAAAAAATTCATCGATTTGGGTGGATTTGATTACACGATTTTTTCGGATTACTGGCAGAACCTTGATTTTGCCTTCCGTTCTTGGCTTTGGGGCGAAAAAATCACTTTTTCAACTGCGTTCAGCCTTTCTTACAGCACGGAAGTTCCTGTTCTGGAGACTGGTGCTAGCCAGTTTTCAAACAGATTCTATTTAAAAAATCTCGTTCCGCGGTTTTATCAGGATCACGGTGCGATTCCAAGCTCTTCTTTCTTCGCATTCTGGGGAAGTTCTTCCTGCGGATTCTTTGAGGCAAGGTCAAGGTTCCGTGAGGCGAGGGAATGGGTGAGGGAAAATAAATTCAGATTTAAAAGGGATGCTCTCGATTTGGTAGAGAACTGGGGAAATAAATGACAATTATAGCAGCACAATGCAGACTTTCATCAACTCGCCTGCCGTCAAAGGCCCTTCTTCCTCTCGGTGGAAAGACCGTGCTTGACTGGACTTTGGCCGCGATGAAAAACGTGAAGGTCGATGATTATTATGTCGCCACCGACGAAGATTCTTTTGAGGCTCTTGCTCCAATCTGCGAGCGAAATGGTTTCAAGATTTTCAAAGGTCCGCTTGAAGATGTCTTGGTACGCTATTGCAATCTTATAGAAGAGACTAAGGCTGATGTCATTCTTCGCGCTACATGTGACAATCCGTTTTTGTTCTACGAGGCGGCTCAGAGTTTGGTCGATGAATTTGAAAAACGTTCTGCTTACGAGAATTTTGACTACATCACATATACAGGCCTCCCGCACGGAAGCGGAATCGAAATGTTCAAGGCTGCTTCTTTGCTCAAAGCGCGTGCTCTCACAAATCTTCAATATGACCATGAGCATGTAGGACCGAGCCTTTACAATCACCCTGAAAATTTCAAATCTCTTTTTATTCCAGCCCCAGAACAGTGGAATTTCCCGAATCTTCGAACCACGATTGACACGAATGCCGATTACAAGCGCGCTGAGTCAATCGTAAGAATTGTTTCTGGTGACAAAGTGAGCGAAAAAAATCCAGTAAAAGAGCCTTACACTACAGAAGAAATTCTTTCGGCTCTTGAAAATCCCGCGCTTTACAAGCCGATTCTCACGGTTCCTTGCGTAAAAAAGGGCAAGGGCACAGGCCATTTGCGCCGCTGCCTTAAAATTGCCGTTGAAACTGGCGCGAATGTTTATATCCCAGAAGATGCAGGGCTTGAAGAGCGAGAAGAACTTATTGAGGATGCGAAAAAGAATGGTCTTCGTGACGAGCAGATTGTAAGTCGTCTTCCAGAAAAAAAAGAATATGAGCTTATCGTAACCGACGCGTTCACCCTTGACCGCGAGCTTGCCCTTAGTCTTTCAAAAGCCGCTCCTGTCGTTGCGATTGATGAGGGGTCTTTGAACGCAGATTTGTGTGACTGCCTTTTGGACATAATTCCTTCTTATGGCTTGGAACGTCCTGCTAATATTTCTGACCCGTCATTTGTCTCGCTCCCGGAGCACAGACGAAGCGACAAAAAGCCTGAGAATTTCGATGAAATCAAGTCGATTCTGATTACTGTTGGTGGCGAGGATCCAGCCGACCTCGTTGTTCCGACATCGATTGCCTTTGCTTCAACCGGAAAGAAAATCACGGCAATCGTTCAGAATCCTGAAGAATCGGCTTTGCGCATTACGGACGAGGAATTACGTAAGAAAGTAAAATTTATTCAGCCTGTTCACAATCTCAAAGAGCAGCTTTCGACTTATGATGTTGTCGTGACGCATTATGGATTCACGGCTTTTGAGGCTCTTGCCGCTGGTTGCGGAGTGATTTTGCTCGGAACGACACAGCTTCATGTGAATCTTGCGCAGAAATACGGATTTTCATGTCTTTCACAGGGGCAGATTAATGCGGAGAATGCCGTTTCTTTGCTCAAGGATGTAAAATCCCTTTACCCTGATTCTCCGTTCTTAAAAGAAGGCTCTGGCAAAAAATCTCTGGGCGAGTTCGTAAAACTGCTTGCTGGCGGTAAAAGATTTTGCTGCCCTGTCTGCCGTGACGAAAATGCCGTGATTGAAAATCCAATTGTCGCGCGCACGACTTTGCACACTTTCCGTCGTTGCAAAACATGTGGAATGCTCTACATGAGCTGGACTCACGCCACGGATAAAAATTACAACTCATCATATTTCTTCGAGGATTACAAAAAACAGTACGGAAAAACTTACCTCGATGACTTTAAGAATATCAAAAAACAATGCGTCCGCCGAACGAGCGTGGTCGATATGCTTTATCGCGCGAACCACAAGGCCGTCACGCCTGCTGTTCTGGACATCGGCTGTGCGTTCGGCCCGTATCTTGATGCTGCAAACGATGCTGGCTGGCAGGTTTTCGGCACTGATATTTCAAAAGAAGCCGTTGATTATGTTCAGAATACGCTCCATTATCCTGCAACGACAGCAAAATTTCCGGAATTTGACCCTGCCGATGAGTTCGGGGTCAAGAATTTCGATGCAGTGACAATGTGGTATGTAATCGAGCACTTCCAGGATCTGGACAGTGTTCTAAAAGGTGTCTCAAAAATCCTCAAAACTGGAGGAATCTTCGCTTTCTCAACGCCGTCAGCGAGCGGAGTTTCTGGCAGGTTCAACACTCAGAGTTTCTTCCAGAATTCCCCGACAGACCATTTCACTCTCTGGGAGCCGGGAAGGGCAGCGTCGATTCTCAAAAAATACGGCTTCAAAGTCTGCAAAATTGTATCGACAGGTCATCATCCTGAGCGTTTCCCAAACCTCAGGGGACAGAAGTCAACCAGCCTGAAATTCGCCCTCTATTCAGGTGCAAGCCATTTCTTCGGGCTTGGTGACACTTTTGAAGTCTATTGCAAAAAAGAGCGGGAGATTTTCTAATGTTTGACAAAAAAAAAATACTGATTTTGGGCGCAGGTCTCATGCAAAAGCCTGCGATTCTTGGAGCAAAACATCTTGGTTACAAGGCGGTCGTTGTTGATGCGAACAAAAATGCCGTAGCCGTTCCTCTGGCCGATGAATTTTATCCGGTAGACTTAAAAGACCGCGACTCTCTTCTGGAACTTGCCAAAAAACTCAACAAAAAAGGCGAGTTAAAAGGCGTTTTCACGGCTGGCACAGATTTTTCCGCCAGTGTTTCCTATGTTGCAGAAAATCTTGGTCTTCCCGCACACAGTTTTGAAGCTGCCCTTAACGCCAGTGACAAAGCCCGTATGCGTGCGTGTTTTGAAAAAGAAGGCGTTCCGTCTCCAAAATTCATCGAACTTACAGAAGATTCACTTTCAAAAATTGGCGAAATAGAATTCCCAAAAGTCGTAAAACCTTGCGACAATATGGGCGGACGGGGCTGCCGTTTGGTGCGTAATCAGGAAGAATTTCAAAAATCTGTCACTACCGCAATAAAAAATTCCCGGACGAACCGCGCTATTTTTGAGGATTACATGGAGGGCGCGGAATTTTCAATCGATTCGGTTGTCTATAACGGCACTCTCACAATCACAGGATTCGCCGACCGTCACATCTTCTATCCGCCGTATTTCATCGAAATGGGGCATTCTCTTCCTTCTCGCGTGGATTCAAAAATCAAAAACGAGCTTATCGCAACTTTTGCACTCGGAATAAAGGCGCTTGGCCTCACTTGCGGAGTCGCAAAAGCTGACATCAAATACACCAAGAACGGCCCGATGATTGGCGAAATTGCTGCCCGGCTTTCAGGCGGTTACATGAGTGGCTGGACTTTCCCATATTCAAGCGGTATGAACCTCACTGAAGAGGCAATGAAAATCGCCGTTGGCAAGGAGCCTGATTATCTTCTTTCAAACCGGGTTTCTCTTCCGTGGCAGCCTCACGAGAGCGTAAGAGGAAAGAATCAACCTTTTGAGCTTTATGAAATCTGTTCAACTTTGGTGAGTGCGGAGCGTGCATGGCTTTCAATCCCTGGCAAAGTCTCAAAAATCTATGGTCTTTCCGAAGTCAAGCAGATTTATGGTGTGCGGGATGTTCTTCCTCGTGTCAAAGAAGGTGACAAAGTTGACTTCCCGCGGAATAATGTCGAAAAATGCGGAAATATCATCGCGGTTGGTATAAACAGCGAACAAGCGTACAAGAGCGCGGAAGAGGCTATTTCTTCCATTACATTGAGGCTCGAACCGAACAACCCCGAAACCGAAAAATTCCTTCGCGGGGAGTGCGAGAGTGACGAAAAAGGCTTCCCGGTCTCTGCATTCACTTTTGCCCCGAATGATGGCGTTTCCGTAAGTGTGGGCGAGGGCACAAAAATTCCTGCCGGTCAGAAAACAATCGGCTATCTCCCGGAAACATTGATTCCGCTTGCAGACTCTCTCAAAGACTGGAATCACTGCACCTTGCGCAAAACACTTGAAAAATTCGATGAAATCTGCCTTAATCACGCAGAACTAGACGGAAAAACCTTCTGGAGTGCCATTTTGCGAGGCGGCATTCAGGGCGCGCTTTATATTGCCGACAATATAGAAAGTTGAAAACTGAAGTGGAAAGTTGAAAGCTAAAATCTTTGTAAGTGAGAAATCTAGTTTTCCGTTTTCCGTTTTTGAACCTATGAAACGACACATAATTCTTTTTCTAACAATAATTTCTCTGATAAGCCCGCTTTTTGCACAGTCTGCGAGCTTGAACTTGATATCTGAGTCTGAAAAGCTTGGTGCAACTGTTTACTGGGATTCTCTTAGCGGAACTGGTTTGCTCGAAAAGAACGGACACCAGGTTTCGTTCAGGGCTGGTGACGGATTTGTGCTGCAGGACTATAAAAAACTTGCCCTTACGGACGCGCCTGTCGTCAAAGACGGTGTTTTGTATGTCACAAAGAGCTTCCTTGATAGCGCGAATAAACTTTTCAAGACCGAGACTGCCGAAAGCAATGGATTCAAAATCGGCGCAATTTTGATTGACCCTGGCCACGGCGGAAAAGATCCCGGCGCGATGATGACTCACAAAATCAAGGGCAAAAATGTTACTGTCAAGGAAAAAGACGTAAATCTTGCGGTGGGAAAAATGCTTTATTCACGCCTCAAAGCCGCCTATCCAGATAAAAAAATCCTCATGACGCGCAACACAGACAAATTCCTTTCGCTTGCTGAGCGCACCGAAATTGCAAACGGAGTCAAGCTTGCCGATAAAGAAGCCGTTCTGTACGTCTCTGTGCATGTAAATTCTTCTTTGGACAAAAAGGCGAGTGGCTACGAAGTTTGGTATCTTTCCCCAGGTTATCGCCGCACAGTTCTCGAAAAGACTGGCGATGTTGACAAAAATCTTTTCAATGTAATGAATTCCATGATGGAAGAAGAATACACCACCGAAAGCATTCTGATCGCAAAATTCATCATGGATGGAATTGCCGCTCAGGTCGGAAATCTTTCAAGTCCCCGCGGAATCAAGGCTGAGGAGTGGTTTGTAGTCAAAAATTCCAACATGCCTGCAGTCCTGATAGAAGTCGGCTTCCTTTCCAATGCAAAAGAAGCTGCCCTGCTTGCTGATAATTCTTACTTGCAAAAAATGTCTCTTGGAATATATAATGGCTTGTCCGCATTCGTGACGCATTTTGAGCGTTCAAGAGGCTTCACGAATCATTAAAATATGAATTGTAAAAAACTTCTTTCAGGCAAAAAGCTTCTCATAAAGCTTGTGGTTATTGTGGCATCAATAGCCATCATTCTCATGCTGATTCACTTTTTCTCGCATATCGGAACGAACCGCCGCGTTTTTATTTATCCGCTTGCAGGCTCTTCAAAGGACCAAAAAGAAGTTCGTTATCTGGCTTCAAATCCTGTTCAGGGGAAAATCCAGTATTATGTTGATGAGCTTGTTCTTGGGCCTTCATTTTACCGTGGCAGGCCGCTTTTTACGCTCGGAACAAGGGTCGAATATTGTTTTCTCAAGAATAAAACGCTATATGTAGGGCTTTCAGAGGAAGCTGCATTGCAGAGAAATGGTGCTCTGACAGTCGAGAGAGGGGCAGAACTTCTCAAAAAAAACATTAAAAAGAATTTTACAGGCATCAAATCTATAGAACTTTTTATCGACGGAAATTTTATCGCTGACTGAAAATCGATTTAAATTTTTGTTGACAAAATGGCTTAGATATAAGATACTGTAGAATATACAAGGCTACATCAATTGAGTAAAAAGGAGCTTCAAAAATGAAGAAAACTTTAGTTTTATCGGCAGCATTGATGACACTCGTTGGACTTTCTTCTTTCGCAGAAGAGAGAACTCTCATCGATTTCACAACGCTTAAAGCAGACATCGCCGTTTATCCACAGGATTATGACGGTGAGAAAAAGGAGAACCAGAACAAGCGTACAATTATGGATTACGCTACTGCAGCTGGTGCATCTTTCAGTGCAGAGCAGAAAGATCTCATGAAATCTTCTCTCGCTCTTGATCAGTGGGAGGTTGTTCTCAACAGCTCAGCACGTAATGTAAACAGCTTGGCTCAGTCTCAGGTAAGAGCTGCTCCAGTTAGTGGCAACTCAAAACAGCCATTTGCTGGTTCAGAAGTAATGGGTGTTCGTGTTGTATTCCCAACTGGTGCTTACAACTCAAACGCTAAGATTGTTCCACCGTTCTCAATTCCTGCTTATGAGCCATATTCTCAGGCTGATGACAATGGCGAGCGCCAGAAGGCAGAGAAATCTGAAGGCGGCGAGTCATCAGGACCAAAATGGTTGTTCGAAGCTGATGATCCATCAGACAAAGCTTCTCCAGCTTATGGTCTCGTAAAGAATGTTGGCACTCTCAAAAAGATTGCTGTTACAACAATGGGTATGAACTTCCCACACGCTCTCTATGTTCTTCTTGGCGACACAGACAATGTTACACGCCGCTACTTCATGGGTTACCTCGGTTTCGACGGATGGAAAACTCTTGAATGGAACAACCCAGAGTACATCACAGAAGTTCGCACTCGCGAAATCCGTATTTATCCAATCTACCCACGTGGTGAGCCATTCGTAAAATTCGAAGGCTTCCAGGTTTGCCGTGATGCAGCACACGTTGGTGATGACTTCATCGGATACTTCAAAGACGTAAAAATTATCTTCGATAAAGCTAACCTCACATCAGAGCGCGATATTGCTGATGAAGACCTTTGGGGAATCATCGGACGCAAAGAATCTGCTCGTCAGGCTCTCGAGATGTCTCGCTTCGGTAACAAACAGGTTAACCGCTACATCGAGAAACAGAAGATGGCTACAGAAGAAACATTCACTTCTTCACTCTCTGAGGATGGTGCTTCTAACGCTCAGTCAAACGGCGGTCAGGCAGCTGACGCTTCTGCACAGTAAGTCTCATTAGTATCTAAGTACAATTGATGGCTTAAAAAACCGTCTGCATAAGCAGACGGTTTTTTTATCTTTAAATAATTTGCTTGATTTTAAATTAAATTATGTTAAGATTATCTTATGGATAATTTTGTGAATTCATTGCCAAGCAAAAATAATATAAAAGCAACTTATGAGTCGTATAAGCCTATTCTTTCTGAGATTATGGATAAAATTGAGGATAAGCTTAGAAAAACGATAAAGCTTGCCTCAAACCCTACGTACAAGTCTCGTGTAAAATCTTTTAACAGTTACTATCGTAAAGTTTTGCGCCTCAAATCAGAAGAAGCCGAAAAGAACAATTTTGTCGAGCTTACGGATATGATGGGTATCCGGGTAATCTGTGCTTTTCTTGAAGATCTGAGTGAAGTGGAGCAGCAGATAAAAAATAATTTCGTTGTAAAGGAAGTTGAGTACAAGGGTGCTCAGCAGAGTTTCCGTGAATTTGGATATGAGTCAGTTCATGTTCTTGTCTCAATTCCAAAGGATTGTATGCCCAAAAAGTGCGATCTTCCTTTGCCAGATACGCTTGTCTGTGAAATCCAAATCCGCACGATTTTACAGGATGCTTGGGCAGAGGTTGAGCATGAACTTATCTACAAATCAGAATTTACTCCGTTCGATATGCCTCTCCGTCGGAAATTGGCTTCTATGAACGCGAGCCTCACTTTGGCCGACATAATCTTCCAGGAAATCCGTGACTATCAAAAGAAGCTTCAGGGTGAGGTTGAGGCGCGTCGTGCTTCATTCTACGAAAAGGCCGATGAGCTTACGCTTGCGAATAGTGGCAAAAAAATCGAAAACCTTGAGCCAAAGAATATCAACCGTGTTTCACCGTATGTTCATGGCACAATCGATGATATGATTCTTGAGGCAATTCAGGCGCATAACCACGGAGATTTGGACAAGGCTGTTGAAATTTACAGCATAATCCTTGCTTCTGAGCCAACTCCGCCGCCGCCAGTACTTGCTGTCATTCATAAGCATCGTGGAATGGCATATTTCGCTCAGAACAATTATACGGCATCCCTTGATGATTTTAAGCAGAGTGTTGTCTATGACTCAAACGGCTACCGCTCATATTACTACATTGGTATCGTTCTAAGCATAATGAACAAGCACGAGGAAGCAATAAAGGCTTATACAGAGTCTATCGAAATCAATGAATATCAGTCTCACGCGCATTTCAGGCGGGCCGTTTCATATTACAAGCTCGGTGATTTTGACAATGCGCTCAAAGACTTAACGAACGCACAGTCTCTTGGATTGAATGATTCGGAAACCGAAGCTCTTCACGCCAAACTGATGGAAAAATTCGGCATGGCCATGTGAGAAACCGAAAATATATCCTATATTTTCGGATTTCAACGAGAATTTTCGTTCCGAAAATTCTCTCTTGCCTTTTGCGCCACATCCTTGTGGCGGTTTTCTTAAAAATCTGCTAATATCTTTGACATGGAAATTAACAGAAGGTTTTCTCCCGAAGTCCGTGAACAAATGCGGCGGGAGATTTTTGATGCAGGCGGAAACGAAGTCTTTTTTACAGGAATCATTGATGCGGATGGCAAAATCGTTTCCGTAAAGTCTTGTGCCCGCGGAAATTCAAATACCGTTCCTGTTAATTTCGCAGAGAGTCGTGTTGCTTCTGTTTTGATTCACAATCATCCGGGCGGAAATCTGCATCCTTCTGATGCGGACTTAATGGTCGCTAGTGACGCTTCGGAAAAGGCCCAGGGATTTTACATTGTCAACAATGATGTGAGCGAAGTTTATGTCGTGATGGAGCCAATAAAGCCGACTGTCACAAAAAAACTTGATTCCGAAGAAACTTCCGTCTATCTTTCAAAAAATGGAACCCTGGCAAAAATTTCTCCGAATTTTGAGGAACGCCCAAGTCAAATCGAGCTTGTCAAAGAAATTTCTTCAAGTTTCAATGACAATTCAATCGGTGTCTTTGAGGCTGGAACTGGAGTCGGAAAGTCTTTTGCTTATCTCGTGCCGGCCATGCTCTGGGCTTTGAACAATAAGGAGCGTGTTGTAATTTCCACTGGTACAATAAATCTCCAGCAGCAGCTTTCAGAAAAGGATATTCCGCTTGCGGAGAAAATTATCGGTAAGAAAGTTAAGTCAATTCTTGTGAAGGGCAGGCAGAATTATGTCTGTTTACGCAGGCTTTCCGAAGTTGGGGCTGAGCGAGATTTATTTAGTGACGAGACTGAAATTTTCGATAAGATTGATTCATGGGCAAAAGAAAGCAGAACCGGGAGCAAGAGTGATTTGAGTTTTATGCCGCCGGAAAATCTCTGGCAGCGCGTGAATTCCGAGGCAGACGCATGCATGGGAATGAGATGTAAATTCCGTGAAAAATGCTTTGTTATGAAGGTTCGGAAAGAAGCCGCAGATGCTAATATTCTCGTTGTGAATCATCACATGCTTTTCGCTGATATTGAGTCCCGGATGAACGGGGCGGGGTATGATGACACGGCTGTTCTTCCGCCTTACAAGC
>Ga0310695_10010882_pt1 | contig 13186 bp, 10 predicted proteins | sample RumenRJG_04DNA_FD_203882 | JGI IMG/M metagenome (GOLD analysis project Ga0310695, IMG submission 203882) | Bovine rumen microbial communities from Lethbridge, Alberta, Canada - RJG_04 (v2) (version 2) | ecosystem: Host-associated > Mammals > Digestive system > Stomach > Rumen | place: Canada...
GGCGCATATTCCTGGAAAATGGGGACGCCTACGCCCTGGGGACGGACCGGCTTCTGGCCATAGCGGACCTTATCCGGGAGTACCTGCCGGATATCGGAATTATTACGGGTTATGCATCAATTCGGAATATTATGCACAAATCTGACAGGGACCTGCGGCTTCTCCGGGAGGCAGGCTTTACCCAGCCGAACATCGGACTGGAGAGCGGCCTTAACGAGGCCCTTAAGATTCTCGGCAAGGGCTATACCGCCGCGGAGGCAGAAGAACAGCTTCTGCGGATGAAGGCCGCGGGGATGGAGTTCAGCCTGAATGTGATTCTTGGCTCCGCAGGAGCCCCGCTCCGGCTGGAGAATGCCCGGGCCACGGCGGAACTCATCAACCGCACCGGACCCTTCCTCGTCTTTAAGGAGATTCCCCACCTGGAAGCTTCCTCCGAACTGTACAGAATGAGGGAAGAGGGGGAATTCACCGAGTGCAGCCCCCTGGAGTATCTGGAGGAGGAAGAGGCGCTTCTTTCTGCCATCGACCTTCCGGAATGCATTTACTTCGGGGTTCATTATTCCAATATCGTGCGTCTTCTGGGCAGGCTTCCCGATGATAAAGAGGTTATGCTTGCCAAGATCCGCAGAACAATGACGGAATATGCATAGAAATGCATAAATAGCGGTACAATGTGCATAAAAATTCAAAATGTGGTTGCATTTCTGTGAGGAACACGATATAATCGTGGAAACATTCGGGTACGGAAGTACTGATAATATTAGGAGGAAGCACATCATGGCAAAAAAATACAATAAAATCGTTCTGGCATATTCCGGCGGTCTGGACACTTCGGTCCTGATTCCGTGGCTGAAGGAGAACTATGGATGCGAAGTTATCGCATGCTCCGCTGACGTAGGACAGGGAGCGGAACTGGACGGGCTGGAGGAGAAGGCGATCAAGACCGGTGCTTCCAAACTCTATATTCTGGACCTGAAGAAAGAGTTCGTGGAGGATTACATCATCCCGACCATGAAGGCCGGCGCATCCTATGAGAAATACCTGCTGGGAACATCCTTTGCGCGCCCCATCATCGCAAAGCGCATCGTTGAGGTCGCCAAGAAGGAAGGCGCGGACGCCATCTGCCACGGCTGCACCGGCAAGGGCAACGATCAGGTCCGCTTTGAGCTGGCCATCAAGCACTTCGCACCGGAGCTGGATGTCATCGCTCCGTGGCGTTTCTGGGAGCTGAACTCCCGCGAGAAGGAGATTGCATACGCGGAGGCCCACAACATTCCGCTGAAGATCAATAAAGAGACCAACTATTCCAAGGATAAGAACCTGTGGCACTTAAGCCATGAGGGTCTGGATCTGGAGGAGCCGGCCAATGAGGCACCCATCAACAAGCCGGGCTTCCTGGAGATGGGCTGCTCCCCGGAGCAGGCGCCGGATGAGGCAGAGTATGTCAGCATCCACTTTGAGAAGGGCGTTCCCACATCCGTAAATGGTGAAGCTATGGAGCCGCTTCAGATTGTAGAGTGCCTGAACAAGATCGGCGGAAAGCACGGCGTGGGCATCCTCGACATCGTGGAGAACCGTCTGGTGGGCATGAAGAGCCGCGGCGTGTATGAGACCCCCGGCGGAACCATCCTCTATGCCGCCCACGAGAAGCTGGAAGAGATCACCCTGGACCGTGAGACCCAGCACTACAAGGCCATGATGGCCATGAAGTTCGCAGACCTGGTATACAACGGCCAGTGGTACACACCGCTCAGAAAGGCCATGAGCGCCTTTGTGGATTCCACCCAGGAGACCGTGACCGGCGATGTGAAGCTGAAGCTCTACAAGGGCAACATCATTCCCGCCTCCGTCACCTCCCCCTACAGCCTGTTCTCCGAGGGCATGGCGACCTTTAATGAGGATGACTGCTACAACCAGGCGGATTCCGCAGGCTTCATCAACCTGTTCGGCCTGCCGATCAAGGTGCGCGCCCTGAACAGCAGGGAGCTTGAGAGCAAGTGCGGCGAGTCCTTCCCGGACGTGGAATAAACCGGCAGCGGGAATCTGCGACATAAAAGAGTCAGGAGTACATAATATATGGCAAAGATGTGGGCAGGCCGGTTCGGCAAGGAGACAGACCGGCTGGTAGATGATTTTAATACGTCCCTTCCCTTTGACTGCCGCCTGTACCGGGAGGATATCACCGGTTCCATGGCGCACGCGAAGATGCTGGGGAAGCAGGGAATTATCGAGGCTTCCGAGGCCGAAAAGATCGTGGAAGGGCTTCAGGGGATCCTGAATGATATGGAAAATGGCGTCATCGGGTTTGACTCGGACGCAGAAGACATTCATATGTATGTGGAGGAGATCCTGACAGAGCGGATCGGCGATGCCGGTAAGCGCCTGCACACATCCCGGTCGAGAAATGACCAGGTAGCCCTGGATATGCGCCTCTGGACAAAGAAGGAGATCCGGGAGATCAAATCTCTGGTACTGAAATTGATGGAGGCCCTCTCCGCCAGCGCGAAGGACAACCTGAAGACGGTCATGCCGGGATATACCCATCTGCAGCGGGCACAGCCGGTCACCTTCGGGCATTACATGATGGCTTATGCCAATATGCTCCGGCGGGATGTGCTCCGCCTGGAGAATACCCTGGAGCTGATGGATGACATGCCGTTAGGCTCCGGTGCCCTGGCCTCCACGACCCATCCCATTGACCGGGATTTCGTGAGAGAGCAGCTGGGATTTGCGCGAATTACCGATAATTCTCTGGACGGCGTTTCCGACAGAGATTACTGCGTGGAGCTCTGCTCCGACCTGTCGGTTCTGATGATGCATCTGTCCCGGTTCTCCGAGGAAATCATCCTCTGGTGCTCCTGGGAGTTTAAGTTTGTGGAGCTGGACGATGCATTTTCCACCGGTTCCTCCATCATGCCGCAGAAAAAGAATCCGGATGTGTGCGAGCTCATCCGCGGCAAAACCGGCAGGGTTTACGGGTCTCTGATGACGCTCCTCACGGTGCTGAAGGGACTGCCGCTGGCCTACAACAAGGACATGCAGGAGGATAAGGAAGCGGTATTTGACGCGGTGGACAACGTGAAGATGTGCCTTAAGGTGCTGACACCCATGTTTGCCACCATGCGGGTACTGCCGGAGAACATGAAGAAGGCGGCAAACCGGGGCTTCATCAACGCCACGGACTGCGCCGACTATCTCACCAAGAAGGGCGTTCCTTTCCGGGATGCCTATCATATCACCGGAACGCTGGTGGCGGAGTGCGTCGCGAAGGAAAAAGGACTTTCCGACCTGAGCCTTGAGGAATTCCGGGCTCACTCCGATGTATTTGATAAAGATATTTACGAAGCCATTGACCTGATTACCTGTGTCAGAGGCAGAAAGGTGCCGGGAGGGCCGGCGCCGGAGGAAGTGGAACGGCAGATCCGGAGGATCGACGCCTTTATCGCAGAACGGGGGTAAGCATATGGGAAAACCTGTAATCTACATTGACGGGCAGTCGGGCACGACGGGACTCCAGATTCGAGAGCGTCTCGCAAAGAGGGAGGACCTGGAGCTGGCCATCATCCCGGAAGAGAAGCGGCACGACAATGAGGAACGGAAAAAGTATCTGAACTCGGCGGACATCGTGTTTTTCTGCCTGCCGGACGATGCGGCGAGAGAAGCGGCGGCGATGATTGAGAATCCCGCCGTGCGGGTGATTGACGCTTCCACCGCCCACCGGGTGGCCGAAGGATGGGATTACGGGATTCCGGAGCTCTCCACACAGCATAGAACAAGAATTAAAGAGTCGAAGCGGGTGGCCAACCCGGGATGCCATGCGACCGGATTTATCACTTCGGTGTATCCTCTGGTGGCCATGGGCATCATCCCGAAGGACCTGCCGCTGACCGTCTTTTCCCTGACCGGATATTCCGGCGGCGGAAAGAAGATGATCGCCGAATATGAGGCGGAGGGCAGAGACCATCTGCTGGATGCGCCGAGAGTCTACGGCCTCACCCTTCATCACAAGCACCTGCCGGAGATGCAGAAGGTCTGCGGGCTGGACGTGCCGCCGGTATTCATCCCGGTGGTGGACGACTATTACAAGGGCATGGCGGTGACGGTGATGCTTCACACCGCACAGCTTAATGGTCATCCCTCGGCTGCAGACGTGCAGAAGAAGCTTTCCGAGTGGTATCTCGGCGAACCGCTGCTGAAGGTCCACGAAGGTCCCTGGGAGGGCATGATTTCCGCAGGAACCTACGAGGGAAGAGATTCCCTGGAGCTTATTGTCAGCGGCCATGAGGACCAGATCGCCGTGACGGCGCTGTTTGACAACCTGGGCAAGGGAGCCAGCGGCGCAGCGGTGCAGAATATGAATCTGATGCTGGGGCTTCCCGAAACCACGGGACTGGCATTATAAACAGCAGATAGCAGAAATGAGGACAGGATATGAAGATGATTGACGGCGGCGTATGTGCCGCAAAAGGATTCAAGGCCGGCGCGATTCACGCCGGAATTCGCAGGAAAAAGGGAAAATCAGATCTTGCCATGATCTGTTCGGACGTACTCTGCAGCGCGGCGGGCGTATTTACCAGAAATAAGGTGAAGGCATCCCCGATTCTGCTGGATTTAGAGCACCTGAAAAACGGACAGGCCCAGGCCATCATCTGCAATTCCGGCAATGCCAATGCCTGCGCACCCTTCGGAATGGAAAATGCCAGACGCCAGGCAAAGGCCGCGGCAAGAGCGCTGGGAATCGCCGAGGAGAATGTGCTGGTTTCTTCCACCGGCGTTATCGGACAGACCCTGAATGTGCAGGCGATTGAAGACCATGCAGCCGATATCGAGATGAAGTACGATAATTCGGAAGCGGCGGCCGTCGCCATCATGACCACCGACACAAAGCCGAAGAGCTGTGCCGTGGAATTTGAGGCCGGCGGCAAAACCTGCCGGATCGGCGGCATCTGCAAGGGTTCCGGCATGATCCACATCAACATGGGAACCATGCTGTGCTTCATCACCACCGACTGCGCTATCAGCGCGGAGATGCTTCACAAGGCACTTAAGGAGAATGTCCGCACCACCGTGAACCGCGTGTCCGTGGACGGCGATACCTCCACCAACGACAGCTGCATGATTCTGGCCAATGGTCTCGCCGGCAATGCATGCATCGAGAGCGAGGGAGCGGATTTTGACACCTTCTCTGCAGCGCTTCATGAGATTCTCGTGGACCTGGCCAAGAAGATCGCCGGCGACGGCGAGGGCTGCACAAGACTGATGACCGTCAATGTCAGCGGCGTATCCGATGAGGATAAGGCCGAGACTCTGGCAATGTCCATCTGCTCCTCCAGCCTGACCAAGGCCGCCATGTTCGGTGCCGACGCCAACTGGGGACGCGTTCTCTGCGCCATGGGATATTCCGGCGCGGATTTTGACCCGGAGAAGGTCAATGTGGCATTTGCCTCGAAGGTGGGAACCATTGCCGTATGCGAGAACGGACGGGGCCTGGATTTTGACGAGGATCTGGCCAAGAAGATTCTCTCCGAGGATTCCGTGGAAATCAATGTAACTATGGACGAGGGCGATGCGAGCGTCACCTGCTGGGGATGCGACCTGACCTACGATTATGTGAAGATTAACGGAGATTACAGAACGTGATGAAATTAAATCCGGAAGACAGGGCCGGGATCCTGGCAGAGGCGCTGCCTTACATCCAGGAATATTACGGCGAGACAGTGGTGGTAAAGTACGGCGGCAACGCCATGACCAGCGAGGAGCTGAAGCACGATGTCATAAGGGACATCGTTCTCCTGCACCTGGTCGGCATCAAGGTTGTGCTGGTACACGGCGGCGGTCCGGATATCTCGGCACTGCTGAAGAAGATCAACAAGAAATCCGAATTTGTCAACGGACTCCGCTATACCGATGAGGAGACCATGGACGTGGTTCAGATGGTACTCTGCGGCAAGGTCAACAAGAACCTGGTAACCCTCCTGGACAAGGCAGGCGGCCGGGGTGTGGGCCTCGGCGGTATGGACGGCGGTCTGTTCCGTGCGGTCCGCAAGGTGGACGAGGACGGCACCGATTACGGCCTGGTCGGCGAGATCACGGAGGTTCATCCGAAGATTATCACCGATATGCTGGAGCAGGGATTTATCCCGGTAGTCTCTTCGGTGGCGGCGGGCGTCGACGCGGACACCAATTACAATATCAATGCGGATATCGCGGCAGAAAAGCTGGCCATCGCGCTGAAGGCCAAGAAGCTGATTCTGCTCACGGACGTGAGAGGACTGATGCGGGATCCGAAGGATGATTCTACCCTTATCCCGAGACTGAAGGTTTACGAGGTGCCGGCTCTGGTGCAGAGCGGCATCATCTCCGGCGGCATGATTCCCAAGGTGGAGTGCTGCGTGGAGGCGGTAACCCACGGCGTAGAGCGGGCCAATATCCAGGACGGAAGAGTGCCCCACTCTATTCTTATCGAGCTTCTGAGCAATGAGGGCGTCGGGACCATGTTCTCCTGATGCTAAAAATCAGCAGGCGTGCGCAGGTCCCGCGGACGGGACCTGAACAGCGGTACAGACCGGAAAGGAATAATACTATGAGCTTTGAGGAACTCAAACAGGCGGAATCCCAGTATCTCATGCAGACCTACGGCCGTTTCCAGGTGGCCTTTGAAAAGGGACAGGGCGCAACACTCTGGGATGTGGACGGCAAGGCCTATATTGACCTGACCTCGGGTATCGGCGTCAACTGCCTCGGCCACAATTTCCAGGCACTCTCTGACGCCATAGCAGATCAGGCCCACAAGCTGATGCATGTGAGCAATCTGTACTACACCGAGCCCATGATCCGGGCGGCGGAGAAGCTGGTCAAGGCTACGGGCATGCGCCGGGTATTCTTCGGCAACTCCGGTGCCGAGGCCAACGAGGGCATGATCAAGGTGGCAAGAAAGTACTCCTATGACAAGTACGGTGCCGGCCGCGACAAGATCATCACTCTGGTGAATTCCTTCCACGGCAGAACCGTGACGACCCTGAAGGCGACCGGACAGGATCATTTCCACCAGTATTTCTTCCCCTTCACCGAGGGCTTTGACTACGCGGAGGCGGACAATCTGGAGGATCTGAAGGCAAAGGCAGATGACAAGACCTGCGCCGTCATGATGGAGCTGATCCAGGGCGAGTCCGGCGTACGTCCGCTGAACAAGGACTATGTGAAGGCAGCCTATGAGTACTGCAAGGAGCGGGATATCCTGTTCCTGGTGGATGAGGTGCAGACCGGCGTCGGCCGTACCGGAAAGCTGTTTTCCTATGAGCATTTTGATATTCAGCCGGATATCATCAGCATGGCAAAGGGCATCGGCGGCGGACTTCCGCTGGGCGCCGTCATGGTGGGCGAGAAGTGCGCAGATGTCATGACCGCAGGCACCCACGGCTCAACCTTCGGCGGTAACCCGATGGTCTGCACGGCGGCCAATGTGGTCCTGGATACGGTGAACACACCCGAGTTCCTGGAGGAAGTTACGAAGAAGGGCGAGTACCTGAAGGAAGCTGTCCTGGGAATCGGCTCTCCCGAAATCTGCGGCGTGCGCGGCATGGGCCTGATGATCGGCATCGTGCTGGCCAACCCGGAGAAGAGAGCAGACTTTGTGAAGGCACTTCTGGCCGAGGGCGTCACCGTCCTCACAGCCGGAAAGGACGTGATCCGTCTTCTTCCGCCGCTGGTTATCACAAAGGAAGAGATGGACACTGCCATCGCTGCAATGAAAAAGGTGTTCTGCTGATGAACTTTCGGCAGAATGAATCGAAGCGATTTATCGCTTTCGTGAATGCCCGGCCTTCTGCGGATTGACATAAATTTATCGGATTGGTATAATTTTATCTGTAGCGTCGACCGGAGAAGAGAGGCAGAAGCTGTGGAAAATAAAGAGATATCAAAGGCCGTTATTGCGAGACTGCCGCGATATTATCGGTATCTTGGCGAGCTGATTGAGGAAGGCGTGGACCGCATCTCCTCCAATGAGCTGAGCGTCAGGATGAAGGTTACGGCTTCCCAGATTCGTCAGGATCTTAACAATTTCGGCGGGTTCGGGCAGCAGGGCTACGGCTATAATGTAAAATATCTGTATTCGGAGATTGCCAAGATTCTGGGAATTGACCGGCAGCATAACCTGATTATCATCGGCGCCGGCAACCTGGGACAGGCGATCGCCAATTACGCGAATTTCGAGAAACGAGGATTCGTCCTCAAGGGAATGTTTGACGTCAATCCCCGCCTGGTGGGTCTGGTGGTCCGGGGTGTGGAGATCTGCGGTATCGATGACCTGGAGAATTTTATCCGGAACAATGAGGTGCAGATTGCCGCGCTGACCATCCCGAAGTCCAAGGCACCGGAGATCGCAGAGCGTCTGGTGAATGCCGGAATCAAGGCTATCTGGAACTTTGCGCACATTGATCTTCAGGTTCCGCCGGACGTGGTTGTGGAGAATGTTCATCTGTCCGAGAGTCTGATGCGTCTGTCCTACCGGGTATGCAGCCTGCAGGATGAGCTGGAGCGCAAGGCGGAGAAGGCCGCAAAGACGGAGTGATAGGAACAGAAGAACGCCGGCAGGCTGGAAACAGTGTTTCCAGGCTTGCCGGCGATTTTGCGGTAAGGGAAGCGGTGGCGGAAGCAGAAGGACCGGGTCCGGATGCGGAATCCTGCATGGAATAAGACGGAGGTCTGTCATGAGACGACTGGTAACCGGAAAACAGATGAAGGAGATTGATGCCCATGCCATACAGGAAGTGGGCATTCCGTCGATGGTGCTGATGGAGCGGGCAGCTCTTGCCTGCGCGGAGGAGATGAAGAAGGAGCTCACACGCCGGGGGATGTCCCCGGAGGATGTGCGGGTGCTGGTCCTTGCCGGGACAGGGAATAACGGGGCGGACGGTGTCGCCATCGGGCGGATGCTTCACCTGTGGGGTTATCAGGTGACCATCGCCTGCCTGGGGAATCCGGCCCATCGCACGGAGGAGATGGGTGCGCAGCTTTCCATCGCCGAGAAACTGGGCATAGAAGTGGTCCTGTGGGATGATTTTGTGCCGGGCACCTTCGATGCGGCCGTCGATGCCCTCTTCGGCGTCGGCTTATCCCGGGATGTGGAAGGCTCCTACGCGGAGGCTGTGGCTTATCTCAACCGGAGAAAGGAAGGGCTGGTGCTTTCCGTGGACCTGCCGTCGGGCGTGGATGCGGAAAACGGGCGGGTGCTGGGATGCGCCGTCCGGGCAGACATCACCGTAACCTTCGGCTTTGAGAAGCTGGGAAGCGTTTTTTATCCGGGAAAGGAGTGCGCCGGAAGACTCATCGTGGCGGACATCGGTTTTCCGTCGTATGAGAAGGTATCGGGGAAGCATTTCCTCACCGGCGAGGAGGCAGATTTTAGCAGAATCCCGCCGCGGAAGGGCGATTCCCACAAGGGAACCTACGGAAAGATTCTCATCGCGGCCGGCTCCGAGGGGATGTGCGGAGCTGCTTACTTCTCCGCGCTGGCGGCCTACCGCTCCGGTGCGGGCCTGGTGAAGATTCTGACGGTCCGGTCCAATGTTCCGGTGCTGCAGAACCTGCTGCCGGAGGCCATCATCACCGGCTATGACCCGGAACAGGCCGAGGAAGAGCCGGAGGTATTCCGGAAGGCGGTGGAGGAAGCCTGCGCCTGGGCCAGCGTCATCGTGCTGGGACCGGGACTGGGCAGCGGCCGCTATGTGGAACAGCTGGTAAGGACCATCCTGCTGGCCGCCTATGTGCCCATCGTCCTGGATGCGGACGGGCTGAATGCGGTGGCGGAGTATCCCTATCTGGCCGACTATTTTACGGAAAATGTCATCGTCACCCCCCACGTGGGAGAGATGGCGAGACTGACCGGCCTGGAGCCGGAGGATATCAAGGCGGACCCGGTTTCGGCCGCCTGCATGTACAGTGAGGAGAAGGGCGTCATCTGCGTTCTGAAGGATGCGGTGACTGTTGCCGCCCGCAGGGACGGAGATGTCTTCCTGGGAACCAGCGGCTGCGGCGCCATGGCCAAGGGAGGAAGCGGGGATGTGCTGACCGGCGTGATTGCCGGACTGCTCGCACTGGACCTGCCGGAGGACGATGCAGCCTGCCTGGGCGTGTGGCTGCACGGCAGAGCGGGAACGGCTGCTGCAGAGAAACTCGGAGCACATTCGGTGCTGGCGACGGATATTGCCAACGCTATTGCGCTCAGCCAGTAAAAATGCATGAGGGATGCCTGCTTTTACGGCGGCCCCCGGAAAAGAAAGGATTCGGAAAAATACCATCATATGGACAGTCCATTGCCGGCAGCGGTACTGCTGCTTTTACTGATGACACTGATGAATATCATGCTCTACGGGTTCGGTGCGGCACTGCAGAATCTGAACCAGACGGAGCTGGAGGAAAAGGCACAGAATGGCGACGAAAAGGCGGCACAGCTTCTGAAGGTGCTGGATAAGCCCGGCAGCTTCATCACTGCGCTGCACATCGCAACCACGATTCTGAACATGGCCGCAGGTGCCGCCGTCTTCTTCCTGGTGCGGGAGATGAATCTGCGCTACCGGTTTGCCACCGCCGGTGAGGAGACGCCGGGTGCGGTGGCTCTGTGGTGGGTGCAGGCCGTGGCGATCCTCCTGGTTCTCTTTATCCTGCTTCTCAGCATCAGCGTTGTCATTCCCCGGAAGATGGCCCAGGACAATCCGGAGAGGTGGGCAGAACGTCTGCTTTCGCCGGTATCCCTGCTGATGAAGGCGGTTCTTCCCATCGCCTTTCCCATCGCGGCCATCAGCGGCGGGGTTCTCCGGCTGTTCGGGGTAGACCCGGATTCCGACGAGGAGAAGGTGACGGAGGACGACATCAAGCTTCTGGTCAGCGAGGGCCATGAGAAGGGCATCATCAAGGCCGGCGAGGCGGAGATGGTCCAGAACGTGTTTGAGCTGGATGAGAAGGAAGCCGGGGACATCATGACCCACCGGACCAACATTGTGGCTCTGGACGGGGAGATGACCCTGAATGAGGCGGTGGCCTTTATCCGGAATGAGGCTAATAATTCCCGATTCCCGGTATATAAAGAAGACATCGACCATATCATCGGAATCCTCCATATCCGGGATGTGCTGAATTTCTCGGAGGAGGCAGCCTGCCGGGAGCAGAAGCTCTGTGACATCGACGGCCTTCTCAGGAAGCCCAATTTTATTCCGGAGATCCGGAAGATTGACCAGCTCTTCCATGAGATGCAGGCCCAGAAGAGCCACATGGAAATCGTCGTGGATGAGTACGGCCAGACGGCCGGCATCGTGACCCTGGAGGATATTCTGGAGGAGATCGTCGGCAACATCGAGGACGAATACGATGAGGAGGAGAAGCTCATTGTCCGCAGAAGCGACGGTACCTGGCTTCTGGACGGCATGGCGCCCCTGGCCGATGTGACGGAGAAGCTGGGATTTGCGGTAGAAGAGAAGGATCTGGAGAATTTCGAGACCCTGAGCGGTTTTCTGATCGCGAAGCTGGACCGGATCCCCGAGGAGGGCGAAAAGCCCGTGATTGCCTGCTGCGGCTGGATTTTCAAGATTCGCCAGGTGGGCGGCAAGACCATCCGCACCGTTGTGGCCGCGCCGGGCCGCAGGGCGGTGAAAAACTAGGACTTGCCACCGCAGAAATCTTTTGGTAATATATCATGTTGTACCAATAATATTACAATTGAAAATATAGTGGAAATGAAGAGGAGTTTTTATGTCCGGACATTCAAAATTTGCCAATATCAAGCACAAGAAAGAGAAGAATGATGCCGCTAAGGGCAAGATCTTTACCGTTATCGGCCGTGAGATCGCGGTTGCCGTAAAAGAGGGCGGTGCAGATCCGGCCAACAACAGCAAGCTTCGCGATGTCATTGCCAAGGCGAAGGCAGCCAACATGCCCAACGATACCATCGACAGAGGCATCAAGAAGGCAGCCGGCGATGCCAATTCCGTCAACTACGAGAATCTGACCTACGAGGGCTACGGCCCGGCCGGCGTGGCGATCATCGTGGAAACCCTTACCGACAACAAGAACCGTACCGCATCCAACGTACGTGCGGCATTCTCCAAGGGCAACGGCAATATCGGAACTCCGGGCAGCGTTTCCTTCATGTTTGATAAGAAGGGCCAGATCATCATCGATAAGGAAGAGTGCGAGATGGAAGCCGACGACCTGATGATGATGGCACTGGATGCAGGCGCAGAAGACTTCTCCGAGGAAGAGGACAGCTACGAGATCCTCACCGCACCGGATGATTTCTCCGCAGTGCGCGAGGCTCTGGAGAAGGAGAACGTTCCCATGCTTGAGGCGGACGTGACCATGATTCCCCAGACCTGGGTTACCCTCACCGATGATGACGCAAAGAAGAAGATGCAGAGAATTCTGGACCTTCTCGATGAGGATGACGATGTTCAGGCAACCTATCACAACTGGGATGAGGAATAAGCCATCCTGCGAAGCAGGATTCTCAATGCTTATTCCGACTGGCCGCCGAGCCGCAGGCGAGGGGGCAACACCTTGTAATCAAGGAATAATTCATTGTATCTTTATTGCATTCATCAATGATTTGTGCTACAATACACAAATTCAATATAACTAAATCGTTGACGAGATTAATCCTTTGCAGAGGTTCCCAGAGAGGAATGCCGGCTGACACCGTGATGGAAGCATTCTGAACGGAGCAGAGGATGACCACCTCCGAGAGACCCCAATCAGGTCCGGTGATTCCGTTATCATCATGGAACGAGAGGCCGGGATATCCGGCAATCGGGGTGGAACCGCGCTTACACAGCGTCCCCGGATGATAGAAACGTCATCCGGGGATGCTTTTTTTTCATCTTTGCCCGCAGGGCAGCGGAAGCATTTCCCAGATGAAGACCAACATTTAATACAGGAGGAGTTTTACTATGAAAGCAGAGTATATGGACAGATATCGCCATTCGATGTCCCATATCCTGGCCAAGGCCGTGATTGAGATTTTCGGTAAGGAGAATGTACAGTATGCCATCGGACCGCAGATTGCGGATGGCTTCTACTATGATTTCCTTCTTCCGCGCACCCTCAGCAAGGATGATTATGAGATGATCGAGAACAAGATGCGCGAGATTCTCAAGAGAAAGGAAGCCTGGACCTGCGAGGAGGTTTCCAAGGC
>Ga0310695_10010883_pt1 | contig 13186 bp, 11 predicted proteins | sample RumenRJG_04DNA_FD_203882 | JGI IMG/M metagenome (GOLD analysis project Ga0310695, IMG submission 203882) | Bovine rumen microbial communities from Lethbridge, Alberta, Canada - RJG_04 (v2) (version 2) | ecosystem: Host-associated > Mammals > Digestive system > Stomach > Rumen | place: Canada...
TGGTTAAAAAATAGATTAATCCTACTCATTTTCTATTTATATGAATATGAAAGAAACGATTTCGATTTTAGATTCTTAGAAGCTTTTCTTCACGAATTTGCTCCAAAAGATTTAGAGATTATTAAAAAAGACTGGGAGTTTATCCATAACAAAATTACTAGCGGTTTAGCGCATACTCTTTCTGAAGCTGATACTCTGTATCTTGGTGCCGCTCCTAAAGGTGCTGGTCATGGTGGTGATTTAAGAGAACAACCATTTTCTGATATCAAAGCCAAGCAAAGAGCGTATTCTCTTAAGGCTTCCTATATGAATACTGTAGTCGATACTTTATTCAATAAAGAAAAATTAGAAGCAATATTCAATTATGAGGATTTGACAACTAAGACCTTTGAAGAATTAGTTGTTGAACGATTGAAACCTTACTATGGTAAAAGTGAGAATGAACTTTTTTCAATGTTTGGCGTCAATGAAGATGCTAAATCTAAATTCAATATTTTAGTTGGAAAAATGCTAGGGATTAATGGTGTCATCAATAAGACAGAAGAATTCCGCAAAGCTGGCATTGAATTAAAAACAGTAAGAGTGGAAGAGGACGGTCATATTGAGCAGCATATGTCGTTCCCATACTTTAAGTATGAAGAGATAGTTAATGAAGAATGGGAGTCAGCTGAAATTAATGAAAAGTTGTCATCCACTAAATTCATGTTCGTAGTATTCAAAAGGAAAGCAGGGATATTTTATTTCGATAAAATCAAATTCTGGAACATGCCTTTTGAGGATATAGAAAAATACGTAAAACCGATATTTGAAGAGACTGTTCGTGTTATTCGAAAAGGCAACATAGTCAAATATGATACTGGAAGCAAATACCTTACAAACTTCCCTGGATCTTCCGTGAATGGAGTTTGTCATGTTAGACCGCATGACCAAAAATCAGTAAGGAATATGACTAAGGGTCTACCATTACCTACGCCTGATAAAGTTACTGGATTGACTCAGTACACAAAATATTGTTTCTGGTTGGATAGAAATTATCTTATCGAAGTTATTAAATAAGGATTTTAAATTTATGAAGTTTATCGAAGAGGAATATTTAAAAAGAATAACAGAGCAAGAATTCCCTAGGGCTAAAGATGATTGTTTCATTCATTATTCAAAAATTGATCTTTTTAACGAAGCTAAGGAGATTATGCTTCTTTCTAAAGTTTCAAAGCCTACCTGGTATTCTTTAATGAATAAAATTCAAAGTAAATCCATTAATTCTTCAGAACAGTTCACAACAACAACACGTCCATTAAATTTGATAGAAATGGTTCATGAAATATTTATGGAAACAGGAGAAGTAATTGACATAAAAGATGTTAGAAACATTTTATATGCTTATGAAGACTATTGTCTTGAGCACCCTGAACATGCAGTAAGGGAGCACTTCGCGATACAAGAATTCGTAAGAGTTTTATATAAATTAAAAGCGAATCAGTATCTACTCGAAGTATTATGCCTTTCCGATTTTGTCATTTTGAAAATGTGTCCAGAAGAATTGATGAATGCGCAAATAGTGACTTTAGAAACATGTATTAAAATTGCAAAGCAGCAAGAAGACTACGAAATGATAATAGCGTTTGCTGATTTCGGTTTATCGTTGCTCGTCAAAGATACATTTACTTATAAGTATTGTGAAAACGCCAAGAAAAGATTTGCTAAATTTCTTAATAAATAACACTTTAACTAATTGTGGTTATATAAAGTGTTAAGCATCTAGAACATATCGAAACACTAAAACAACTTATCAGAACTAATCAGAACTCACCATTCAAAAGTGGTGGGTTTTTAATGTGGAATTAAATATTTACTGTAAACAGTAATTAGCACTCAGTTGAACAGACTGCTTGCTTCTCTCTCTCTCTCTCTCTAAAATGTTATTGAAAATATTTAATAAAATTATATTTTCTTAACGTCATGTATTTTAAATACTTTCTGGAGACAGATTGTTTAAATGCATGACTTTTTTTGAGGTAAAAATTATGAAACTAAGCAAAACTTTAGCCTGTCTTTTAATGGCACTTTCCCTAACCGCATGTGGGACCACAGGTCCTAAAGGGGATAAAGGAGATCCTGGTACACCAGGACAAACTGGTCCACAAGGACCTCAAGGACCAGCTGGTCAAGATGGTGCTGATGGCCAAGATGGAAAAGATGGTGCTGATGGACTTCCGGGTACAGATGGTGCAACATGGCTTACAGGCGAAAACAACCCATCTAATGATGAGGGAAAAAATGGTGACTTGTATCTAAATACCTTAACTTTCGACATTTTTCTAAAGACAAATGGCGTTTGGAATAAGATTGGAAATATAAAAGGTAAAGATGGCGTTGATGGTCAAGATGGTAAAGATGGTATTAATGGTCAAGATGGTAAAGATGGCACTGATGGTATTAATGGTCAAGATGGTAAAGATGGCACCGATGGTGTTAATGGTCAAGATGGTAAAGATGGCCAAGACGGAAAAGATGGTGTAGATGGACTTCCGGGTACAGATGGTGCAACATGGCTTACAGGCGAAAACAACCCATCTAATGATGAGGGAAAAAATGGTGACTTGTATTTAAATACAACAAACTCCGATATTTTTACCAAAATTGATGGTGAATGGAACAAAATTGGTAACATCAAAGGTAATCTAGGAGAAAACGGTCATGATGCTGAAACTTATGGAAAAGTTTATACAGTTACTTTTGATGCTAGAGAGGGACATTTAATTGAATACGAAGAAACTATCGAAGTTAATTATGGGGAAACCATTGACCTTCCTTTAGCAGAAAGAAGTGAATATGTATTTACTGGCTGGTATACAGGCTTTGGTGTCAATGATGGTAAGTTTACAAATGTGACACCTGTTACAAGAGATTTAACTCTATATGCTGGCTGGGAAGAAGATATTAAATTCTATGTTTACTTCAACTCAAATGAAGGTTCATCAATTGCTCCACAAGCTTATAGCGCCTTATCAACTATTAATTCGCTCCCTGAACCAATAAAAACCGATTATACATTTGCCGGTTGGTATTTGGATGAAGAATTAACTAATAGATTCTCTACTCCTTATATTATTACTAAAGATGTTGAAGTTTATGCAAAGTGGGAAATTAAACGATATACGGTTTCATTTAATGTTGATGGTGGTAATCCTATTGAGCCAGTTGAATTTGTCGCAGGTGATAACGTTACTGGTATAGCTGATGCAACCAAACAGTACAAAACTTTTGCTGGATGGTATATGGATTCTCAGTTTAAAACCCCATTTGAGGACGGTTATGAAATACACTCTAACATTACTTTATATGCGAAATTTAGTGATAATTATGTAACTTTCACATTCAATTCGAATGGAGGATCAACGGTTTTAAGTAAACAATATGTTAAAGGCGATTATATTACTTCACTTCCAACTCCTACAAAAACATCACACACTTTCAATGGATGGTATTTTGATTCTGCCTTAACTCAAAAAGTGTCTTTTCCATATCAAACGTTAACGGACAAAACCGTTTACGCTAAGTGGACGTTTGTTGATCCGTATCCAGAATATACAAAAATATCCACATATTCACAATTAATCGCTATTACTGATTTGACACAAAAGTATGTCTTGATTGCTGATATCGACTGCGGTGGCAGTGAATTACCAATGTTTGGAAATCTAACAGGAGAGATAAACGGCGATGGCCATAAAATTTATAATTACAACAATACTTCAAAAAGAGGATTGTTCAGTGGAAATAGTGGAGTAATAACAAAATTAGAACTCGCTGGAAATTATGACGTTAATATTTCCTCAAATGATGTTGGTCCATTTGCAGTAGTTAATAATGCATCTGGTACAGTATCAAGGTGTATTTTTAGTGGCAGTTTAATTGCAACGAATAATAACTATGTACCTTATTCGGCTGGTGGACTTGTTGGTAACAATTATGGAGTAATTTCTGATTGTCTAAATGTCGGCTCAATGGATATTAGAAGATCTTCTTCTGTTGGCAACTGGTGTGGGGCTATTGCGGGACGAAATTATAAAACTATTCAGAATTGTGTTAACGGATGTGTCCTTAAAAGCTCATCGTCAACAAAACAAATAATATATGGAATGGCAGATCATTATGAAACTAATGTATCTTTCATAAATTGTGTTTCTTTAACATCTGCTGGGAAAAGCTCAGATTTGCCAATTACCGATAGCGCTACAGCAGCAACAAAGACTAATTGTTATTTCTATTCTGAAGCCTATTCTAATGTAAGTTCTGATGTTTTAAAAGGTCAGGGTACTAGTATTTCTTACTTTAATGTAGATTCAAAATACTATTATTACAATACTGTCGGATTATCTTCATCTATTTGGAATGGTGATTATCTTGATGTGAATAGTGGAGCTTACATTAAATTAATAATGGATCCTTTATATGTTAAGTAAATGGCTCGATTTGTTTGAACACTGCATATAAGATAAGTTATTTAAAGTGTAAGATATATCTATCTCATTAATCACATATCAAAACTCATAAAACTAAAGTAACAACCTATCATTTAAAAAGTGATGGGTTTTTAATACGCGCAGTTGTAAAATATAAAATAATCACGAGGAAACTGAATGAAAACTATCAGATTATTGTTTTTACCCTTTTTAGGTATCTCACTTATTTCTTGTAATAGTGAATCTCCAAGTGAGGGGGGAGAACATCCAGAATATTGCGAAATAATATTCCAAAATTACAATAGAACAGAACTCTATCGCTCGTCTGTTAAATATGGCGGAGATGCTGTCTATGATGGTCCGGTGCCAACGAGAGAGTCTACTGCGGAATGTCGATACGTTTTTTCTGGATGGGACAAATCTTTAAGCAACATCAAAGTTGACACAACTTTTATTGCAAAATACACTCAGCAACCAAGTGTTTATACGGTAACATGGGTTAATTATGATAATACTGTATTAGAAACCGATAATAATGTTCCCTATGGAACGGAGCCATCTTATGATGGTGAAACCCCAATTAGAGAATCAACCGAAACAACTAAATATACTTTTAAATCGTGGTCACCAGAAATAAAAACTGTGACCTCTGATATTACTTATAAAGCAAAATTTGAAAGTTCAGTAAGGACTTACACAATTACATGGGATTTAGGATTTGATAATGAAGTATTTACAGAAACTTACACATATAATCAAACACCAAAATGGAAGAATTCGGATCCTCATAAACCCGGAGACAGCTCTTGCTATCTATATTCTTTTGTTGGATGGAGTCCTGAGATTAAAACTGTGACTTCTGATGCTACTTATACAGCTCAATACGAAGAAGAAACCGATACATACAAGTATTTTGAGTATGGCCAATCTAGAACAAAACAATCCATTCTTGGTTTCGCTTATGATGATATGAAAAATTGCGTTGAAGATATTTCATTTCCTTCACCAATTTCTATGTCAGAATATAATTTTGAAGCAATTGGAGAAAGAGCGTTTCAATATTCTAAATTTAAAACAATTTCCTTTGAAACAGGATATCGATACATCCTTCCTTATGCATTCAATGAATGCACAAGTCTTACTTCGATTGATTTTGGTAATAGTGACTTTGTTCTGCTATCTGATTTTTGCTTTTTTGGGTGTACTTCATTAAAATCAATTAACGTTGCTCACAATAAAGAGGAATGGGATATTTTTTGTCCGGATGTGGATCGTGTTTTTGGTGCTGGTCATCAGCCAATTACGCTTCATTGTTATGATGGGGATTTTACAATTTAAAAAAGATGTCTATCAATGAATTAATCAGAACCTACCATTTAAAAAGTGGTGGGTTTTTATGTATTTAGTAAGAAATCTATGATTTACTTACTATTAACATAAGTAAAAAAGTACAAAAAATAGTGTTGTAAAAACCTTAGAAATTAGTACAATTAAATCAACCATAAAGAGTGTGGGGAGAGACTAGCTCGATGATCCACCAGCAACCTGTCGTATGTCTTTGATAAGGTGCTAATGCTAGGATGATGGGATATTGTTACTAACACGCCCATCAGCTGATGGGCTTTTTAAATCTTGTATGGTTAGAAAGAAGGATTTATGTTAGAAACAATTAAAGACAGAAACCAGAGAGTCATTGGTACTATTGAAACTGACTCACAAGGAAACAAAACCGCTAAAGATGAAGGTGGTAGAGTGCTAGGCACATATGATGCTAGTCAAAAAGTCACTAGAGATTGGACTGGTTGGGTAGTAGCGGAAGGCGATGCAGTTGTCGGATTAATTTATGAAGCTGCATCAGGGAGATAATTATGGCTAGCACATTATTTAATGGAAAACACTATGCGCTAGTAACAAGCGAGTATAACGCAACAAAGAAAATCTATGAGTTGTGTAAAAAGTTTGATCTAGAGTTCTCCTATCCTGAATTACTAAACGATGGAGAAAAGCATTTTAAATGGTTATTTGCTGATGATGGTGTAGGTCTTGTCGGTAACACTGTTATGTTGTACGAATTTACAAGAAAGAATCCACATCATATTTTTCATTCTGTTTTTGAAATGAGAGATTTTCTTAAAGTAGCAGAAAGAAAAGAAGATGTTAAAGCTTTAGATAACTGTTTTGATATTGATGCAAAGGATAAATATTTTAACTATGTGGATTCTCTTTCCGAAAGTGAACTTCGAGAAGAATATCGACTAATTAAGTATTTATTAAGTAAAACCAAGAGTGCTTACAGGAAATATTCATGGTATCTCCTTACAAAAGTAGTGAACCCACTTGAAGAAGAAATGAATGATGTTAAATTCGACTACAGACCAGTTGATATTTTTTTTGGTTATGCGCTTGATAAATTAGTTGGAACCATGAAAGCGATGGAAAAGACGATTAATAGCATTTTTGTTTTGGATAGCATTCCAACATTCAAAGAAGATACAGATAAATCCATAGTAATTATTAGAAGTGATATTAAGAAGAAGTATCTAGAAATTGTTGATACAAATAAAGAATGTGGTTATTACCTTCATTTACATCAATTGATGAATTATTTATCAAACACATATGAAATGATTGAATATGCCCTGTTTAAAGACTTTAAATCACAATTTGAAAATGTTCCTGATGAAGTAATTGGAAACAAAAACGAGAACGGTATTTGGGATTACAAATCGATTCTTATTAAATTAATTCAAAGATTAAAGAATTTTTATGAGGAAAACCACAATGATTTAAATAAAAGGTTCTTGAATAGCAAAGATGAGTAGTTATTTGCTAAAATAGAAAGGTATTAAATATGCTTACAAAATCAAAAATTTACCAAATTTTGTGTAATATTAGAAACAATGGCTACAACTGTTTTGTTTCTGAAGCTCAGTTAAGGGATGTTTTCGCTATTGAATTAAATAAGACTTTCTCAAATTATCAAATATTTCCTGAATTTACTCCTTGGAACAATCCTAGTCATTTCGTATTTGGCAACAAAAAGATAAGTTTTGATTTATTAGCAAAAAGCAAAGAAGAGAAAGTTGCTTTTGAATTTAAATATAAAACAAGGGCATTTGAAACTGTTCTCTTTGGAGAAAAGATTAAGCTAAATAGCCAAGAGGATACTACCAATGGTAGGTTTGATATTTGGGAAGATATTTATAGACTAGAGCAATTTGTGAAAGATAATCAGCTAAAAAAAGGATATCTCATCTTTATCACTAATTATCCAACCTATTTTGCAATTCCTCGACCAGGCACTGATTCTGAACCATTTTCTATTTCTAAAGGTGAGCATATTGCCTGTACTAAAGAATGGCCATCATGTTCAAAAAGAACCAGAGACAACAATTTTGCTTTGGATATACAAAATAATTACTATTTCGATTATGCTGAATATTCTCAGATTGACAACGAAGTCTTTTATTTGTTGTTAGTGGAGGTTTTATGAAACTTATTTTTTGTGATATTGATGGCGTTTTGAATTCTGAGATAGGAACTGCAGAATCAGGTGTTTTAGGTATCGAAGAAGAAAAACTTTATTTATTGCTGGCTCTATTAGAATCAACTGGTGCTGAACTTGTTATCACTTCAAAGGCTAGATTTGCTGAATCCATCTATGAAGAAAGATTAAAAACCATCGAAAATAGTGGAATTAAAATCAGAGATGCTTTTAGAGGTAAGACTTTGTCTTCAAATCCAAAAGCTATAGAAGTATTGGCGTATCTTCAAAACAAATGCAAAGATGTCGATAATGTTTTAATACTTGATGACAACGATCATGATTTTAGTGAATATTTCAAACACAATTTTATTCTTGTATCAACTAAGACTGGGTTGACTGTCAAAGATGTTGAGGAAGGTATTGCGATTCTCGGCAAAGAAAAACCCGTTTATAGAAAGAGAATGATTTATTTGTTCAAAGATAAAAGTGATTTTGATAATGGCATCAGCTGTTACAGTGAAGCTTGGGAAGATACACTTATCAGCACAATTAAAAAGGCTGAACAGTTGAAAGAATTGTTTAAGGCTTATACTTTTTATTTGGAAGACATACCATCTATTTAAAAAATATTCAATTTGTACGCTATATAATGTAAGTTATTTAAAGTGTTAAGTATCACTGAATTAACCAGGACATACCAAATACTAACAAATTATAATCAGAACCTATCATTTCAAAAATGGTAGGTTTTTAATATGTACGGTTGTAAAATAAAATGTAATTACGAGGTGCTCAACATGAAAAAAATTCTTCTTGTTTTATTACCATTATTTATACTTTCTGCCTGTAACTCAAACTCATCCCCAAGTACTCCGTCTGAGGGCGGTGGAAGTGAGCAACAAGGCGGCGGAAGTTCTGAGGAACCAACCACCAAACTTTCCATCTCTAAAGAAGAATTTTTACAGCACTTTAGCTACAATGTTACATTTAATTCAACATCTCAAAGCGATTATGCTCAATATCCAACAATTACTTATACGACAACGGTGACAATGATTGTCTCTCAATTAAGAACTGGTTATGTCACTTATTCAGGATCAGGTAGTTTTACTGTTAAGCTTGACTGGACATATGAAACCACAGATGGAGGCGGAACAGTAATTAGTGCGCCTAAATCTGATTCATTTACCGTTCCTTATAGCACAGAGAATTACTCGACTGCTTTTACTTTCAAAAAAACATATACTGCTTCACATGCTGGAAAAGACTACTCTTATCATGTAGAAAGCGAAATCCCATATCAAGGAAATAGCGGCGGACACAATCCAACAGCAACTGTTACTTTATCATCCCTTACTATGGAAGCGACTTATTATAGGAATGGTGTCAGTGGTGATAGCACTTTATTTGTAAAAAGCTACGAGATGAATATAGCTAATTATTTAACATATTTTGGCGTATCAACAACTGGAATTAGTCCTAAACAATCCAATGAGCTTTATGATTATAGAGTTACCTTTACAATTAATAATCAAAAATACACAGTCAGAAGAAATGGCACATATACATTCTCTTCTGCTTTAGATGCGTCTTTCTCTGTGACAAATGTAGAAGGCTTCATCGATGTATATCCAGGACGCGTGATTTAATCCATGATCAATAATCCACTTGTAGAATTTCAAAGACGTAGAAAAGAGGAAGAAAAGGCACTTCTTAAAATCTTTACTAACAGAATTAAGGAGAGTTTTTTGCGTGAAATACATCGTAAGATGTACGAGATGCACCCTGATTTTCTTACAAAGTTTGATCTGAGATTTGATTACGTTCAGAATGCAACCGGAAATGACGACTGGCAATTTGACTACGAAGTCTATAGAAACATAGTAGGGATACATAGATTTAATACAATTGGAAAGACAGTTCAAGAACGTGTCGCAATGGAAAAAAGCGATGCATATAAAAAAGAATTAGTTGATGCTGTGTATGAGCATATTTTGTTACGAAGTTATACCAGCTTGTACTTTAGAAGAAGACAATTCGTTTCAGGAGATGAATTTATCTATTTTCCAGTTCCTTATAAATTGTTTGCCATCTGTATTAGAGGTTTACAAATCCTCAATGAATATAAAGATCCTTATAGAGAATTTTACGTAAACATCTTTAATAAGTCTTTGGCTGCTTTAGCATTAATTGAAGACAATCTGCTTGATAGTGCATATCCGATTTGCAGAGGAGTAATAGAACTCTATATTAAACTTCTTATGTTGGTTGATTTTCCTGAAGCTTTAAAAATGCACGATCAATTAGTTCATTTAGAATATCTAAAAACGGCTAATAACGGAGAGATGCCTACAGAGTTTGAGGAATTATTCAAAAACCGTAAAAATAAGTCTCAAACGAGCCAAATTGATTATTTACACTATGGATGGGTAGATAAGGTCAAACATTATCATGAAATTGAAAGAAATAAACCATATACTTTTAATTCTTTATTTGATTTTCTTAAGGAACTAGCTCCTGACGAAGATGCTAAGGGATATTTTGAATTTATTCCAATTCTCTACAACCGATGCCATGCATTTACTCATGGAAATATTGGTAATAGTGGATATCCATTGCTTCATTACATGGAACTTACCATGATTCTCTACATGGTCTTAAACCACACATTTAGAATGCTCTGCACCGATTCAAAAAACGATCATTTAATTAACGGAATCGATATTATTGAGTCAATTGCTAAAGATGGAGAGAAGATGATTCATCAATATAATCGTAGAGATGATGAAATGTTTGAAACATTTTACAAACCGAAAGGTTAGTACACTAAAGAGGTCAAATGTAAACCTCTAGTTAACAAAATTTAAACTCAAGGTTTCTTTAAAATGTAAACTCCAGGTTAGAAAATAGATGCAAAGGATGGTGGACAGCATGAAACTTTGTGACAAAATTGCTAAATTAAGAAAAAGAAAAGGTCTATCTCAAGAGGAACTTGCCAATGAATTAGAAGTCTCTAGACAATCTGTTTTCAAATGGGAAGCTGGCGAGAACACTCCGGATTTAGAGAAAATCAAAAAGCTCGCTAAATTATTTAATGTTTCTTTCGATATTCTTTTAAATGATGATAAAGATCTTGAGGAAACATCAGAAAGTAGTGAGAAGCCTGCAACTGTAGAGCCTGTTAGACGTCCAATAAAATTTAGAAAAACATACGATAGCGGTATTAAATTAAACTCATCTACACAAGCTGATTATGAACACGGATATGCCGATGGTAAAAAGAAAATTGAAGGATATTCTATAACTTCAGCTTCGGCGAGACATAAAGAATTAATATCTAAAAAGGGGTATACGAAGACTATTAGAATCCAACATGATATTCTTGTTGATTTCTTTGTTGATGATAAAAATAAAACCTTTGGTTTCTTCTTTGACGGTGCTCCTCAGTTCTTGTGTCCATTCGAGAATTTTGCTGCTTTTTCAGTAACTAATGATGGGCCATCAACAGGATTTACAAGAACTCCAATGGTGGGTGTTGGAATTGGTAAGAATCCATCTATTGGTGTGGGTTCGATGCCGTTAGGACATACAAGATCTCCTTTAAAATATGACTGTTCTATTTCCTATTTTGATGAAAATGGTGCGCTAAAAGATTACAAGATTGCTTTTAGCTGTAACAGAATGTATATCGTTTACGATGGAACGGCTAAATCCACAGACGAGTTATTTATTTGGGAGAATGCATTATCTGCAAATACCAATAAAAATTTGAATGAAGTATCTTCTTATTTAAACGGCATCAAAGAAGCTGGAAGCCAAATAAAGAATGGTGACATAATTGTTGGCCCTATCGATACAGCTTCTATTGCCAGTGAAGTCAGAATTGGACAGGAAAAGAAAAGAACAACTAGAACTACATATACATCTGCTGTTCAAGCATCAAACAAAAGAAAGAAAAAAGGATGGCTTATTGCGTTTATTGTTGTTGCAGTTCTTATCGCAGGCACTATAACAACATGCTCTATATCAAAAGCAGTTAAAGAAAATCAAATCGCTGAAACAAATAGAAATGAAGCTCAAAAAGTAATTGATTTGATTGATGCGATTGGAGAAGTAACTCTGTCTTCTGGTCCTGCAATAACAAAGGCTGAAAATGCATATAATGCATTAACAGCTGACCAAAAAGCATTAGTTACCAATTATAGTAAATTGACTGCTGCTAGATCCAAATATGAACAGCTTCAATACGAACAACGCGAAGAAGAAACAAAAGATGATCCATCTAGAACAATTACTGTTAGTGACTTAAATGGAGATTGGACTTCTAGCCGTTATGAATGGAAGATAGCTAATATTGGTGGTGGCCAAGGAGTTCTTTATTGGATTTATGATAGTTATACTGGTTCATCGACTCCTGCATCGATTATAGGCAGTGTTGGTGGAAGCAGCTCTATGAAAGGTTACAATAACCAAACAAGAAGAATGGAAGCGAGATTATATCACTACACAATGTTGGGTGGCGAGTATCTAGATATCACATTAACAAAATCATCTACAAACAAAATTACAATGTACTGGAGCAACCAGACTTTTACAAAATAAGGAGAAATAAAATGGCACTAATTAAATGTCCTGAATGTGGAAAAGATGTAAGCACAGCCGCAGAATCATGCCCTCATTGTGGCTATCCACTTAAAAAAGGCACAGCACCTCAGCAATCAATTCAATATGAAACAACTACTGTAAAAATCAGATGTTGGGGAAGAAGCCAAAATGCAATCAATTCTAAGCTGTCTGAATACACATCAAAAGGGTGGGAAGTTGTATCTATGGTTGAAGATCACTGGCAAGGTGGATTGTTAAGTCCAGTTTATAAAGTGGTTTTGAAAAGACCAAAAAGATAAAAATTTTTACTCAATTTGTACGCTATATATAATCTAAGTTATATCAAGTGTTAGGCATATATTTCGATACCAGAACTATACAAAAAGTAACAAGAAGTAATCAGAAGTTACTATGTAAAAGTTAAGGTTTTATCGGAAAAATATGGTTTACAGAATCAATATTATTTGGTAGATTTTGAGTAAGATGGAATAACTGGCTCCAAAGCCTAGGATTAAGGACGACAAGACGTCGTCTTTTTTCTTGCGGAAATCCGTAGTTAAAGGCTTCGCGCCCACAAAAGGATTTTGCTTTGTAAACAAAGGAGGTGGTTATCCATGACGGCCGAAGA
>Ga0310695_10010885_pt1 | contig 13185 bp, 8 predicted proteins | sample RumenRJG_04DNA_FD_203882 | JGI IMG/M metagenome (GOLD analysis project Ga0310695, IMG submission 203882) | Bovine rumen microbial communities from Lethbridge, Alberta, Canada - RJG_04 (v2) (version 2) | ecosystem: Host-associated > Mammals > Digestive system > Stomach > Rumen | place: Canada...
TTGTTTCCTTTAAGATTCCATGGAGTAAGTAGATGTACAGCGTTTTTATTGTTGATGATGAACCCATTGTATTGGAAGGAATCCGCACCACCATAGACTGGGACAATTCAAATTTCTCTTTTGCAGGAGAGGCCTCGGACGGAGAAATTGCACTTTCCATGATTCAGGAAATAAAACCGGACATCCTTATAACAGACATCAAGATGCCTTTTATGGACGGTCTTGAACTTTCCGCAGCAATAAGAAAGACCCAGCCCTGGATAAAGATAATAATTCTTTCCGGCCACGATGAATTTGACTACGCAAAAAAAGCCATTTCCATAGGAATTGAAGACTACCTTTTAAAACCTTTCACGTCAAAGGAAATTGTCGCAAGTCTTAACAAAGCGGCGGAAGAAATAGACAAAGAACGCAAGCAGCTTTCCGACATAACAAAAATGCAGGAAGAGCTAAAGTCAACCGAGCGCATAATTCAAAAGGATTTTTTGAGCGGACTTGTTCACGGAACAATAGACTCTTCAACCGCAAGGCAAAAGTGCCACGAGCTAAAGATAGACCTGCTTTCGCGCTACTACAAAATTATAATCAGCAGGATAGAAAGCACAAGCGACAACAGTCAAAACCAGAAGATGGCATGTTCACTTGTAAACTCATATTCTTCCTCCTGGGAACAAACCATTTCCTTCTTTGAAAATTCAACACTGGTTTGCATCTGCAAGGGAAGCGACCAAAAGGATCTTGACGACAAAAGCTACCACATAGCAGAAACAATTGAACACATAGCAACGCAAAACCCGGACTGCAAGGTTTTTACCACAATAGGCAAAACCGTTGAGCATCTTTCCATGCTGGCAGAAAGCTACGAAGACGCAAAGAAAATTCTTGAACTAAGCAAGGCAAGCACCCAGACCAGAATCATAAGTAGCGACGACTTTTTGGAAGAGGGAACAGAGCTGTTGCACCTAAAGGAAAACGACCCCATGGTTGAGCGGCTAAAATACGCTTCCAAAAACGACATCTCTATCATCATAGATGAATCCATGAACCTTATCAAAAGCAACCCGGGCCAGTTCCAGTTTGTGGCATCCTACCTTCTTGGCGACGTAATTTTTTCCGTATCTGAACTAATAGAAAGTCTTGGCGGAAACATACAGGTGGAAAAGCCGGAGATTCTTCAGCGCAACTACATAGATTCCGCAATACAAAACGCAGAGGCTTTTTCGCAGGCGCTACAGTCAATCCTTAGCTTTGCCCTTGACTACCGCGATTCAAAAGTTATAGGCAAGTACCAGGACGTAATTCTTAAGGCAAAAAAATACATTGCAGAAAACTATGCAGACCAAAACACGACTCTTACCAAGGTTGCAGATGTGGTGGCACTTAGTCCCAACCACTTTAGCACAATTTTCTCCCAGGAATGCAACACGACCTTTATTGAATACCTTACGAACGTACGCATAGAAAATGCAAAGCGGCTTTTAAAGACCACGGACATGAAGGGGTACGACATTGCCTACGAGTGCGGCTTTAGCGACCCCCACTATTTTAGCTACATCTTCAAAAAAAACACAGGCCTTTCCCCCCGCGAGTACAAGACAAACCTATAAGAAGCAAAAAAGCAGTTTTGTGCGCAACGGGAAGAAAAATATGGATGAAAATCCATTTGCGAGGTGCGTAACAGGCAGCACAGCTACAAGCCCCGAAGGGAGTCGGATTCCTATTACCTCGCATCATGGATTTTCAGCCAGATTTTTCTGGTAGTGGAGCACAAAACTGCTTTCTTTGCAAAAAAAATGCACTTCCGCGCTAACAGAAGTGCATGCGTAAACGCATTTGACATGTCCGCTGGCAAGACCGGAAAGCCCAGCTTTTTAGGTCAGCCGCGTTTACTTTATAAAAATTGGCAAATAGGAGTTACCAATTATGAAACCCAAGCTACTGCGCAGCCGTTCCAAGCTTCTTTTTCCTTGCAGAAAGGATTACGCTCTGCAAAAGGATAAAGAAACAAAGCATAAGGCCGGTTGTAATTTTCTGCCACCAAGGCTGTGTCAAACCGGATGTAATTACAATCGTTGTAATTGTTTTAAGCGACATTACGCCAAAGAGTGTTCCGATTAAGCTACCAACACCGCCAGTCAGCAGGGTACCGCCAATAATGGAAGAAGCAATTGCCTCCATCTCTGCACCGTCTGCATTGGAAGCGTTGCCAGCACCAGTGTGCAAAAGGTAGACAAAGCCTGCAATTCCAGCCAAAAGGCCGCAGATAAGGTAAGCCAAAAACCTTGTGCGCTGAACGTTTATTCCAAGCATAAGGGCACTTTCGCTGTTGCCGCCAATCGCATAAAAGTTACGTCCAATCCTTGTCCACTTAAGTGCTGCCCACAAAATTACAACTGCAAGAATTGCCACAACCGCGCCAATTTCCAGATAGGAATTAATGAACATACCGGATCTTGTATGCTGACCAATGCCAGGAATGTTGATGGTAAATTCCTTTAGCTTAAGGAAGAATTCGTTTGCCTTTACCGTAACAGGATTAACGCTAACGATTGTAGTCATACCCTTTGCAAAGAACATACCTGCAAGCGTTACAATAAAGGGCTGAATCTTAAGGTAAGAAATCAAAAATCCCTGAACCGCACCAAATGCAAGGCCAATGGCAAGTGCTATGACAAGAGCGCCAAAAACGCTGCCGCCACGGTTTTCCAAAAAGCAGACCGTTGTCATTGTAATAAGGGCAACCTGGCCGCCAACGGAAATATCAATTCCACCGGAAATCATTACGATTGTAAGACCGCAGGCAATGATAATCAGATAGGCATTGTTGTTAAAGATGTTAAAGAACTGCTGCGGATTCAAAAAGCCGCCGCCCCACACCGCCATTGCAAGAATGTACATTACAACAAAAGTGCAGATTGTAATCGTCAAAAGCAAAGCTGTATTGGAAACAGGCTGCTTAAATTTTTTCTTAAAAAAACCAGTAATACCGCTCATCTTATTTGCCCTCCGCTTTTACAGCCTTAGCAGGAATCTTTTTAACCGCCTTGCCGACAAACTCTTTTACCACAGGAGAACCGGCCACAACTATAATTACGATTACGATTGCCTTGTAAGCCTTAATGTCTGTGGAAGAAACCTTCATCGCATACAAAGTAGTTGTCAAAGCCTGAATAATGTAGGCACCGATTATGGAACCCGCAAGCCTGAACTTTCCTCCGCCAAGAGAGTTACCGCCAATGGCAACCGCAAGAATGGCATCCATTTCTATATCAAGCAAAATCTTCTCGTGGTTAATAAGACCAATGCGGCAAACATTCATTGACCCCGCCAAGGCAACACAAATGCCCAGTATTACAAAGACCAGCATCTTCATAAAGACAGGGTTTATACCGTTCTGCTTTGCTGCCCTTTCGTTAATTCCCACAGACTGAATAAAGAGGCTAAGGGTAGTCCTCTTGAGCAGGAGAAGAATCAAAAGCACAAAGATTATTACGATAAGGATTGGGCTTGGAATTGGGCAGCCCGGGATGAATCCTCCAAGGTAGCCAAGAAGGTTGCTCTCTACGTTGGGGGTTGCACCGCCGTTAATCCAGTAAGCGATTGGACGGCCAGCCGTATATAGGATAAGAGAAGCAATCATAGGCTGAATGTTGAACTTTGCAATCAAAAGTCCGTTAAAGAGGCAGAAGATTACCGCAACAAAGCAAGCCGCAATCACGCCAAGGAAAATTGAAGGAACCGTAATCTGCCCAGAGCGGAGAACCTTAACAAAGATACTTCCTGCAATAGCGGCACAGGCACCAATAGAAATATCCTGCCCCTTCGTAGCAGAAGTTACAAGGGTCATTCCTATGGAAAGAATTACAAGTTCCGAAGCACCGTTCAAGATACTAATCAGGTTTCCGGTTAGAACCCTGTTGCCAACATTATTCACCTTAATTCCAAGAGAAAAGAATCCCGGGTCACGAATCAGGTTAAAAACAACCAGAATAAAAAGCGCAATAACAGGAATGATTAACTGTGATGATGTTAGCGATTTTATTTTTTCTGCAAAAGTTTTCTTTTCGCTCATTTATCAGTTTCCTCCCGCAATAGTTTTCATGATATTCTCCTGGCTAAGCTCGTCATCCTTAAGCTCTCCAACAATATTGCGGTCTTTCATAACCACAAGCCTTGTGCAGACATTTAGCATCTCCTGTATTTCCGAAGAAATAAAGGTAATGCCAACACCGTCCTTGGAAAGCTTTAGCACCTGCTTCTGAATTTCCGTCTTTGTACCAACGTCAATACCACGTGTGGGTTCATCCAGAATAAGGTACTGGGGGTGGGTCAAAAGCCAGCGGGCAAGAATTACCTTCTGCTGGTTACCACCGGAAAGCGACTTGATTGGGGTTTCCTTAGAAGCGGTCTTAACCTGCAAAAGCTTTATGTATTCATCTGCAATCTTCTCTGCCTCTGCCTTTTTGAATGGATGCCAGAAGCCCTTAAGAACCTGTTGGGCAAGAAGAATGTTGTCCTTTACGGAAAGGTCTGCAATAATACCGTCGCCCTTTCTGTCTTCGGGAAGATAGCCAATGCCGTTCTTCATTGCATCCTTGGGCTTGGTAATTTTTACGTCCTTACCGTTAACCTTTATCTTGCCGCCCGTAACCCTGTCTGCCGCAAAAATGGCGCGGACACTTTCGCTTCGGCCGGAACCCAAAAGCCCCGTAAAGCCGTTAACCTCTCCCTTCCTAATCTTAAAATCAAAAGGCTTTACACCCTCTGCACTGGAAAGGTCATGTGCCTCGTAAACCGTTTCGGAAGCTTCGTTGAACCTGCCCTTTTCATCCTTAAGCTTAGAAATATCATCAAGAGCCTTGCCAAGCATTGCAGAAACAAGCTCAACCTGGGGCATGTCCTTTATCAAATATTCACCAACAAGCTCACCGTTGCGAAGAACTGTAATCTTGTCGCAAATCTCGTAAACCTGGTCCAAGAAGTGGGTAATAAAGATAATGCCTACTCCGTCAGCCTTAAGTTCCCTCATCAGCGTAAAGAGAAGCTCAACCTCCCTCTCGTCCAAAGAAGATGTAGGCTCGTCCAGAATCAGGACCTTGCATTCCATGTCAACGGCACGGGCAATTGCAACCATCTGCTGAACCGCAAGCGAACAAGTTCCAAGCTGCTGTGAAGCCTTAGCCGGAATGTTAAGCTTTTCCAAAATTTCATCCGCCCTCTTTTCCTGGGCAGACCAGTTAATGAATTTATAGTTTCCCCGTCCAATGAACATGTTTTCTGCAACAGTCAAGTTTGGACAAAGTGTAATTTCCTGATAAACAGTGCTGATGCCAAGATTCTGGGCATCCTGCGGTGAACGGATACTAACAGGTCCTTCCTTTCCGTCAATACGGATTTCACCGGCATCCTTTTCGTAAACACCGGTAAGGCACTTTACGAGAGTGGATTTTCCCGCTCCGTTTTCACCCATAAGTGCATGGACCTCTCCCTTGCACAAAGTAAAATCTACATTTTGAAGGGCCTTTACACCAGGGAATTCCTTGTAGATTCCCCGCATGGTCAAAACAACATTATTTTCCATTCTAATTTCCCAACTTTTCAAAAAAAAAGCGGTGCTACAAGCGGCCACCCAACACGACACATGTTAAGCAGCCGCCAGTATTTACACCGCGCCAGCTTTCTGCAAATTAGTCGCCAAGACCGTATTTGTCAATATCAGCCTGTGTAAGCTTTGTTGCGTCAAAACCTTTTTCTTCTGAGATTACTTTCTTAGAAGGAACCTTACCACTCTTAATCATGTCTTCGATTACAGCTGCCTGGAATGGAGAGCACTGACCATCGTAGTCCCAGTTTCCGGCAAGGAGTTCGCGGAGAGCCCACTTGTTGCAGTCAAAGCCCATAACCTTAACCTTTCCGTTTACACCGTGTGTAATACCTGCTTCGTCAAGAGCGGCAACTGCACCCTTAGCCATACCGTCGTTTTCTGCGTATACAACGTTAAAGTCTTCGCCAGAGTTGATTACAGATTCAACGATTTTCTTAGCTTCTGCTTCGTCCCAAGTAGCTGTCTGCTGAACAACCTTTGTCATTGTTCCAGCTGCAAATTCCTTGTCCAAAGCTGCTGTACGGCCAATCTGGGCATCAGAACCCATAGCACCCTGAATGTGGATTACCTTGTATTCAGGAAGGTTCAAAGACTTAAGCCATGCTACGGCAGTATTACCCTGGTTTGCCATGTCGGAAACAACAGCTGCTTCGTAAAGGCTTTCGTCTGTGTTAATCATACGGTCAAAGAGGAATACCTTGATTCCTGCCTTCTGTGCATTCTTAAGAACTGCATCCCATCCGTCCGTTGCAGCGGCAGAAAGAAGAATGTAGTCAACGCCTTCTGTAATGAACTGGGAAGCCGCATTCAGCTGCTCGTCGTTCTTAAGGCTGTAGAAAGTCTTTACCTCGTAGCCCTTTGCAGCAGAGAAGACTTCTTCCATGTCCTTAACGTTTGCAGCACGGTATCCAGATTCTGACGGCGGGTTGTTAATGATACCAACTTTAATTGCACCGCTTTTCTTTCCCTTGCATCCTACGAACAAAGTCGCGGCAGCCAAAACAGCAACAGCAATAGATAAAATTTTTTTCATACCAGATTCCTCCAATTTGTGTGTCTCTGATTGTACTATAAGGGAGAATCCTTAAATTTTGAATGCAATTTTTTAAGTATTTGGGTATATATTTTTATGATTTTTAAAAAGCCCCGCTCAAAAAAGCCAAGGCTAATTCCCAAAAAAGTTTAAATTCTTACGAAAAAAAGTTAACTTTTTCTATTCTTCTCTTCTGGAGCATATTTCTTGGTTAAACTGTGCCCGGCACTACGTGTCCGGTCAGACTCCATGGCATTTTCCCAAATTCTAAGACAAGCAGCGCCACGGAGAGCGCATCATATCTTGGCAGAGTTTCTGGTGAGTTTTCACAGAAAACTCATGCGGAAAAATGCCATGGAGGGCATTTTTCCGCGCTTTCCGGGGTTCTGCTTCCGCTCCATTGCTCCACTCCCTTTCTTACCCGCAAAAACCGCCTTTCACCAGCATTCCTCGTGCAAAGATTCGCCTAGAGTTCCGCAACGGCTTCGCCGCCCCTCCAATCCCGGCTAGGTCTCTTGGGGATGGGGATTAAAGAAAACAATTCTTTTTTGCAAAATTCCATGCTATACTAAAAGCGGAGGTGTGTATGGAAAATAGCGGAAGAAAAATATTGGGCTACAAAAGCAGGCTTTCGGTTGCGGGAGACAGCATAAGAAAACTCATCTTTGGCTTAGCAATTACCTTTCTGTTGGTCATTGCTTTTTTTGTATTCCGGATGTTAGGACGCATACCCCTTCTGGTTGTAATTTTAACTCCATTAGTATTCATAGTAACAATCGTAAGCTTTTTTGCAACTTCCTACGTTGAATACGACGACAATACCATGTTCATAAGGCATCTCTTTTGGCCAGGTGAGCGTTCCATAAGATTTTTGGACATAACAAAAGTTAAGAAAGAAATACAGGTTAAAAGCATCGGAAAAAACAAGAGCGAAAGCACAACGGAAACAGTGTGGACACTTTTTGCAAACGGCAAAGAAGAAGAAGCCTCCTGGTTTTCAAACGCATCCTATGGAGAAGTGGACAAGCTTCTTAACACAATCCGAAGGGCAAACCCAAACCTTGAATACGAACAAAATGCAAACTTCCAGGCTACAAGCACAAGTTCCACCGCTTCCAATGCGTCAGACAACGAGCCTCCCCCAATAATGGTAAAATGCCCCAACTGCGGTGTGGAAAACACAAGCAACCTAGACTTCTGCAAAAGCTGCGGCCACGCGCTATAGAATCCCAACTTACCAAGAGGCTACCTGTTTTGCAGAGAGAAAAGCACCAACCTACGCCGCCGTGTAGCCCCTTTAGTCCCGCAAAGCGGGATGAGGGTTACCGAAGGGCGGAAGGGCGGTGACGCAAAGTAACATCCGGTCGGATTAGCCAAAAGACAAGCTGGTAGAGCCTGCAAAGTTTACGTCCAAAAAAATACTGTCCAAAAAACTCAATTGATTTTTATACCTTACTTCGTGTATACTTGCCCTATGGAACTCCTCGGAACAATTTTACAGTTATTGGGCAGCCTTGCTTTTTTGCTTTACGGCATGAAGATGATGAGCGACGGTATTCAGAAAAGTGCTGGTGCCGGTCTTCAGAAAGCCCTTGGTTTTATGACGGGAAACCGCTTCACGGGCTTTATAACAGGCTTCCTTCTTACTATAATAATACAGTCGTCCGGGGCAACCACAGCCATGGAAGTTTCTTTCGTAAACGCAGGCCTTATGACTCTGCAGCAGTCCGTAGGGGTAACGCTGGGTGCAAACATAGGAACTACCATAACGGCATGGATCGTAGTACTCTTTGGCTTCAGTTTTAGCATAGCGGCCTTTGCAATACCAATCTTTGGCCTTGGCTATTTCTTCTATTCATCAAAAAAAATGAAGAAGGGTCCGCTCGGCCAGGCAATCATGGGCTTTGGAATGCTCTTCATTGGCCTAAGCTGGCTTTCTTCCGCAATAAGCCCGGAAAAAGGAACGCTCAACTTCTTGACCCAGTTTGGCGACATGGGCGCTCTTTCCGTCCTAATAGGAGTTGTGGTGGGCATAATAATCACAGCCCTAATCCATTCCTCCTCAGCAGAAAGCGCAATCGTAATCACAATGGCCTACAATCATCTTGTAAACTGGGAATTTGCAGCAGCCCTGGTAATCGGAAGCAACATAGGCTCTACAATAGACGCAATCATGGCCGCAATGAATTCCAGCGCAAACGCCAAGCGCACGGCCCTAATCCACGTACTCTTTAACGTTGCAACGGTAGTGCTTGCCTGCATATTCTTTACCCCCTTCCTTAACCTGATTGACCACCTGGTTCCCGGAAGCCCAACAGAAAAAATCACCTGGCACATAGCAACCCTCCACACGGTTCTAAAGACAATAACATCTATTCTCTGCCTCCCCTTCACCAGACAGATTGCAGCCCTTGCCACAGCCCTCATAAAAGACAACAAGGAAGGCCTTGCACCAAAGACCTACACCCTGGAATTCAGCGAGACAGGCGGAAAGGAAAACGCAGCATCTTACATAATCCGCGCAGAAAAAGAAATACAGGACATGACCCTTCTTGTAACAAGGATGTTCGAAGGTGTTGCGGCAGGATTCAAGGACAGGAGCGAAGCCTTCATTGCAAACCACATGGAAGAGCTTACCGACCAGGAAGACTTTGCGGACCAGATGAAGGAGCAGCTAACAAAATACATCATCAACTGTTCCCGCCTTCCGCTAAGCCTGCAGCAGAAGGACAGCCTAAGCATAATGCAGCTAATAGTTGACGACCTTGAGGAAATGACCGACGACTGCTACAACGTTGCCCTACTTTTGCAGAAGTCAGTCAAAAAGAACATGACCTTCGCCCAGGAAGACATGGACAGGCTGGACCCCTACCTGGACCTTGCCCGCCAGATTATGTACTTTATCCGCGACAACATAAACAAGCACCTCGACCACGACAAGCTCCTTATTGCAAAGGAAATAGAAAGCCAGATAGACGTATTCCGCCACAACCTAAAGAAAGTTGCCCGCAAGAAGCTTGAAGCAGGTGCAGACGTAAAGACCGAGCTTTTGTACATAGACCTTGTGCGCCAGATAGAAAAGTTCGGCGACCGTGCCTACAGCATAGCAGGTGCCCTTTCCCAGCTCTAGGAAAAGCCACAACACCATATAATCCTGGCACAAAAGAACCTGTCATGCCAAACAAACGAACCTGTCATGCCGAACTTGTTTCGGCATCTCTTCAATAATTTGGAGCATACTGCAAATTCAACCGTCGGTTAAAAATGCAAACCGCAATCTTGCAATTCTTACCCTAAATCGCAAACAAGCAGCGCCATGGACGGCGCGTCATTTCTTTGCGCAAAAACTCGGCAAGTTTTCGAAAGAAAACTTGCGGGTAAAAATTGCAAGGACGCAATTTTTACCCGCTTTCCGGGGTCGCTCGAAACTTCGTTGCGAGAACCGCCTTTCGGCTCCATTCCTCTGGTCGCGCTGCGCACTCCCGCCGGAACGGGCTTACGCCCGCCCCTCCAATCCCTGCCGTGTTTTTATATGCAACCCGTCCGGCCCCTGAGCTAAGTCGAAGGGCGGTCCCTGAGGCTCTCGAAGGGCGGTCCCTGAGCTCCGTCGAAGGGCCGCGTAAAAGCTGTCCCCGCCACCTCGAACCTTAAATTTTACTAAAGTTTATTTAATTAAACTTAAGTCTTAAATCCAAAGACAAAAATTTCATAAAATTTCGGAAAAAAAAACTAATTTTCTTATAATTTTCTTGAAAATTCACATTTTGGACTATAAAATATTTTTTGGGAGATTCGGTTTATTCGTGCGTAGGGCTAAAAACCCGGCGCTCCATGGCACCAAAAGGAATCCAACCCCCACTGCTATGCATAAAGCTTCTTGATGCCATCAAGTAGTAAAGAAAGTAGTAAATTTTACAATGGAGCAGAACATGAAGAAAAAGAATTCAAAAGTCATCTACGTCGTCTTTGGCACAATTGCGGCAATTGTTATTGCATTAGTTTTCGTCAACATACAGGCAAAAAGAAACTTTATCCGCACCGAAAACACCTTAATGGAAAGGCACGTAGAAATCAAAACCCTGGAATTCAATGCCAGCATGAACAGCCAGCTGGTTCTCGTAAGACAGATGATGAAGTCCCCTTCCATCGTGGAATTCATGCAGAACCCCGACGACGAAGAAATACGCAAGAGCGCATTCAAAGACTTTGAGGCATTTTCCGACTCCTTCCTAAGCAAAAGCGTCTTCTGAATTTCCAAGAAAAACATGGAATTCTGGAGCGGAATGAAATTCTCCTACGTTGTAGACCCCAACGACCCCAACGAATACTGGTTCAACATGACCATGTACGAAACAGAAGAATACAACTTCAACATCAACTATAACCCCAACCTGGGAACAACAATGCTCTGGCTCAACGCAGTTGTACGAGACAAGGACCGCAATCCGATTGGTATAGTAGGAACAGGAGTTCCCCTTACAGACTTCATCCGCACAATGTACGCAGGCCTTGACCAAAACATAGAGATGTACCTCTACAACGACCTTCTGGAAATAACTGGTGCAGCCGACGAATCAATCCTCAAGGACAAAATCAAGGTAACGGACAGGCTCCCATCCCTAAAAGACTTCGACAACGTTCCAAAGGAATGCATAAGCCAGACCCGCCTGGAAGGAAACTACGTTCTTGCCCCTATCACCCTCGTAAACTGGCACATGGTTCTTTTCGTCCCCTATACCCAGGCAGAATTCTTCAAGAATGCATACGGCTCCCTCATCAGGGCATTGCTTGTAATAGCGGTAATCGTTGCGCTCTCACTCGCAATCGTAAACATAATCACCCAGATGAGGGTTCTAAAAGACGCAATCGACGAGCTTTCGTCAGGCAACGCAGACCTTACAAAGCGCATCAAAAAGCCGGCCCGCTCACTCTTCAAGATTTTTGACGAAGTTGTAGACAGCGTAAACGGCTTCATCAGAAAGCTGCAGGAAATCGTAGGCGAAGTTAAAAACGCAAGGAACGAACTGGACAACACAGGACGCAACCTAAAGTCTTGTACCCAGGACACAACCAACGCCATCTCCCAGATAAGCCAAATCATCAGCAACATGGGACAGAGCATCACAGCCCAGACAGGCAGCGTAGAAGGAACAGCTGGAACCGTAAGCGAAATAAGCACCAACATCAACTCCCTTGGCTCAATGATTAACACCCAGTCAAACAGCGTAAGCCAGGCTTCCGCAGCAGTAGCCCAGATGGTTGGCAACATAGACAGCGTAAACGTATCCGTAACCCACCTTTCAAAGTCATTCGAAGGCCTTCAGAACAAGACCCAGAACGGCGTAAAAAAGCAGGAAGACGTTAACAACAGAATCCTTAAGATTCAGGAACAGTCCCAGATGCTGCAGGATGCAAACAAAATCATCTCTTCCATAGCTGAACAGACAAACCTCCTCGCTATGAACGCCGCTATCGAAGCAGCCCACGCAGGCGAAGCAGGAAAAGGCTTTAGCGTTGTTGCAGACGAAATCCGTAAGCTTTCCGAAAACTCTTCATCACAGTCAAAGACAATCGGTAACCAGCTGCAGAACATCCAGAGCGCAGTTACAGAAATCGTAACCGTATCCCAGGAATCCCGCGACATGCTCAACTCACTCTCACAGGACATCTCCTCCACCCACCTTCTGGTAGACCAAATCACAAGCGCAATGCAGGAACAGAAGAACGGTTCAAGGCAGATCAACGAGTCCCTCGGAATCCTTAACGACAACTCAAACGAAGTAAAGAGCGCATCCGCAGAAATGGAGCACGGAAACAACGCAATCCTCGACGAAATCGCAAAACTCAAGAGCGCCGCAAAAGACCTCCAGCACGGAATGGACGACATGTCTTCCGGTGCAATGACGATTACCCAGACAGGAGAAAAGCTTTCCGCCCTCTCAAAGCAGATGGACGAATCTATCAACAACATAGGAACCCAGCTTGACCAGTTCAAAGTCTGATTCCTTATTTTAATTCTTCTGATACGGACGGCATGCCCGGTAAAACTGTGCCCGGCACTCCGTGTCCGGTCAGATCCCTGCAATTTATACCAATGCCAAAAAAGCAGCGCCATGGAGGGCGCGTCATGTCTTTGCGGTTACATGGGTGAGTTTTCGAAGAAAACTCACGGGTATAAATTGCAGGGATGCAATTTATACCCGCTTTCCAGGGCTACGCTATCGCTCCGGCCCGCCTAGCGGCGGTCTGGCTACGCCACCCTTCCAATCGGGCGTAGGCTCTTTATCAAGTACCCTGCCAAGATTCATATCCCCGCAAAAACCCGACTTTCTGTTTCAAAAAGCCTGCAAAAGTTGACAACACTTGTTTTGTGTGATAAATTTAAGGTTAATAGTATATAAAAGTCCATTTTCTCTGCTTTTTCAACTGCAGATGATAAAATGACGCATTTTAAGATTTCAAAAAAGCAGGAGTGTTTTTTACAAATGAATGAAAAGACCGAAAAATTTCAGATTCCTGAAATTCCAAAAAAAGTATTCGTCATGTA
>Ga0310695_10010887_pt1 | contig 13184 bp, 6 predicted proteins | sample RumenRJG_04DNA_FD_203882 | JGI IMG/M metagenome (GOLD analysis project Ga0310695, IMG submission 203882) | Bovine rumen microbial communities from Lethbridge, Alberta, Canada - RJG_04 (v2) (version 2) | ecosystem: Host-associated > Mammals > Digestive system > Stomach > Rumen | place: Canada...
CACTCCCCATGAAGGGAACCATCGTAAAACCTACAGACAAGAACATCCAGTACATCGGGCGCATCTGCTTTCAGAACCCCGAGCGTCCACGCTTTACCTTTCCTGGCACCCAGATCAATGCCTGCTTTACGGGAACCAGTCTGAAACTCTGGGCCAAGCCCAAGAGCGGCTATTTCATGGCACAGATAGACCAGTCAGAACCTTTCAAGGTGGCCTTGATGGGCGAGCGTGACTCAGTGATCACCATCGCTGCCGCCCTGCCGCAAGGTTGTCATACCGTCCGACTGATGTACGTCATCGAAGGCTATGAACTGAAACCCGATTTCCGAGGGTTTATTCTGGACACGGGCAGCACACTGCTCCCTCCACCAGCCTTGCCAGAGCGTACCATTGAGTTCATTGGCAACAGCATCACCTGCGGCTATGGCAACGAAGCCATAGTGGCTAGCGATCCATTTGAGTATGAGACGGAGAATCACTATCTGACCTATGCTCAACTGACTTGTCGCGCCTTGGAGGCTCGTGCCCATGTGGTCGCCCGCAGCGGCATCGGAGTCTATCGCAGTTACGACGGACCGAAAGCCGGAACCCCCGACAATGTGATGACCACCGAATACGAGTACACCAACCTCTATGATCGCAGCGAGAAGTGGGACTTCAGCCGTTACCAGCCCCAGCTGGTATGCATCAACCTCGGCACCAACGACCTGTCAACCAACAACTACGACGTGAAACTGCTCAAGGCAGCCTATAAGAAGTTTTTGAAACAGGTGCGCAGCCACAATCCCCAAGCTAAGATAGTCTACCTTTGTGGCTCCATGCTCAACGGAAAAGAATTGGAAATAGCTAAAAACACGCTGAACGAGGTGGTAGACGAAGCCCATAAGGCTGGCGACAACCAGGTGTACCGCTTTGACTTCACCCCCCAGACCGGCGACATCCACTTTGGAGCATCTTGGCATCCCAGCGTATGGCAGCATCAGAAGATGGCTGGCGAACTGACAGCCTATCTTCGTTCGCTCATGCAGTGGTACTGACGCTATGAAGCAGTTTGCTTTATTCATCCTTACCTATACCATGTGGCTGACCGCTATGGCACAGCCATTATGTCACGTCACCTATTACGATGAAGAGGATGGGTTGCCTCATAGTCACGTCACCCAATTGCTGCAAGACCAGCAAGGGCTGATGTGGTTCTCTACGTGGAACGGACTATGTCGATACGATGGCTACGAGTTCCGGACATTCAAACCACAGGCAGGTGACGGCTGTAATATGGCGACAGACCGCATCCGAATGTTTGTCCAAAGACCAGATGGTAACTTTATTTGTCGCATTGACGATGACTATTTTTTGTTCAATACACATACCTACCGGTTCTGCAATCTGCCTCAAGAGGGTGCTGAGGATGACATGAACCGCTACCGTACCAGCATGTCCCTAAAGGAAGATAAACCCATTGTGTGGAAAGACGCTTTTAGAACCCGATGGAAACTCTATGCTGACGGGCACCTAACCTATCAGAGCCAGGACGGACAGACGGGCACTTGTCAGTTGGATATTACGCTGGGAAAATCTTCCTTTGCATGCACTGATCGACAGGGTAACCTTTGGCTGCTGGGTAAATACAATGGTATCTACAAGCTTTCTCCCGACTTTCAGCGTACACAGCGTTTGGCTATAGAGCCGAAGGCGCAGGTGAAGTGCCTTTTTAAGGATAGCAGTCAACGGCTTTGGGTGACAACGAAAGAAGACGAGGCTGTACGCCTTTACGATGTCAACAGTCTTAGGCTGTTAGGTTATCTGGGCAACGATGGACGACTGCATCAGCAGTACACCAGTTTCAAAGCCGCCGTATACTGCATCTTTGAGGCAAAAGATCACACACTATGGTTAGGCACCAAGCCACAAGGCATCTTCAGACTGAAAGAGACAACAGCAGGCACGTTCCAAATAGGCCACTTGACGCAATTGCCAAACCCTAACATTTACAACATCGAGGAAGACCGGTACGGACGCCTGTGGGTCGCCACGTTGGGCGGAGGACTCTGCTACACTCCCGAACCCCAGGCAGCCAATCCCCGGTTCATGGTACCCAACGGCTATCCCAAGCAGGTTGCCCAGCGCGTGCGCTACCTCCATCTTGCACAAGACGGACAAGTGCTGATGGCAGCAACCACAGAGGGACTGATTGTAGCCAAGCTGGAGCAACAAGCAGACCAGATGCTCTTTTTGTTGCATCAGCGCGAAGCCAATCGTGCACAAAGTCTGAGCAGCAGTGCTGTGATGGACATCATGAGGGCACCTGACGGGCGGATGTACGTCAGCACAGAAAGCGGTGGCGTAAACCGTATAGAGGACAATGACCTGTTGAAACAGCAGTTGACATTCCGTCACTATTCCGCCAAAAACAAAAAGCTGCCCATTGACGTTGTGCAGTCAATGGTTCCTTTGCAGAATGGGATGTGTGCTATTGTAAGCAGCCATTTGGTCAGCATTGTTGATAGCACGGAGCAATATAGACAGTTAGATGCCCGCTCATTTAATGCAGATTACCGCTTCAGCGACGCTCGTCCGCAGATGCTTGGTGGAGCACGCTGGATATTCGGGTTGAACGATGGAGCTTTTTTGACCACAGCCCAGCAGATGGAAGGTTCTGCATATAGACCACAAATTGTGCTGACGGGTGTTTCCATACAGGGTGGTGAAGACATTTGGGCTGTCACTCATGCTGATACGTTAACCCTGCAGTCTCAGGAACGTAGCATCACTGTGCACTTTGCTGCCATTGACTATCAAGCTGCAGATTGTATTAGTTATGCTTTCCGACTGCAGAAGGATGGCCAACGAGACACGACGCAGTGGAACAATATCGGCAGCAACCGTTCTGTGACATTGCTGGATCTGGAACCAGGAACCTATCGGCTGGAGATGCGTTCCACTAATGCCGACGGCAAGTGGATAGACAACAGTCGCGTGCTGACTCTCATCGTGCAGCCCACCTTCTGGGAGGCGTGGTACGGACAATTGTTTCTGGCGCTCATTGTCATAGCCATCGTGGTAGCGATTATATATACTTTATTATATATACGCAGCATCAAGCGTCAGCAGCGCGAGACGCTGGAGAAGTATCTTAGTCTGATAGAGGTGAGAGGTGAGAAGCAAGAAGTGAGAAGTGAGAGGTCTGGGGTAAGTGCTGAGATGGCGGCTCCCCAGACCTCGGTTCAGGAACCTCGGTCCTCAGAACTGGACCCACTGCTGCAGCGGGTCATGCAATTTGTTGAGGAGAACATTTCGAACAGCGAGGCAGGCGTGGGCGATATGGCATTGGCTGCTGCCGTCAGTCGGAGCGGTTTACAGAGAAAACTGAAACAAGCCATGGGCATTACACCACAGGATTTGCTGCGTGAGGCTCGTATTAAGCGTGCCTGCCAATTGCTGAGGGAAACCAATAAAACTGTTGCAGAGGTGGCATATAGTTGTGGCTTTACTGATCCGAAATATTTCAGTCGCAGCTTCAAGCAGAGTACGGGTCAGTCACCAACTGAATACAAGAACTCCTGATGGGGTGTATATGCATCATAAGGGGGTAAGAAATGCGGATTGATGCATTTTTTACCCTTTTTTGATGCAAATTTTACCCCATTCCATCGACATTCATGGATAATTTTGCAGTCAGAAATCATAAAAATCTATTAAAAGCTAACTGTAAAATGAAGACAAAATTACTTTTCTTAATGACATTGGCCGTGATGCTTTGTACAGTATCGCAGGCCAAAAAGGTACATACACTAGGAGACTCTACGATGGCCCCTTATGATGAGTCTGCCACCGTCACCCGTGGCTGGGGTATGTATTTCGGCAATTTCCTGACCGATGGATGGACATCCGTAAACTATGCCAAGGGCGGGCGCGATTCGCGCGGAGGCTACACCGAACTTTGGCAGACAGCCAAGAAGCAGGTAGAGGCTGGCGACTACGTCATCATCACCTTTGGCCACAACGACGAGAAGAACTCTGGCATGGACGGCTATGAGCTGAAAGCCTACTATGAGAGCATCGGCGAAACAGCCAAGGCTGCTGCCGTCGACCTGCGCGGCACAGTGCCCTCTACGACCTACAAGGGGTGGCTGGGCAAGATAGTCGATGAGGTCAAGGAACTGGATGCCATACCTATTATATGCTCGCCCGTGTGCCGTTCTTACTTCACTGGTTCGAAGATTCGCCGCAATGGTCGTCACGACCTGGGAGACTCGTTCTCCGTACTGACTGCCGACGGTATTAAGGAGAAACAGAGTGTACCTGCCGATGACCACACCATGGACTATGCCTACCACTCACGGAAATTGGCAGAAGAGAAGGGCGTGTCCTTCATAGATCTGACAGCAGCAACTGCTGAGCTCTATGAGTACTATGGCGACGCCAAGTGTCATGAGTATCTTTTCGATGGCGAGGGCTCAACCCATTTTAACACTACTGGCGCTGTCTTGGTGGCACGCGAATGTGCACGCCTCATGAAGGCACAAGGTATTCTGTCCGATGCCATAACGCTGCCCACAGACCTTACCGTAGCACCTTCCACGGGCGATTTGGGCGAAGCCTATAAAGGTCAGACATTGCAAAAAGAATTCACGCTCAACGGCTTTGGCCTGTCACCCGAGACAGGTACGGTAAGTATTGTTGCCACAGAAGGTGTTGAACTGTCGTTTGACAAGAAGGAGTGGAACACGACACTTACTGCTGACTATAGCGGTTCTACTTTGGTAAAGACCTTCTATGCCCGGATGCCCCTTACATCAGACGGCGAGACCACCGGCACCATCGCAATTCGTCAGGGCGACAAGACCATCGAGATTCCTGTCAAGGCTACTGCCGTTACGCTGGAGGGAGGTACGGAAGTAAAGGCCTACTGGCGCTTGGAGAAAGACGATGCCTGCGAGCTGATCGGTCCTGCCACTCCCATAGCCCAGACATTCCAAGGCATGTACGTGCAGCGTTACTCTAACCCTAACGCCAATACGGTGTGGCCCGACTGGACGGGCTATGATGCCAGCCGTAAGATGCAGCGAGACCTGCTGACTGGTGACAACTGGCCTGCCGATGAGATTGATGACAACCCCGACCGCTACATCCAGTGGGGTATCAAGCCTGCCGCCGGAACAGATTTGAAGATTGACCAGATTTCGCTCTATGCATCGGGTTGTGGCGGTAACGGCATGTGTTGCCACATATATTATTCTACTGACAACTTTGCTACGCGCACCACCATCTTTGAGATGAAGAAGATGCCAGCCAACAATCCGCAGTACGTAGAGACGAAGCCCGTTCTTACCGTCAAGGATGGTCAGGAACTTCTCGTTCGTGTCTATCCCTGGTACAACGGTGCTGCCAGTGGCAAGACCATCTGCCTGTCTGACCTCACCATCCATGGTATGGCGGTATCTGCTACAGGCATCAGTCAGGTCAGCACTAACAGCAGCCAGACTGTCGCTTTTTTTACCGTTGACGGTCGTCAGCATGCTCAGATGCACCGCGGCCTGAACATTGTTCGCATGAATGATGGTAGCATCAAGAAAATTATCTACTAATTAATAATAAAACAAACCGATTCTTATGCAAACAAAAAACAATTTACTAAGACTACTAGTTGCTCTTCTCACCTTGCTACCATTGTCGGTAACAGCCCAGGAGAGCGTGAAACTGGCTGAGTGGAACATGGAGAATAGCACAGATGTCGCTGCCACATGGTTCGCACAAGGCGGAGCACCTCAGATTGCTCCTGATGATGCCGTTGGTGACAAATCCGCTTATCTGTTGACAGGATGGAGCGAGGGCCGCTATTGGCAGCTCTGTACGGGTTATCAGAACAAGGTGCTACGCATTGAGAATGCCACGGAGAATGCCATTACGGACTACACCGATGCCTCCAAACACAATGTGTACTATGAGGTGCAGTTTCCTACCACGGGTTACAAGAATATCTCTGTAGATTTTGCCTGTGCCTACGGTGCCAATGCCGAAGCGACCTTGGAGGCTGTCGTCTCCACCGACGGTGGTGCTACCTGGTTTGATGCCGGTGCCTATACCACGATGCCTAATTGGTGGCTCTATAAGAACAACACTGTACAGCTCTCAGCCAACAACAAAGACAAGGTCATTCTGCGACTCATCGCCGGCAATGGCTTCAAGTCCAATTGGAATTTGGACTATGTGGTAGTCAATGGCGAAAAGATGGAAGAGGCTAAACCTGTTGACGAGAAGGATTTCACCCTCTCCTGGCCTCTCGGCATGGGTACGGACGATGCTACTGCGGCAGCAGTAAAGATTCCTGGACTGTTCAGCGTGGCAGAATTTGACTATGGTAAGCTGATGGTCTCTACGCAGCGTGCTGCCGGTACTTCGCAGCAGACATTGTATAAACCATCAAACAACAACGCAGGTTCTGCCAACGATGACGATGTGCTGACCTTCACCATCAAACCCAAGAAGGGAATCACCTTTACACCCAAGTCATTTTCGTTTGAGTCATCAAAGTGGGGTACAGGCGGCGGTAAGTTTGATGTAGTAGCCATTACGGGTGGCACAGAGACCGTTCTGGCAACAGCCTTCAGTCCTGAACGCAACAACGAGTTCTCTACTTGCAACTACGATTTGTCTGCACTGACACTTGACAACAATGGTCTGGTACTGAAGGTTAAGATATATGGACTGGCGTCTAACAAGGAGTATGGCTTTGGCAGCGTCGTGCTGACAGGAGATGTATCGGGTACGCCAGAGGCTGTGCCTGCATATACCATGAACGTAAAATTGGGTACTGAGGGTGCTGGTTCGGTATCGTGTAACCCTGCTGGGGCAGAGTTTGACGAAGGAACCTCACTGACGGTTACTGCCACCGAGAACTTCGGCTACCATTTTGCAGGATGGGTTGATGGTGAAGGAAAAACCGTATCTCAGGAGAACCCCTACAGCTTTGAGATAGCACAGCATACCACATTGGTGGCTACCTATACGAAGAATAACGTCTATGCCCTGCACATGACGTGGACAGGCGGAGCGAATGAGAACCTCGTACAGTTCTTGCCCGCCGGCAACTATGTGGATGGTGTACACTACTATGAGGAAGGTACCGATGTCAAACTGACAGCAGTAAACAACCGCATCCTGACCTTTACCGGTTGGGAAGGTGATGCTCAGGGCACCAGTGCCGAGTATGACATCAAGATGGATGCGGAGAAGCATGTCACAGCCAATTTCTCGGCAACAGATTTCATTGTGGGTTGGGATCTTTACTACGATGCACCCAAAACCGAACGTGCTGCCGACTATAAGGCTGACACAGAGAATGCTGGACTGCTGTCTCTGCGCAATGCTGCCGGCGAGACCACCAGTTGGCTTGCCAATGGTGTTGCTGCTGGCAAGATGAACGACAAGTATGGTGCCCGCGTATGGCGTCCGCTCACAGGCAATTATTACTTTGAGATTTCCTTCTCCTCCAAGGGCTATGAAAATCTGAAGTTGTCTGCCTCTGTCGGCGATGACTACAATGCACATAGCATCATCTTTGCCCAATACAGCACAGATGGCGGTCAGACATTCAAGACCTTCGGTACCTACAACCTGCCTAACCGTGGTTGGGACTCACAGGAGTTTGACCTGCCTGCCGATGCAGCCGGCGTTGACCGTCTCTTTATCCGCTTCATGCCTGACTACGACTCTCCTATGACGGGTGTGGCAAGTGACAACGATGGTACGGCTATCGCAGATATCTTTGTGCTGGCCGATGCTACGGGGGCTGCCAGCGAGGTCGCTACCCTTGTCTCAACCACGCCAACTGACAACGCTGCAGGAACATCGCGCAATGGCTCTGTGATACTCAACTTCGACAACAAGGTCAAGGCTGGTACGGGTACGGCTACGCTGAATGGTGAGCAGATAGCACCTATCATCAGCGGCAAGTCTGCTGTCTTCAAGTATGCAGGTCTGAAATATGCTACTCAGTACACCTTCTCTATGCCTGAGGGCGTGCTTGTAAGCCGTAGCGGAAAGGCTGTAGCCGCCACCTCCATCACCTTTACCACCATGGAGCGTCAGCAGCCCGAGGCAAAGTTGTATGATGCCGTAGTGGCTCAGGATGGCACCGGTGACTACGCGAAACTGCAGGATGCCATAGACCATGCACCGGCTGGACGCGCAAAGCCTTGGCTCATCTTCGTCAAGAACGGACGCTACCATGAGCACATCGACATCCCTGCTGCCAAGGCCCATCTGCACATTATCGGTCAGGACCGCGACAAGACCGTTGTCTACGACAATCGTCTCAGCGGTGGTGACAACGCCTACCCCGTTGACCCAGGTGCTACCGTGGTGGTAAAGGGCACAGACACCTTCTTTGAGAATATCACCCTTGAGAACAGCTACGGCTACGAGAAGCTGGACGGTCCGCAGGCTCTGGCGCTGAATACGGTTGCCGACCGTGTCTGCATGAACAATGTGGCGCTGCTCTCCTATCAGGACACCTGGATTACCTCCAGCAGTTCTACGGCTCGCCACTACATCAAGAACTCGCTCATCGAGGGTGCCGTTGACTTCATCTACAACAATGGTGATGTCTATCTCGACGGTGACACCCTGCAAATCAACCGTCCCTCCGGTGGCTACATCGTAGCACCTCGCCATACTGCCGACACCAAGTGGGGCTATGTATTCCAGAATAATATCATCCGTCCGCGCAAGGGCATCAACGTCACTGACGTATGGCTGGGACGCCCCTGGCATGACCAGCCTAAGACCGTCTATATCAACACGCAGACTTTCATCAACATCCCTGCCAAGGGCTGGTACAACACGATGGGCGGTCTGCCTGCACTCTGGGCTGAGTACAATACTGTTGACAAAGATGGCAATCCTGTTGACCTGAGCCAGCGCGAGTCATACTACTACTATATGAATGGTAACGAGAAGGTGGAGAAATATGGCGTCAAGAATACGCTGACTGCCGAGGAGGCTGCTCAGTACACGTTGAAGAACGTGATGGGCGGCGATGACAACTGGCAGCCTGACCTGCTATGCGAGGCTTGTGACGCTCCTGTTGTGAAGGGGGCCGACGGCACACTGACCTGGGAGGCTGTGCCTTATGCCATCTGCTATGTAGTAACCAAGAACGGAGAGGTGGCTGGATTCACCAAGGAGACTACCTTTGAAGGCTATACTGAGGGAGACACCTGGCAGGTACAGGCCGTCAACGAGAACGGCGGATTGAGTCAGAAGGCTGCTGCCAATGCTGCCACTGGCATTGTTCAAAGTTCAAAGTTTAAAGTTCAAGGTTCAAAGTTCTACACCCTTGACGGTTGTCAGGTCAGTGGCCCCCGGCACGGGTTGAACATTGTCCGCATGAGCGATGGCACTATCCGCAAGGTAATGGTCAAATAATGGTGAAAGATTGTTGATAAGAGAAAGGCTTGCCTCCGTTTGGCAAGCCTTCTTTTATTTCAGTGTCTCTCGGCAGTGCTCTAGGATGGCCAGCAGCTCGTCGGCCTTTTCGGCACGGAGCATCCGGATGCGGGTCTCGCGGAAGTTGGGAATGCCCTTGAAGACGGGTGTTGCTGCCAGGTGGCGGCGGGTGTGCAGGATGCCGCAGAGCTCAGCCGACTTCTTGCTGCTGCGCATCTCCTCCGTGTCACAGCGCTCGATGTTGATGCGTAGCTGCTCCTCCAGCACGTCTATCTTCTCGTCCAGCGAGAGCTCCTGACGGCTGAAGATCCACGGACATCCGAAGGTGGCACGGCCTATCATGACGGCATCCACACCATAGGTGTCAAAGGCGCGATCGGCATCGCCGAGCGACTTGATGTCGCCATTGCCGATGACGGGTATATGGATGCGGGGGTTCCTCTTGACTTCACCTATCAGTGTCCAGTCGGCCTCGCCCGTGTACATTTGGCTACGAGTGCGCCCGTGGATGGTCAGTGCCTGAATGCCGCAGTCCTGCAACTGTTCCGCCAGCGAGGTGATGCAGAGCTGTTCGTGGTTCCAGCCAAGACGCGTCTTCACGGTGACGGGCACGCGGACGGCATCGACCACCCTGCGGGTAATCTCCAGTAGCTTGGCATCGGGGTCGATGTTGCCGTCGGGCAGCATGATGTTCTGCAGCATGCCGGCTCCGGCCCCCTTGCCTGCCACCTTCTTGACCGGGCAGCCAAAGTTCAGGTCTATCACGTCAGGACTAGCCTGCTCGACTATCTTGGCTGCTTCTACCATGGCATCCACATCGCGGCCATATATCTGGATGCCCACGGGCCGCTCTTCGTCGCTGATGACGAGCTTCCTGATGGTCGACTTCACATCGCGTACCAGAGCCTCGGCACTGACGAACTCGGTGTACACCATGGCTGCACCGAACCGCTTGCAGAGCATGCGGAAGCCTATGTCCGTGACATCCTCCATCGGTGCCAGAAAAACCGGGCGGTTGCCTAAATCAATATTTCCAATGTTCATTTTGTGTGCAAAAATACAAAAAAATAAGGAGTTGACGAAACAATATCAAAAATTTATTTGTACCTTTGTGCTCTGAAGCAATGAATACCAATCCGATGAAACAAATACTACTGACTATGTTGTACGTGCTTGTACTGTTGGCAATAGGTATAAGCTGTACACCCGAGAAGCCCCGCTATGTGATAGGCGTTTCCCAGTGTTCTGCCGACATCTGGCGTGAGAAGCAGAACGCCGAGTTGCGCATGGGCACCTACTTCCAGGATGGCGTGGAGCTGCGCTTTGCCGCTGCCTACGATAGTGATGAGCGTCAGATAGAGCAGATAGACAGTCTGTTGCATACAGGCATCGACCTGCTGATTGTGGCACCCAACCAGGTGCAGACCATCTCGCCCGCCATCGACCGTGCCTTCGACAGCGGCATACCCGTCATCGTATTTGAGCGTAAGACAAACTCGCAGAAGTTTACCGCCTTTATCAGTGCCGACAACTATGAAATGGGCCGCCAGATGGGTCAGTATGTGGCAGGTCGGCTGAAGCACCATGGACGCATCATGGTGGTCAAGGGTCTGGAAGGTTCGTCGCCAGCCATCGAGCGTCATAAGGGTTTTATAGATGTCATCAGTCAGTACCCCGACCTCCATGTGGTGGCAACCCTGCAGGGCGATTGGACCGAGCAGACCGCCTATCGCACAGTCCGTGAGTGGCGGGCCCAGCATCCCGACGAGCCCATCGACCTGGTCTTCGGTCTTAACGACCGTACCGCCATGGGTGCCCGCAAGGCCTTGCAGGAGGCTGATGAGCATCGTGTCTCTTCGGGCAAAGGTGGGGGGAGAGTCCTTCCCTTGTTCTGCGGCATCGACGGTCTGCCGGGTGAGGGTGGAGGCATCGAACTGGTGCGCGACTCTATTCTCGAGGCATCCTATATCTATCCCACCCATGGCGACAAACTGCTTCAGCTGGCTGTTGACATTTTGGAGGGCAAGCCTTATCAGAAGGAGTCTCGCCTGCAGAGTGCCCTCGTCACCCGCGACAATGCCAACGTGCTGCTCATGCAGACCGAGGAACTGAAGGAGCAGGGTGAATATCTGGACCGGTTGCACCAGAAGGCAGATGCCTATTTGCAGCAGTTGGACACCCAGCGCACCATCACCCTGTTGTCTCTGGTGGTGATAGGGTTGCTGGTGATAGCCATCGTACTCTTCTACCTCTATCATATCGGCAAGATGACGCTGCGTCAGGAGCGCGTGGTAAATACCTTGTGGAACATGAAACCCGAAACAGTGGAAGTGCCCGATAGCGTGGCAGGCAATGAGGTCAGAGATATTCCCAAGGAGACCCCGCAGTCAGACACAGACGAGCAAGCGCCTCCCCAGACTGCCGAGTCGGGAGGTGATGACGATAGCCCGACATCCGCCAGCACCCCTTCGTCCAGCGTTAGCGCAGACAGCCAAAACCTGCCTACATCACTCTTCATGACTCGTTTCAGAGAGTCCGTTGAGGCTCGTCTGGAAGATAGTGAACTCAGTGTCGAAGACCTTGCTGCCGACATGAACCTCAGTCGTGTGCAGCTTTATCGCAAGGTGAAATCCCTTACCGGCTCCACACCTGTCGAGTTGTTGCGCACGGCCCGTCTGAAGCGTGCCTACCAGCTACTGCTCACTACGGACAAGAGTGTCAGCGAGGTGGCCTACCAAGTAGGTTTTACAGCTCCCAGTTACTTCACCAAGTGCTTTAAGGACGAGTACGGCAAGCTACCGGGAGAGTTAAGGAGTTGACGTTGCAGCTTTTAAGGCTAAATAAAATAGCTAAAAAAGACAAGACCAGGCAGAGAAAAAAGGAACTTGCGTGTCTCACGACAAACAAGCCCCCCAACCAAATAGATTTATAGTGGAAACCAACTTACCTACAACCTTAAACCTTTAGCCAATAATCCTTACACGGCGTCTGTTTCCTGAGGGGCGGACGGCGAAGTGCAGCCACATCACCGCGCCGTTGCGCTCCAGCAGCAGCTCATCGAAGCGTAAGTTGTGTCAATAAGTCAAAGATCGAGGAGCCGAATGCAAAGTGAAAACTTGTTTTCAAACTTTGCTGAGGCGAGGATGATTTTCGAGCGAAGCTCAAAGACCGCTGAAATTTTCCTTTCTCGGATGATTTCAACTGCAAAGGTAGACATAAAAAAAAGATGCATGAAACTTCGTCATGCACCTCTACGTAAAATTCTAACACTCTAACGTTATTCTAACACTTTTCCTCTCCGATGTCCCCTTTTCGTGAGACAGTGTGTACATTTTCTCATGCAAAATCTTGCATTCTTGCAATCTTGCAATCTTGCAAGATATGCTTCCGTAGTGGGGAAAAGATGTCTAATAATAATATAATATATATATTATATTATTATTAGCACTAAAATTGCAGGTAGGGAAACGACCTTTGCAAGATTGCAAGGATGCAAGATTACAAGGTTTTATGCGTTTTCGACATCATGCAAGTTTTCAAAAAGTTTTACACAAATAATTAGGTTTGCATGCTTCTTTTTTGTACCTTTGTATTGTCAATAAAGAGATGATTTTTACGCCCTGGGCAGCGCGCAAAATTTTCCTGGCCGGAGAGGAATATTTTCCTGGGGAGAGAACAAAAATGAAGCTCTGAAGCGACAAGCGAGTGTTTAACCAAAATTATTAACAACTAAT
>Ga0310695_10010889_pt1 | contig 13183 bp, 16 predicted proteins | sample RumenRJG_04DNA_FD_203882 | JGI IMG/M metagenome (GOLD analysis project Ga0310695, IMG submission 203882) | Bovine rumen microbial communities from Lethbridge, Alberta, Canada - RJG_04 (v2) (version 2) | ecosystem: Host-associated > Mammals > Digestive system > Stomach > Rumen | place: Canada...
GGCCGGGTTTTGAAGAACCATGTCGGAAAATGCCGTCGAAAACTAGCAAATAAACTAGCATTTGAAAAAATCCCGTAATCTGGTTTTTTAAAACTTCTATAAAAGTTCAGAAATCGACAAATCGGATTATGATACTATTCCCTGGAAGAAAGTGTAATTAGATTTCCAAGCAGAATTTGCGCCAGACAAGGCGCCTTACGCAGAGCATAATGGAGATATATGCTCAAGGAAGGCAACGCGGTATGGCAAAAATCTGTCGGAAAGATTTTGCTCATTTTATTAGGGGATAGTATAAGAGAAAACAGATATTTGTGAACATTTTTTCCAAAAGAACGAACCTTGCACAAAAAACGGTTCTATAATAAATGTTGGGTGTAGCTCAGCCTTTCGGCTTCGCTACCCTAACGTTTATTATAGAACCACATTTATTATAGAACCCACATTTTTCATGGGCGGCTCCGATCCGTCTTGTTTTCAACACCGGGACTCGAAAAACGACCATATATACAGTACAATAGTAAGTGATGGCTAACACGACATTTCGCTCATCCTCCGGCGGATTCAGAAGGTGGACAGCTGTGGGGTGAGCGATCCTTTTGCATCGAAGTTAGATTATGCTAACAGGAGGCTGATGTATGGTTATTAACGAGTATGGAAGCAGGGACAATCCAACCATCGTTCTTCTCGCGCCGATGATGGTTTCCGGATCTGACCTGTATGAGTTGATGAAGCCGTATTTTAAGGGTTCCTATCATGTCGTTGCCCCGGATCAGGGAGGGCATGGCAAGGCGGGCGCCTATATCTCCGCCGATGAAGAGTACCGGACTCTGCGTTCATTTTTGCTTGGGAACAACTGCACGGAAATCGCGCTGGTCTACGGCGCGTCCCTTGGGGTGGCCGTTGCCTGGCGTCTGTTTTTTGATCCCGCGTTCCATGTTGCCCATGCCTGGTTTGACGGTGTGGCGCTGGCCAAAAACGCTGGCTTTGCCGAATGGTTCATGAAGAAGCTGTTTCGGAGCCGAAAGAAAAAACTGGCGAAAACGCACGTGGATGCCTCGCCGTCCCTGGTGAAGATGTACGGCTATGATTTCGCAAAGATGATGACGAAGAACTTTGAGCGAATCACGATTGCAGACATCGACAACATCTGCCATGCCTGCTGTCACTACGACCTGCGGCAGCTGAGCGATGACGAGCAGAGAAAACTGCATCTGGATTTCGGAGAAAAGGACTTCGACTGGAGATATTCCAGGAAAACAGTACCCGTCTGCATGCCGAATGCGGAGCTTGTGATCCGGCCCGGATACCAGCACTGCGGCTATATGGCGGCAGAGCCAAAGGCGTATGTGGAGCAGATTGAAGCGTTTATGGGGAGGGTGGAATCATGAAGCTCAGTACAAAGGAATTTGACGCCATGCAGATGGGCTGGCGAAAGTGGTATATTGAGAAGGTCGAGCTGAAAACCTTTGAGAAGTTCGGCCTGCGTATCAAAGACGCTGACATTCTCGAGGTGGGCTGCGGAAACGGATATGCCGCATCGCTGATCACCGCGCAGGAGCCGCACAGCTACACCGGGCTTGACATCATGCCGGAGCAGCTCGAAATCGCCCGCGCAAGGAATTTGCCAAATGCCGACTTTGTCGAGGGCAGCGCAGACGATCTGAGCAGATTTGCAGACAAGAGCTTTGATGCCATTCTGGACTTTTGCATTCTCCATCATGTGGAGGGGTGGCGGACATTCTTTGACGAAAGCCGCAAGGTACTGAAGGACGGCGGCTGCATCTATGTCGCTGATCTCTCCAAACGCTGCATCCATATGGTGGACGCGATCCTTCACTGGGGCCATGCGGAGGAAGCTCTATTTACATTGCAGGAATTTGAAGAGGAGGCGAAGAAACGCGGCTTCAGAACCGTCCGCAAGGCGAATGACCTTGGCTTGGAAGGCTATTTCCGGTTTCAGAAGGAATGAAAGAAATTTGCACGAGTATTACGCATTGAACAAGGACAAATTCAAAAAGGAGATGCACAAGCATCTCTCCCTTGCCGCGCCTGAACTGGAAAAAGCCGGCGGAAAGAAATACGCGGAGCTGTCAGAGAAAATATGGGATTACTATTGGAAAAGAAAGTACTGACAAACGAAGAACGCATCGCTAACAACAGGGCAATCGCAGAGTCCTATTACCACGCATATGACAAGAAAGCCGTCAAGGACGGTGCGGTTTATGACGTATGGGCCTTTGCATCCCATGCGGAATACTGGTCGCCCTACTTCGGCAACAGCATGATCGACCTGCAGGAAAACCCCATTTCCGTGGAAGATTCCGCAACGATGGAGGCACTGTCCTACTCGGTCGAGTTTGACGACTGGGGTCCTGTGGACTTCGAGTGCTTCCCGTCCGTTGACGGTGTTGCATGGAAGACGCATTTCGGCGGACACAGAAAGAAAGACGGCGTATTTATGGATTTCTTTGCCTACAGCTTTATTCGTTCCAACGAATACGGTGAGATCACACACTGGGAAACCCATGTCAACTCCGGATATAACGAATTCCTGGATGTCGCCATCGGTGAGCACGGCCCCTATAACGACGCAAATGTCTATATGGCTGCCGTTATGAAAAAGCTCAGCAGCGCCGGGATCGATCTTGCGGCACTGATGCACAAATCGAGAAAGATATAAGGAAGACCGTCCCTGCACATTTGAGCGCAGGGACGGTTTTTCAGAAAATCCGACAGGATTTATCTTAACAATGCAGTTTTAACAATTCTCAAACATTTCTCCAATAGCATTTTAATACGCGACAGCTATACTCACACCATCAAGAAAAAAGGCACTTGAAAAAAAGAAAAACCGGAGGATATAAAGATGAAAAAACTTGCAATGATTATGGCGGCGGTTCTGCTGCTTTCGGCAATCGGTGCGAGCGCAAGCGCGGAAGAATATGTCATCGAGCTGGACCCAATGTACAATGTGCCTACCGAGGAACTGCTGGAACGCTTCCCGATCACCTATGAAACGCCTGCAGAGACAGAGATGGCAAAGAAGATCCAGAACCGTATGCTCAACGGCTTCAACACCTGGAACCTCGGTTATGACGCCTGGGAGCACTGGGGTGAGGTGCTGTATTCCGCAGATTCGATCTATAACGTACACGGGGCTCACTTAACACTTGCCGAGTATCAGGCGTCGATGAACGCGGCGCTTCAGGCCACGGACATTCAAATGGGGCAGTTCCGCAATATGATCCTCAGCGGCGACTGGGCAGCTATCCGCTATGACACCTCCATGACAAATCGGCAGACCGGTGAAACGACCTTCAGCCCGGTGACGGAGTTTGTCCGCTTTGCTGACTTCGGTGAAAAAGGGGCGAAAGTCGATGAAGGCTGGGGCGGCGTGCGCGACGCAAGCATGCAGGGGATGCTCTATTTCATGACAGAGGAAGAGCGGGCGTATCAGAAAGAACTGGACGATGCGATTCTCCATATTGTTCTCCCAGAGACGGATAATCTGGAAGAGAAATATCCCATCACCTATCCTACAGATCTCTCGACGGATATGGCAAAGACTATAAAAGAGATCATACTTTCCGAGTTTGAAGCCTGGAACGACGGCGCCTGGGATACCTGGGCAGATCAGTACTGCACAGAGAGTATCGTATATACGATGGATAACAAGGATCTCACGCTTGAGGAAGCGAAGACGGAGCTCTCTCAGAAGATCACGGATCTCCATGTACAGCGCGTCCGTCTGGATAATCTGATCGTCAGCGAGGACTGGGCAGGCGTCCACTACTGGAATGTGGTTACGGATGAAAACGGCGCGGTGCAGCCGATGGATACAATGACATTCATGCATTTCGTCAATACCGCTGACGGAGTGAAGGTGGATATGTGCAATGTGAATCAGGGATTCTGAAATAGCAAAAAGAGAGCCGGTACTGCGTTGAAACGGTACCGGCTCATGGCTGTTTCAGGATCGTGCGCGCGAAGACGGATTTCAGATTAACCTAATTGACAAACCGCACGTAGAATGATATCATATCAAGTGGTTAGCGGAGGCTAACCGTCGCACCTTAACGATGGAGGCCCTTTATTCATGCGTGGTTAACGTAAACTGACATCACGATAATACCCGCTTCAATATAATGCCGGAAGCAGCAAGGAGAATTCTATTAAAAAGCTGATCGGTCTGACTCTGATGGTGTGCCTGTGCCTGAGTCTCGGTGTTGCTGCCAATGCTGAGAAAAACGGTGCATATGTAATGTCGGCGAGGCTGCTGAAGCGGCCCGAGCGGCACAGCACTGATGCGGCAGACCGGGATCCTTCTTTTCTGCCGCATTCAGCTGTTTTCATTTTTATTATGAAAGGTCAGGTGATCATATGAATTCCATGAAAGTTGCGCAGGGGTTGCTCCTCCCGTTTCTGGGGACTGCGCTGGGTTCGGCCTGTGTGTTCTTTATGAAACGAATGCTGAGCCGCAGCGTTCAGCGCGCGCTGACGGGCTTTGCCGCCGGCGTCATGGTTGCAGCTTCCATATGGAGCCTCCTGATCCCGGCTATGGGACAGTCCGAACACCTGGAAAAGCTCTCCTTTCTGCCGGCCTTTCTCGGCTTCTGGCTCGGTATCTTTTTCCTTCTGGCTCTGGACAGTGCAATCCCACATCTGCACATGTATGCCGACAAGGCGGAGGGACCGAAAAGCAGCCTTCAGAGGACGACCATGATGGTTCTCGCCGTAACGCTGCACAACATTCCCGAGGGAATGGCGGTCGGCGTAGTATATGCAGGATGGCTCTCGGGCTCTGCCGAGATCACAGCCAGCGGTGCGCTGGCCCTGTCCCTCGGCATCGCCATTCAGAATTTTCCCGAGGGCGCCATTATCTCCATGCCCCTGCACGCCGAAGGGCAATCCAAGTCAAGCGCCTTCTGGGCCGGTACCCTGTCCGGAGCGGTGGAACCAATCGGCGCGCTCGTCACCATTCTTGCGTCCCGGCACATTGTGCCTGCGATGCCGTACCTGCTGAGCTTTGCGGCAGGTGCTATGTTCTATGTCGTCGTGGAAGAATTGATCCCGGAGATGTCCGAGGGAGAACACTCCAATATAGGCGTAATCCTTTTCTCTGTCGGTTTTACCCTCATGATGGCATTGGATGTTGCGCTGGGGTAAAAGTGCTTTCAAGGCTGGAGGCCTGCGCTTTTTCGCCTTTTGCGATTCGCTGGATCGAAGCTCTACGCCGCAGGATCTGCAAAGCATGATCGACGAAGCCATGGGGAAGAGCATCCGTATGCTCTCATTACGATTTAATAAAAGAAGAAAACTCCAAATGATTAAAAACGGTGAAGAAGGCATGGACATGAACCGAGAAAAAGCGGAGAGAGATTTGAAAATCGGCCTCTTCGGAGCGGCGCTGACACTGATCGGCGATCTGCTGATCGGAGCAGCGAAGTTCCCGGATGGGGCAAACATGGTCGAAGGTTACTTCGCCATTGCGCTGGCCATGCCTGCGTGGCGGCCGATCCTTGGGGGGCTTATCGGCTTTGTGGGGATATGCCTGGAGTTTCCCGGCCTTATGACGATCTGCCCGCTGATTCGGGAGAGAATGCCCTGCGGCGGCAGTTTTTATAAGCTTTCCATGTACGTTTATCTTGCCGTGGGCGGGGGAGCCGTACACCTGCCGTGCGCCGCGTTTATGTGGATATGCAAATCCGTCGCGGAAGCGGCGGGCACGGAGATCGGTTATGACATTGCGCTGAGATATCTATTGTACTTTCTGCTCCCGGCGACGGCTGTATTCGGCGTATTCTTCACAGGTGCGAATATAGTGCAGTTCATTGCCTTTGCAAAAGGACACACGCCGTTTCCAAAATGGTACTGCGTTTTTAACCTGCTGATCGGAAAGGCTGTTTTCAACGCAGTGCGTCGTCTCGGAAACACAGCCTTGATCAATGGGATCGCAACGTCAAACATGAGCCTTGGCGCGATCGTCATGTTTACCGCGCTGCTGCTCGGCTGGAAAAAATATGTGAGCGGGGAACGAGAAAGATGATTGTAAAGAAGACCTCTATCTTTCCGGCCTCGAAAGAAACTGTATTTCAAAAGCTGCAAAAGATGGAGACAAGCGATTTCAAAAAAGAAAAAACATCATTTACAATCGGGAGGTCATCATGCTTTTAACGATATTTCTGGCGGTCGTCTTTTGCGCGGCGATCACGCTCCTGCTGATATCGGCTGTGGCTTTCGTTCGGTATGATGGTACAAATAAGTGGTTTTTCGCGTCAGCCCCGAAGGAAGCTCTGGAGCTCTTAAAACCCAGAAAAGAGGAATTGTTCTACGGCGCAAGGGCAATGGGATGGGTGCTGATGATCATCAGTATCCTGATGATTTTGGGTGTGGGCGTGATCTCCGTCTGGGACGGTTTTCGGAGCGGCTTCTCTTTTTTGCAGTTCTTCCTGCGCTTTGTATTGATCTTTACGATCTACAAAGCCTACGACATGATCTTCTTTGACTGGTATCTGCTGTGCCGCTTCCGTTTCTTCCAGCATTACTACCCCGAGGTGGCTCCCGTGTACAATGGCAGAAAATATGGGTACAACCTGAAAAGCCAGATGCTGAAGCTGTTGGTGATCTTTCCGGCGGCTTCTGCGCTGGCGGCCTGGATCTGCACCCTGTTCTGAGAAGGGGGCCGGGCGTGACCAGGCTTCGATGAGACGATCAACAGAAGAGGATTCATTTTCAGATGAAATACTTTGAATTTAGCAAAGAAAACGAAAAATTGATGGTCCTGCTCCATGGCGGCCTGGTGGGCGAGAACACGGAGCGCGTCATCCAAGAGGTGGAAGCGGTTCACCTATACGCCGGACAGAAGGAGGAAAAAGCATGACATCTCAGGAACGGGATAAGATCATAAAGCGGATGCTGTGGATTATCCCGGCCATGATCCCGTGCATCATCGGTGACTATTGCATGGGCCTTCAACGGCTTTGCGTCGGGATTTGAGAGCCTGGGCTGGATTGTGATGTTCCTCGGGGGCATACAGGCGGTAAAGGAAGAAGGTTTGACAAGAGCGAAGGAGCGTAAAGAATAGTCAACCTGATTCTGACGCTAAACATGCTGCGGAGAAAGCGATGAGAAAGAGAACGACTCTTATACGATCGCAGGTTCAAATATTGAAAAGGGGGTTAGAAGATACCCTGATGATTTCAGGGACGTCTATGAAAAGTATAAGGTCTCGCTGAACGCGCACATCGGAGAGGGCGGGATGCGGCCTTTCTCGTTTGAGGGGCAAACGAGAAAAGCATTGACAGGGAAGGATTGAGGAAATAAGGATATGCGCTTTATCACACTGGGGTCGGAGGAGTTTCCGACGATTCTGTTTATCCACGGGCTTTCCGCAACAGCCGAGAGCTGCTATGGAAAAGTGGGGCGATGCTTGCAGAATCAATGGCATATCGTCCTCCGTGAACTGGACGGACACTATGATGGAAGCCCGATCTTCCGGAGCATAGACGACGAGTGCGAACAGATCGAAGCATATGTTTCGGAAAACCGCCAAGGCCGGATTCATGGCATGGTAGGCCTGTCTCTCGGCGGAACGATCGCGGTTTCGCTCCTGAGCCGGGACAAGATTCAGATAGAAAAAACAATTCTGGATGCCGCCTTCTGCGTGGATATGGGGCTCCTCAAGGGCTGCTATGGCCGGGTTTTCCCCAAAGGCGTCGCAAGAGTCCGTGACGGAAAGTACGTGCCGGACTTTCTGATCGATCTGTTTATGGGGAAAGGAAACCGCAGCATGACCCAAATGATCTATCCGGGGATCACAGTCGAGACCTGCCGGAATGCGTGTCGGGACGTCTATTCCTATCGGATATCCGATGAGATTAGAAATACCTCATCCACAGTAGAATTCTGGCGCGGCTCCCGGGAGCCTTATCCGAAAAAAGGCGCGGCACTTCTGAAGATAGTTCTTCCCTCCATGACGGAACGGGTGTTCCCCGACATGGGGCACTGTCAGTTCCTCCATGAGCATCCGGAGGAATACGCCGCACTGTTGAACCAAACCATGAGAATACAATGAACGGAGACAGGCAACGAAATACATCGGAGTATACTGGACGCTGTTTGCGCCGACGATCAAAAAGAGTATCCGTGCAAGATTTGATTCATCCCTGCCGGAGCGAACAATCCGGGAAGGGAAGAGGGAATGCGACATTGATCACGCAATGGCAGCCGCAGTTTGAAGGAGGAATAACAATGAGCTTGCTTAAAAATTTTTTCAGTCAGACCCGTAAGCCGGAAGGCTTTCTCGGGAAAATAATGCTGAGCACCATGAACTCCGGACATGCAAAAATGGCTGACTGGGGTATGAGTCATTTGCCGGAAATGACTCCGGATTATATTGCAGACCTGGGATGCGGAGCGGGCAGAAACGCCGGAGAGCTGCTGAAAAGATACCGTGACGCCTGTGTGACGGCGCTGGATTATTCAGAGCTTTCCGTACAGAAAGCGAAGGAGTATAACAAAGCAATGATCTCTGCCGGCCGCTGCGATGTGCGGCAGGGAGATGTTTCTCACCTGACGCTGGAGGAAGGGAAATATGACCTGGCAACCGCATTTGAAACCGTTTATTTCTGGCCGGGGCTGGAAAAGTGCTTTGGGCAGGTGGCAAAAGTCCTGAAGCCGGGCGGGTATTTCCTGGTTGTGAACGAGTCGGACGGAAAAGATGCGGCAGGGCGCAAGTTTGAAAAGATCATAGAGGGAATGAAATCATATACGGCTGAAGAAATCGAAGCTGCACTCAGAGCAGCCGGGTTTTCAAAAGTAAGCTGCGATCATCATTCCAGGAATCCGTGGATCAGTATTTTGGCAAAAAAGTAAGCTTCAGCCTGCGCTGCACCGTGCTGCTGCCGGAGACGGTTGGGAGCGCGGCAGCGGAACAAAAGGGTCAGGCCGGCAGCGGGGGTCCGGGGAATCCTCCGATCTACAAGCTCTTGAGTTACCCCAAGAAGGCATTTACCCGCAGCCAGCTCATGGACGAATTCTGGGAAGGGGAGACCGGCTCCGGCCCCCGCACGGTGGATGTGTACATGACCAAGCTCCGACAGAAATTTGCCGACTGCGACGATTTTGAGATCGTCACCGTTCACGGCCTGGGCTATAAGGCGGTGCTCAAATGAAACAGGAAAAGAACCGCAAGCGGGTCGCCTTTCTTCAACTTTTCTGTATCTTTTTTCTACTGATTGCCTTTGTGCTGACAAGCTCCATGGCGCTGTTCATGACTTATCTGGGCAATGCTGCGCAGATTGAATTTACCGCCCAGAATATCGGCGCGGCGGCGACAGTCACGTTCGGCAATGTGTTTATGCTGAGCATAATCTGCGCGGCGGTAGATCTGCTGCGTCGTCGCCTTACGGTGGAGCGCCCGGTGAAGCGCATCATCGACGGAGCACAAAAGGTTATGGACGGCGATCTCAGCACCCGCGTTGCGCCCCTGCGCGGGGTGGAGCCGGGCTTCAACGTCATCATCGACTACTTTAACCGCATGGTGCAGGAGCTTTCAGGCATGGAAACCCTGCGCACTGACTTCATCGCCAATGTCTCCCACGAGCTGAAGACGCCGCTCGCGGTGATCCAGAACTACGGCACCATGCTGCAGCAGCCGAATCTCTCCGAGGAAGACCGCAGGGATTATGCCCGCACGGTGACGAATGCCTCCCAGCGGCTTGCCAGTCTCATCACCAATATCCTCAAGCTCAACAAGCTTGAAAACCAGCAGATCTACCCCAAGAAGGAGCGCTTTGATCTGGGCGAACAGCTCTGCGAATGTCTGCTCGGTTTTGAAAACGCCTGGGAAGCGAAGAAGCTCGAAATCGAGACGGACATGGAAGACGGCGTGACCGTGGAGAGCGACCCTGAGCTTTTAAGCCTTGTCTGGAACAATCTCTTCTCCAACGCCATCAAGTTCACCGAAGAGGGCGGTACGCTGGGGCTGAAGCTCCATAACGAAAATGGGCACGCTGTGGTAGAGGTTTCGGATACCGGCTGCGGCATCAGCCCGGAGGTGGGGGCTCACATTTTTGAGAAGTTCTATCAGGGCGACACCTCCCATGCTGCGCAGGGAAACGGACTGGGACTGGCGCTTGTGAAGCGCGTGGTTGACATAATCGGAGGCGAGATCAGCGTCAGCAGTGAGCTCGGAATAGGCAGCACATTTACCGTGAGAATCAAGGCGGTATGAGGCATACAGGAGGAAGTTACGATGAGCGAAAGCTTTACCTATCATTATTCTGCCGAGAGGCAGAGTGAGATCGACGCGATCCGCAAGAAATACCTGCCCCCGGCCGAGCAGGAAAACAAGCTCGAGCAGCTTCGGAAGCTGGATGCAAGCCTCACGACCGGCGCTCTTACCGCGTCTATGGCTCTGGGCATTACAAGTGTCCTTGTTTTCGGAGTCGGGATGTGCTGCTTTCTGGTGTGGAGGCTTTGGGCTCTGGGGACGCTTTTGTGTGTGCTCGGCGTTCTCGGCATGCTGCTTGCCCCGGTGCTTTACCGTCGGCTTGTGGAAAAACGACGGCAGCAGATCGCACCGGAAATCCTTCGCTTGACAGAGGAACTGAGTCAAAAATAAAAAAATCAGCGCCGATCATCTCCGGCGCAATTAGTTAATCAATAAAAACGGGAGGCGGCTTGCGCTGCCTCCCGTACTATGTATACGCTTATTCTGCGTCCGCGACGAGTGCTTCATCAACAAGAGCTTCGCCGCACCAGCCGCAGTAGTGCATCCCGGCGCTGCTCTTCCTGCCGCAGTGCGGGCAGACGGTTTAAGGACAGGAATAAAGCTGCAATAGATAAATTCTCATTTTAATAATTCTCAAACATTTCCCGAATAACTCATAAACATTCCTCTGGTATCTTATGACCGTCCCGAGGGGGATGAAACAAAAAAACAATCATTTTACGATATGGAGGAAAAAACAATGACTAACAATACAAACGAGCTTTAAATCGTTACCGGCGCGGCGGGGAATCTGGGCAGCGCCATCGTCCGTGAACTGGTCAGTCGGGAAAAGCCGGTGCGCGCCTTCGTCCTCCGGGGCGAAGAGGCAGCCAGGCATCTGCCGAAGGAAGCCCGGGTCATTGAGGGCGACGTGACGGATATCGCTTCTCTCGAAACACTCTTCGCGGACATTCCCGAGAACAGCTCCGTCTATTGCATTCACTGCGCGGCCATGGTCTCCGTCAGCAATCTTGTTGCGGAAAAGATCTGGCATGTAAATGTGGACGGAACGCAGTACATCGTCGATAAATGCCGTGAACACAATGTGCGCCTCATCTTCATCGGCTCCACCGGCGCCATTCCCGAGCAGCCCATGGGGACAGCAATTAAAGAGATTGACCACTACGATCCCAACGCGGTCATCGGTCTCTATGATCAGACCAAGGCGGCCTCCTGCCAACTGGTTCTGGACGCAATCCATAACGGTGAGATCGACGGCTGCCTGATCCTGCCCTCCGGGATTTCCGGTCCCAAGGACTACACCTTCGGCAATGTTTCCGGCGTTATCCGCGAGTACACCGAGGGCAAAATGCCCGCCGGGGTTGAGGGTACCTTCAACTGCGCCGACAACCGCGACATGGCCGAGACTATCATCCGTGCATGCAAGGATGGCCGGACAGGGGAGAGCTACATTCTCGGCGGCGACATGATTGGGATGAAGGAGGTCTTCAATATCCTCTCTGCACATACAGGTCTGCCCACCATCAAGACCATCCTGCCCGCGGGCATCGGAAAGCTTCTCGGCAGGATGAGCGATATGGCAGAGAAGATGACCCGCAAACCGCAGCGCATGACGAGCTTTGCCGTGTATAACCTTATACGCAATAACGAATTCGATTCATCCAAGGCTGTTGCGGAGCTGGGTTACAATCCCCGCCCCATGGCGCAGAGCATCGCCGAGGAGATCGACTGGATGATCGAAGAGGGCATCGTGACAATTCCTGCTATGTCTGCCCACACTGCGGCGTAACACGCTTCCACAGTGAAAACGTGAATTCAGATGGGCAGGCATCCTGTCCCGAACGAAAGCAGAATATGGCGTCCGAGAGGTCTTGAGGCCGATCGGACGCCGTACTTTTACATACTGTACCAAACGACGATTCGACACAAATGTTCGCGCTGCCCCTCATGCCTGACAACATCAGCGGAGTATTTTCTGATCTTATCAGGAACAGCAAAAACATTCAGCACGCTCTTGCAAATGAGCACTGTATCAGCTATAATAGTTAGCAGGAACTAACGATCCTCGTCTGACCGTCGCACAGTGACACGAAAACGGACGTCTGCACGAGGTTTTTTCATTGCCTGGCGGTTATGCGATGCTAACCCATTTTTGATTTCCGCTGACTTGCACAGGACGGGAATACCTCTCCTGGCTCGAAGCGCATGGCTGGCGCGTCACCTTCGACTGGGAGATGGCAGCGCGGATCACACTGATGTATGCCGCGTGTGAGAGAAAAAAGGAGTAATGAATATGGCCAGAAAAGATTCAAATAACCAAAAAAAGTCTATGAGCGTCATGTTCCGGGGGCGGGCGATCTTCAAACCCCTGAACACCGGGCGCATTGATGAGCGCGTGGCCTGCGTGCGCGAGTGGGTGGCAAACATCTTTTTCTACACCAAAAACGGCGTCACCATCATGATCGACGCGGGCTACAACTACGCCCGCCTGCAGGAGAAAATGCAGTGGCTGGACATAGATCCCGCTTCAATTGAACACATCCTGATCACCCATCAGGACACCGACCACGTGGGCGCCCTGGAAGAGGACAGTGAGCGGCTGTTTCAAAACGCCACAGTCTATATCGGCGAGATCGAAAACCGCTATCTGACGGGTGAAACGCGGCGGAAGGTTATTCACGGCCTGTACAAGCTGCCGTTGGTCAAGATGGATAACCGAAAGGTGCTGCTGCGAGACGGCGAGATTTTTACCATCGGCGACATCAAGATTGAATGCATTTTAGTCCCCGGCCATACCTGGGGACATATGGTCTACCTGATCGACGACGAATACCTGTTTACCGGAGACACCATCTGGTTCGGTGCAGACGGCGGTTACAGCTTCATCAGCACCCTGGCGGAGGACAACAAGCTGGCGGTGCGCTCCCTGGAAAGGCTGGAGCAGAACAT
>Ga0310695_10010890_pt1 | contig 13181 bp, 18 predicted proteins | sample RumenRJG_04DNA_FD_203882 | JGI IMG/M metagenome (GOLD analysis project Ga0310695, IMG submission 203882) | Bovine rumen microbial communities from Lethbridge, Alberta, Canada - RJG_04 (v2) (version 2) | ecosystem: Host-associated > Mammals > Digestive system > Stomach > Rumen | place: Canada...
CTACCTGCAGCGCTACAAGTTCGGCAGCAACACGCAGCCGTTCTACGTGTGCGTCGACCCGCAGGGCAACGCCTTGAGCGGCTCGTTCAGCTACAAGGAGGACGTTCCCGCCTTCCTCGACTTCCTGGACGGCGGCCTGACCAAATTCCGCCAATAAAACAAAAAGGAAAACAATAAGTACAACAAATACAATAATATAATTATTTGTCATCGTTGTATTCATTGTTTTTCTTTCTAGATAAATTAAGATATAATGATCGAGAAGAACATTAGAGAGCAGATTATCGCGTTGATGAAGCGCGAGGTGGTTCCTGCCGTGGGTTGTACCGAGCCCATGGCAGTAGCCCTGTGTGTGAGCCGTGCAACCGAGGCACTAGAGTGCCGACCCGAAAAAATCACAGCCTTATTGAGTGCCAATATCCTCAAGAACGCCATGGGTGTGGGCATTCCCGGCACAGGCATGATCGGCCTGCCCATCGCTATTGCCCTAGGCGCTATCATCGGCAAGAGCGAGTACCAGCTCGAGGTCATCAAGGACGTATGCCCCGAGGCCATTGAGCAAGGCAAACAGTACATCGACGAGGGCCGTATCGACATCCAGTTGAAACAGGGTGAATACGACAAACTCTATGTCGAGATCCTGTGCGAAGGCGACGGCCACACTGCCAGCGCCATCATCAGCGGATCACACACCCACTTTGTGAAGGTCACCCGCGACGACAAGGTGCTGCTCGATGAACTTGCCGGGCGCAGCAATGATGTCGACGATGGCGATATCGAGCTCAAGTTGCGTCTGGTCTATGACTTCGCCATGCAGGCTCCGCTCGACGAGATCAGCTTCATCCTCGAGACCCGTGACTATAACCTCAAGGCCGCCCGGGAGTCGCTCAAGGGCAACTACGGCCATTGTCTTGGCAAGACCATGGACAGGCCGCTGAGTCACGGCATCTTTGGCAACACCATCTTCTCGCGCATCCTCTCCAAGACCGCACTAGCCACCGATGCCCGCATGGGCGGCGCCTTGATTCCCGTGATGAGCAACAGCGGCTCGGGCAACCAGGGCATCTGCGCCACCAATCCCGTTGCCGTCTATGCCATCGAGAACGAGAACACCAAGGAGGAGGTCATACGCGCCCTCACGCTGAGCCACCTCACCGCCATCTACATCAAGCAGAGCCTGGGCAAGTTGAGCGCCCTGTGCGGCTGCGTGGTGGCCTCGATAGGCAGCTCGTGCGGCATCACCTATCTGATGGGCGGCGACTATGACCGCATCTGCTATGCCGTGAAAAATATGATCGCCAACCTCACGGGAATGATCTGCGACGGGGCCAAGCCCAGCTGCGCCCTGAAGATCGCCTCGGGCGTCTCGACGGCCCTGTTGAGTGCCGTGCTGGCCATGGAAGGCCGCCACGTCACCAGTGCCGAGGGCATCATCGACGACGACGTGGACCGCTCGATACGCAACCTGACCGTCATCGGCGCCGATGCCATGTGTGCCACCGACAGCATGGTCCTCGACATCATGACCGGCAAATCGTAATAATATCAATTGATTTTTCATGCATCCATCAAAAGATAAAGCGGCAAAAGCCGCTTTGTTCGTTAAGTTTACCACCATATAACTCATGGAATAGCTAATCAACTCAGCTATTGACCAACTATTCCAGTTTGCCTTTCGTAGTGACGTGTCAATTCAATAAGTCTGAGTTCGGCTGACTATCCGGATGTGCTTGGCGTTGGGGTACTGCTTCCTTGCCTTGTAGTGAATGTACATCCTGCTTCTGCTCATGCTCTCGATGGTGATTGTCTTGTCATCCACGTCTACCTCATAAGTGTAGATTGTGGGAATGGGAATTTTGGTGGTATTGTTCTCGTACCACCACTCAATCAATAGTTCTTTAATCGTCTTAATCATCTTACAAATTGGTTTTTAATGCGTTGTACTGTTGAGAAGGAGTAGCCGGTTATCTTCGCTGTGTTCCTGATGGAGTAGCCTCGTCTCAGCAGCGATATAACCTCCTTGTATTCCTCTCGTTTCTTGTCCTCGCTCTTGATCGTCCCGGTTTTGCGTCCGAGTTTACCACCGTTCCTCACATACTGGGCACGACCGGAATTGAGACGGTATTGGATGTTGGCTCGCTCGATATTGCCCATCTCAGCAAGCACGGTGATAAGAATGGACGCGATGGGATTCACGTCTCCATTGGGTTGTAGCGAGTAGATGCCAAGGTTCTGGATATAGACTGAAACCTTAGCCTCATGCAGCCGTTCCAGGGATTTCAAAACTTGCAGCGTTGATCTTCCCAGGCGGCTCAGTTCAGATAATAACAAGTAATCTATGTTGTTCCCGGTGCAGTAGTCCAAGCACTCGGTCAACACTTGTCTTTCCTCGTTCTTCTTTGCCCCTGATATGTGCTCTTCGTAGATTTTCACGATTTCCATATCCTGGGCTTCGCTGAATTTTTGAAGGTCTGTGATTTGTCTTGATGTGTCCTGTCTGTCATTTTCAGAACTCACTCGGGCATAGATCACGGCCCTCTTGGTTGGTTGTGTCGTCATATAAATCTTTGATAAAAATGGTTACACAAAAAGGGTGTATTCATTGGCCCTTGCAGACTTTTTTGAATACACCCATTATTTGAATACACTCAGCCGGTCTCATTGGGTTGGTTGGCTGGCGTCGCTTTCACATAACTCGGTTTCTGTGATAAGTTGATATTCTTGAGAAATGCGTTCTTGATAATTCTCACATTTCTCTACAGCGTCGTCTATCACAGCCACGAGATTATCACAAAAGACGGATTCTATGGTATTCACGATTTTGTCATTTTCGTCAATCAGTGAAACCTCAAATAGATCCAAGCCTTCGTTCAATGTCACTCTCACTAGGCCCCGGTGTTTGAAGCCTTGCACGTGAAATTCCAGTCCGAGTTCAATCGTCTTCACTGTCTTAGGATCAACGCCCCAGGACATAAGGATGATTGGTTGGCTCGTGAGGATAGCCCAGATATATTTGGCCAGCCTCAAATTGTAATCTTCATTGTCGATCATAATCAGAAAAAGCTTAAGTGAAGGTAATCGCTGTCAGGTTCACCCATACTCAGCAGGCGTTCCATCTTGTCGATCACCTCCTCGGTTGTACAATTCAGGTCTTTAACACGCATCTCGATCTCCCCGGCCTCATCATCGGGCAGGGTATTGAGTTTCTTAAGTTTATCGATCGTGTGCCTCCAGTCGTCCTTCAGCACCTCAAAATCGACATCAAACTCTTCGTTGCTATAACCGCACCCACAAGCGTCCAGCAGGTTATGGAATTCCTGTACCTTGTGATTAAATCCAATTGCGTCGCCCCATTCTACCTTGTAGGTGGTGGCACAATGTAGTCTGAATCCCATAATCGTTAAGCTAGATAGGTCTCGTTCATAAAACACGTCCTGTAGTGTCGATTGTCTCTCGGAATAGTGATTCTCGTGAAGACTACCGACCAGAAACCCTCCTTGATCTCGAATTTTGTTGGGGTTTCGTCCAGCAGCATTTCAACTATGCTTGGAGATATCGGGAAGCAAAATTTCAATGCTCTCTCCCTTGAACCACGTGATAGGCTACACCAGTATTTGATGGTGAGCTTTTTGTTCTTAGTCTTTGCCATTGTCTGTTGAATTTTTGCGGTTGTTATAGTTCATTTTAACTCGCGTCAGATAGAAATCTTGATATTTCCCGTCCAGTTGTCCCCTCACATAGAAGTTGCCGTCCACATAGAATTCGGCATCTCGTTGGGTGAGCTGTGGATTAATGGTCGTCAGGTGTATCTCGATCGTCCTTCTCACGGTAAAGTTGTGGAATGATGGATTGGCTGGTTTATCGGCAGTGGTGTGATGTTCCTGCCGTTTCTCAGCCAGCGTTTTCTTTTTTCGTTTCATAATAGTGCCGGTATTTACGTTGTACATAGGTGAGCAGCAAGGATCGGAGTGCTCTTGCCTTGTCGCCCGGTGAATAGGTGTAATATGTGGTCTGCTTGCCGCCGAACCTGTCCTCGTACTCGATAGAACTTCGATAATCTCCCCTTGAGAAAAACTCGTTGTAGGTGGCGTCGGTATCGGTATCGGTGTTGCTGTATTGGACATAAAGGCTCACATACAGCTTGCCCTTGATCAGCTCGATACCGTTGAATGTACTGTTCCAATGGTTGCCGGTGCAGAATCTATCGGGAATCCATAACCGCTTGTCCCTGGATCTGTAAAGTCTCGTTCCCGCTTCCTTGATGATTCTCGTGATGGTGGCGGGAGTGATGTTCAAAAGCTCGTCCTCGGTCAACTCCATAATGATTTGGGTCTTCTTCTCGGGCTTGTAGCGCTTAAATAATTCGATGTTGATGTTCATAATTGCTTGAATTTTAAATGAATGGTAAGTAAATTTCGTCCTTATGTTCCTCCAAGGCTTTGGCCAGAATGACCGCTGCCTCATGGGAACCTTTATTACGCAGGTCGATGAATCTGTTGCTATCATCGGCCATAAACTTGATACACGCGATAATCAGCCTCATAAAGTTCTGCTCCAGCGTCTTGTGGAACGAAGGGATGGCTGCTGTAAATCGATCGGGGTTGAAGCTGTAGTCGTTAAGTACACGCTCCAGTTCCTTAGCCGCTTTATATTCACGGCTTTCATTGATGTTCGTGTTCATTTTGTTCAAGTGATTTTAGCCGACCACGATGATATTCTCCAGATTCAACTCATTGTTGTCGTATATGAGGCCCTGGAAGCAATCCTTATTCTCGGCGGTAATTGGTGTAAGCGTATAAAACATGCCGTGGTAGTGGTTCCCTTCATTGTCCCCACTTACCACAAGGGATTTCTCTCCGTTGCCCGCTTCCATCTGTCGTTTGCAGGCTTCGTAGAGGTCTTTCAATTTAATCTGTTGCATTGTCGTTCTGTGAATTAAAAAAGCCAGGAGAACGGTTGATGGTTGATGTCAATTTCATTCTCCTGGCGTGGTTAGTAATGTCAGTTAGATAGTGATCAGCACACTGCCAGATACGTTGCTGACCTTCATGTAGTCGCTCAGGTCAAGATCGGGGTTGTCCTTCTTATAGCGTCCCAGATCAAAACTCTCACGTTGGGTCGGTAGCTTCCGGGTGATCCTCATGCTGTCCGTTTCCCAGATCTTAGCGTTGGTGGCCTCCATGCGTAAAAGGATGTCGGCCTTGATGCGCTTGAGTTCATCGTCAACTTGCTGTTTCGTTTGGATGAGCTCGCGAATGGTCATCTCCTGCGCCTTGATGTCGGCAGGGATGGAGTACGGGTTGTTGAATGTCTCGCCGTTAAGGTCCGCATCGAGCAGGGCCTTGCAGATGTTGGCGGGAATGCGTTCAACTTCAATAATCTCGCTGATATGGTCCTTCCCCTTGCTGCGGAGACGGATCACCAGTAGCCGGTCGATCTTCGCCCCAGGGTTTTGGAGCATAAACAGATAGGCGTAGATGCTCAACTGCCATTTAGCACGCTCCATTTTCTCGGGAGTGAAGGTGCCGTAGGTCTTGATATCAGCCAGTGTAAAGGTGTCCTGGTTAATGCGGTACACCTTGTCGATGCTTGAGGCGTAATGCTTGGTATCGGTTACCAGGTACTCGCTGGCCTCATGCACTAGTTGGTTCGCGTGGGTGAGTTGGATATAGTCGGCAATTTCAACAGTTCCGTCATTTACCCATTCACGGTCGAAAAGCTCACATGATTCGTGGACCGCACTGCCATATGCGGCTGCGGCCTTCATCATCTCTTCAGGTACTTCGTCATACTCATTCGGGAAGAGCTGGCGCTGGATAACGCTCGTGATGCCGGAGAGTTCTTTGCCCTCCAGGTGATAGGTGTGCTCCTCACGATTGAAGATCACGCCTGAATCGTTTAATCGAATCATTGTCATAGCGTTAGAATGTGATTACGGTGGATTTGTGAATTTCTTGCTTACGGCGCGAAAACATGGCCTTGATGTCGGGATTGTTCTCGACTTCCATGCGATGTTGCTCGTAAAGCTCAATAAGTGAGTCGATGTCGTTCACTTTGGCTAATGCCGCATCGATGGCAGCATAGCGGGGATCCTTGGCCGCGGGCGTGGTAGCCTGGGCCGATGCGGATGTGGTTCGTGTCCTTCGTGTCGGTGCCTTCTTGGGCTCCTCGGGAAGGGGCTTGGTCTGTTCACGATGATAACTGTCGCTGTCAACGTCTTTTGTATCGTCAATAGCGAACATTGCATTCATAGCATACTTGCGGGCATAACTGGAAGCGGCGCCGGTAATTTGGGCTGCGTCCATGCCAGTCTTGGTGGCTGTATGCTCAGCGATAGCCGATGTGGTGATGGTCTCACCCTTGTCGTTGAAGAAGTAGAGTGTCGTCTTCAGGAAGGTTCGTCCCCCCAGCTCGATTACCTCGTCTTCGAAACGGATTCCACAGTTTTGGCTGCGGAGTAACGGCTTGATGGCAGCGAGGATAGATTCCAGGCTGCGGTAGTTGTACTTGCCGAAGCTGTTAAATTGGTCCTTCGGCACGATCAGGTGTTGCTGAATGTAGATCAGCGATTGAATCAAATCTTTCATTGTCTTGATTGTTTAGAATGTTGATAAAAAGGGTTGTTGTCTAAAATGAAAGAGGAGGCCATCACGGTGAAGTGATAACCCCCTCTTCGGGAGCATTGAGGTTGTCGTGCCTCGTTGCTATGCAAAATGGTTTGTTTTACGAAAGGAACCAGCTGTAGGCGGGATTGGTCCCGTCGATCGCTTGCTGGATTCCAAAGGTAAAGTCAGTGCAGTTTTGGTTGCGCTCCAGCCACTTATCGATGTAAGTCTGCTTAACAGACTCATTGAAAAGTTGGAGCAGCTGGAATAAGGTGATGGTGTCGATGTCGTCCTCCTTCTTGAAGTTGGGGTTCTCGACATATCCACGTACTACAGCATTAACTGCCTGGTCGCCCAGAATAACGTGGGGCAGACCGAGTTCGTTGCGTGTGGCAGTGGGCAGCGCCTGGTAAAGTCTCAGGCGGCCGATGATGCCACAGAACTGCTCTTCGGTGATCCTGGTGTTACCCAGGGCCTCCAAGGTGCGCAGGTTCTCGTCCTTGTGTGGATCGAACCCGCTAAAGAGTTGCAGTGCCCGTTCCTTGATGTCGGATGCGGTCAGTGCGTCAAAATTCCCTGTAAAACCGTCACAGGTCAAACAGAGGTTGCTGCATACTCGAACTTGCCAGCCCACAAAAATCTTGAATTTCATGGGGCTCTCGCGTCCGAATAGCTTGTCTTCGTTGTAAGCTCTCACGCCGCCGATGCAAAGGTGCACAGGCTGGCCGTTGATGAAACGCGTAAGACCGGCAACATGGCAAACAAATGCCATCCGCTGAAAATATACGGTCTTCTCGTTGTCTCTAAGCTCGCTAGTCTTCTTGTGCAGAGCACTCGGGATTCGTCCGTTAATCTGGTGCGATACCCTGATCTCTACAGGAGTAAGTTCTCCGAAGATGGTCTTGCCGGCCTCGATGACGCTCTTGATAAAAGCCTGGTGGCTAATGGTGAGCGTGTTGTCCGCGAAGGTCGGTACAATTGATTTCTCGGTGAGTTCCTCAAGCGTTACCGCCGAGGTGTTGCTCTCGATAAAGTTCGGGTGGTTGTCCGGATCGATGTCGTCCAGTACCACTACGTCCTCGATTTCTTCTGCGTCAATGTTGATGACGGAAGGTGATGTTGCGATAATCCCGTCAGTGGGGATGATCTGCATTTCTTGTTGTTCTGTGTTCATTGTCGTTTTGGTTGTTTTGTCGCGACTTCCTCATGGTCCTGAGTGCGGTCGCTAGGTTTTTAAGTTGAATTAATAGGTTGCCTGATGTTTCAAAAACTTCAAGCGCCACGTCGATTAAGTCTCCGATTTCATTTCTTTGCTTGTTCATCTTTCGTGGTGTCCTTTTTTGAGGCCAGGTGCTCGCTGATCTGTTTACCGATGTCGATCACAGCGATAAGCCGGGCCAGGTTGTCAATAATTTTCAAAAGTCGTCTCATAATGTCGTTGTTATTGTAATTAGTTGTTAATAAAAATGTTAGTTAAATCTCAGTATATATATAAGGTTTCTTCCGGGTTGTCATGGGGGTGGAGATTGAACATGAACAGCTTGAACATTTGAACACCGTGAACAAGATCGGGGGATTGTCAAAATTTGTGCGTTTTTCTCATTCTACTATATTATAATACCCCTCAAAACCAGATAATAATGCACAAAAAGTGTGTGTTTTTCTCATTCTACTATAATAGTAGTAGTTATATCAAATAACTACTCATGCTTTTGAGATGAAAAATAAACCCGACAGGACACCTTTTGATGGGTGTCCTGCCGGTAAAATATAATGAGTAAAATTCAGAAAAATCAACGTCTACATGCTTCTCTCCACTTGGCCTCATACTCAGCATATAGAGGATCGTTTTCCCATGAGTTCCACCATGAGCTATTAAACGACGGCACAGTGACATTGATCGGGCCTAAGTTGAGGATGCTGCTCTCGGGTGATGGGGACGTTGACGAGGTGGGTATGGATGGCATGGCGTATTCCTTACCCCAGTTACGTATCGTCCCAACTGATAGATTCAAGCCATACTGTAACATCTTCTCACGATTCTTGGCCGCTGACAGGTTAGGATCATAATACAGCATGAACGTGGCCTTCTTGTCTGCTTTGGCCTGTTTCTTGGCTTGACGCTTCTGAACATACGTCTGGCCCTTCCCCGGATTCGTCTCGATGTACCTGTCACTGCAATATCGATACAGTGTGGCCGTGGATATACCAAGCGCCACAGCATTGTCCTGAACCGATTTTGTCCTGTCATAGCTGAGGTCAAGTTCAGCATAATGGATTCGCTTGGTGACGAAGTTAATGAATGCCTGTGACTTCGGTGCGTTGGGGTGCATGATGAACTTTGGCCTGTGATCTCTCCAGTAATTGATCTCATACTGGCAATAATCCCTCAGCTCGTCATAGGTCATCGTCATTGCCCGCCTGGTTCTTCGCGTGAGAGTGTCCAATGTGATGATGTGGTCGCTGTTGTCGATGAACCGATGAAAATCCAAATACATATTGAACAGCAGCGTGTTAGCATCGACGTATGGGTTGATCAATCTTCTCAGGCAGGCAGACTTCAACAACGTGCGCCTCCTATGGTTGCCGTCAGTGATTCTCTCCCTAGGCCACCACAGCTGAAGGTAACTATCATCCGTCAACTGGTAAAGCCCATCTATCCACTCTGCGCGCTCAGTCCTATAAAAGTAACAGTATCTCAGCGAATTATAGTGCATGAACGTCTGGTAGTCCATAGTGCCCATATCATGCAGCAGGCGATCATCAAATTCAACGGTCGGCAGTGCTGTTTGTCGCGATGGTGGGGACGGTGGTTGAACAGTAACATCCGGCAGGCTCTCGGGAAAGTCCAGCCGTGAGTAGATGTTATAGGTGACGTAAAACTCGTCATTACCGCTGACACCATTGAAATACTGGCTTGCCCTGGTACCACATTCATCGGCCATAGGTTCCCCCGTGTCCCTGATGATGCAGTCCGTGAGATACCTGTTCACGATGTTCATGTTCATTTTGTTCAACTCACGGTCCAGCACATAAACCAACCTGAACCGGCGAGACGTGATGCCATCCTTATCCAGCTTATCAGAATAGGACATATATGCACAGGTAGGCTTGAACGTGAGGCAATCCAGGTACTCGGGTATCGTCTTGAACCGCGTGTAATCGATATCCACGAACACTGTCTGGCTCCCACGAAAGAACCTGTCACTCTTGAAATTCAGCTTCATACAGCCCTTGTTTTGGCCCTGACGGTAAACTGGATATGACTGATAACGCTTGCCCGCGCTCGTCTCGATCCAATACTTCTGGTTAGGGTCATAGTCGAACAGGTTACAGAACGAGTGGCCAGAGAGGGCTTGCTGAAGGAACTGGTCAACGGTAAGGCTTGTCTCCCTGAACGCCATTTTCACCTTGCCGACAGCCTCAGCCCCGGCCCTACTGAGACAGGCCGAGGCTTCGCTCTTAGTCATGTAGCTGTCGTTGCTAACATTAACTCTAAATACGAAATCTCTTTTAATTTCCATAGTCAGCACAGGAATTAGTAGGTTATTGGCCGCTGTCTTTGATAAACAGCATTTGGCCGTCTTTAAGGGCCTTATTGAATCTGGCGTGGCCCATCATCAGCTTGGCCTCTTTTCTATTGTTATACACTGCTCCACTCGGCAGATACATGATGTTGCTTTGCATGGTATTGAGCATTATTGTTGTATTATCGAGATGAGGGGTGGGTGGAAGAACGCCATCGAGCAGACCAAATCTCGTGTACAGTTGGTGGCAATCTTGGCAGAAACGCTCAAAATCCTGGCCTTTCACTGGCGATTTGCTTAACTTCGCTGCTGCCTTCTGCGTAGCGCGTTTCACTTTCCTCCAATGCTTCCTAACACCTTTCGAAATCTTCTCTTTTGTCTCGTCGCTCACTATGTGCCCCATCTTCATCTGGGACATCTTGCGCCTGGCTTCCTCTGTATGGTGCAAGCCTTTCATGCCCCGACCCTCAGAGATGTTAAAGCCATTGTTGATCGAGTCATATTTCCTGATCATTGCCGTCTCCATTGCATCTATTTTCTTCTTTCTGGTGGATTCCTTCATGTAGAATCCGCTAAAAAGTACCTCACGGTCCCAGTCCTCGGGAGGATATATCTCCCTCGCTCTGTTTATTTTAGGTCCAGCATACCTAGGATCTGTGCTGTCCCAATCGCCCTGACGTTCCTTCGAATTATACGTCTGTCCGATATAACATTTCCCATCATCACCGTTGGCTATTGATTTTTCTGTTGCTTTTAAGGTGTACTTGTAGACCTCACCATAGTAAATTCCCTTCTTTTTCATAAGATAGCTTCTGAATTAAATTGTTAAATGTCAAGCTACTGCCGTTTAGGAACTGTAGCCCGCCTCTTTTCATCAACTCGTTATAGGCACCAAGCCCGCCGAGTTTGTTTTTGGCTTCCTTTCGGTTACCATAGATTTCACCAGTTACTAGATTTTGAATCATAATTTTCTGGATTTTTGAGAGTTAATCGTGAGTGTTACGCCCATCTTGTTGAGCCTACTCACTAACCCGCGGTAAGCGTCGATGCGCCTTCTCTTTCGCGGGATAATCTGTAACAGGTCCTGCAGGGTAATCTCGATGCAGCGACCATTATCAAGAGGATGACCTTCGTTAAGTGCATCCTCAAGCCTGTGTATATCGTCAGCGTAGGGATCACCACCCTTCACCAACGGCGCGCTAATAACACTCTTTTCCTTTTGAGCCTCAGGAATGGCAGCACGCACATCCATCGTCGACCCATGCCATGTCTCCGCCATTGACGAGAACATAGCCTGTAAAAGTAGAAACATATTATTTGACTTAAAAATTTAGCTATCAGGGTTTTATGCCTTATTAAGAATAAGGCTTGGGATGGAAATGGCGCGCGTTTTTCACGTTTCAAGCTGTCTTTCTAATAATTTTGAATAATTCAAGCTATTGATATTGATATTTTTAGTATATTTGCGGTTGCTATTCTGTCCTTGCACACTGATGGCTCCCAGCGCATGACTAATAAGATGACGATATAACAAACTCCTTTGTGGTTTAGTATAGGCTTTGGTCGGCCTGCAGGGAACCGCACTGGAGTTTGTTTTTATATGATTTACATGACCGAGAAAATGAACGTTGAGAAGAGAAAACAGCTGATAGAGCGCATCAAGACACTGGAAGGGCCCACTACCGGAGAGGAGCGAAGCAATCTGCTCGGCCTGCGGCGCACCAGTTACGGCCTTGAGTGGGAAGACAGGCCCGAGGAGGCAGAAGAGCATCGGCGCGAGGCGATGCCCGTGCTGAACGAGGACAAGAACTGGACGATAAACAGGAACTTCCTGCCCTATGGCGTCCAGAGCGGCGACATGCAAATCATCGAGCAGGCGTGGGCAACCACATTAGCTACGTCAAGAGCGGTGACACCCCCAACGAGAACAAACAATACTAAAACCTCTCACCCATGCGAGCCGAGGCAATACTGCGCTTAGCCACAGCAATGTGGCTGTGCCTGTGTTGTTTCATGGCTCATGCCGGTGAACGCTATCGTGTGGACTCGCTGCTCAGGGTACTTGATGCCGTCATCGACAGCAGCGCCTACTATGACGCACGTCTTCACCAGGATTTGGTAAGTTACCGGACCGCCAATGACAACGCCGAGGATGACGAGACACGTTTCGCCCTGGCACATACCCTGTTCAAGACCTACCGTAAGATCAGACTCGATTCTGCCCTTTATTTCGCTCGCCAGCGGGTGCAGCATGCCCAGCGGCTTGGCATTCCCGACTCACTGCTGGCGGCGCGTCTCGACGAAGCCGACGCGCTGAAGTGTCTGGGCAGGCTCAATGACGCATTGGCCGTGCTCGACGCCATGCCCCACAACGAGTATATCAGCGACAACGCACATTACTACTCCCTGTACCTCAGCATCCTGTTATCCCTCTCACAGATGACAACCGATGATGCTGAAGTTGCCCATTACAAAACCTTGCTATCACACTACCGGGATACCATCAATCTCGTGAATAGACTGGACACCTTGACGGTGTGTGTCAATACCTGCGCCCTCAACAAGAGCCATGGCCGCTTCAAGGAGGCTCTGGATGGACTGCTGCAATTCGGTAGCATGCACGACGCATTGATCAGCAATTCTGCCATCTATTGGTATGAGTTGGCCGACACCTACCGCTATATGGGAGACACCGAGAGCGCCAAGTATTGCTACACCATGTCGGCTATCATCGACAAGCGCAACAGCAGCAAGACCTACACCTCATTGCAGTCCCTGGCATGGTTACTGTACCAAGAGGGAGACACCGAGCGGGCTTACCGTTACATCACCTGCTCGCTCAATGATGTCATGTCCAGCAATGCACGCAACAGGCTGGCATTAGTAGGGGAATACCTGCCCATCATCACCGATGCCTATGCTCGGCATCAGCACAACCTTGCCATGCGCCGCAACATCCTCATCGGCATCGGCGCGCTGGCTCTCGCCATCCTTGCAGGATTGCTCTCGGTCATCTACAGGAGCAACAAGAGGATGAAGGCGATGCAAG